>Ga0126338_10000072_pt1 | contig 33141 bp, 19 predicted proteins | sample OrbCmetagenome_2_FD_92529 | JGI IMG/M metagenome (GOLD analysis project Ga0126338, IMG submission 92529) | Coral microbial communities from Petempiche,Puerto Morelos, Mexico - Orbicella C C metagenome | ecosystem: Host-associated > Invertebrates > Cnidaria > Coral | place: Petempiche,Puerto... | reverse complement strand
TCTGAATCAACAGGTGTACTTTTGATAATTTGGGTCGGTCCAAATTCGAATTAAGTTCGGCTCATGAAAAGTTCGGCGTCTGAACTAGGCCTAAGTGTCTGCAATTCTCGTTTACTGTCTGTTCAAGTTAATAACGACCAACAAAAACTTACTCACACGGGAAAATTGGGCGTTATCTTATAACAGGATGACATTTACATCTGCACCAAGCCGTTTTACTGGAAACCTGATCTCTGATAGACAGTGACATGACTGTATCTAGTGTCAGTGTTATATAGTTTTGACCCCGTGGTATCATATATTAGCATATGCCCAAGAAAATGGATTAGCAATTAACTTTAAAGAGGAACGCAACTATAGATAGCTACACTAGCCTTCAGACTTGAAGACGGTTTTTCTTTCAAAATTTTCCTCTATCGAACATCCCGGTCAGCGTAATCTGAGGGGAGTATTCCCCTCACCCGTACACTGAGGTTGGTGCAAATTTAACATCCCAGCACTCTAAAATCCCTTGGGTGAACCACTGTTGTTCCTCATCTCACTGTGGAAAAAGAGTTTAACTGTTCTTAATTGTGGATTTTGCAGCTGCTGGTATTTTGGCGAGGTTCAGCGAGAATTTAGAGTTCCCTGATCTTCCGTATGTTATTCTGGACAGCGCTCCGTGCGCTCCGCGTCCTGCTGTGGTGGAACTTCCCCAACCTGAAGGCTCGAGCTCTTTTTACTTTCCGTTCTTTGTGACACTACACCGGTGCGGTGGCGCATGCAATGACAGACCCTTTGAAACATCGTGCCAACCTGAAGGTAGGTGGAAAGAATTGGCTAATTAAGAGCCGCAATTGTCAAACTCATCACGTGCACTTAGCCTATGGTATATTAGAGCCGTTTCCTTATCACAGGTCTTTCTCCTTCCCCCCTCGTCTTCCCCCTCGTCCTCCCCTCGTCCTCCCCCTCGTCCTCCCCTCGTCCTCCCCCTCCTCCCCCCTCGTCCTCCCCCTCCCTCCTTACGACAAGCATTATCGAGACCCATTTAGCAGTGTTGTATACCTTATAGCCTGCGAGTCGGCTCCTCGCGGGGAGAGAAGAGCCTGCTTGTGGGCTGTGCACTTCGTGATACCATTATGCTAAACTGAAAATCACTCTTTTACTTCCTTTTTGAATGTCGTTTTTGCCAGAGTGAGAGAAAAAGGTTAAGATACTTTGATTCGACGCTGGCAAAATCAGAGCCGCGAAATCAGGTGTATAATTACAATCGTTCTCTTGTTTTCCTTCGTAGGGAAAGAAGATCTAAACCTTGTGGTGAGCAGAGTTGCTTGGTCGTCCGCCAAGGCCGAGCTGGAAGAAATTTCAAACAAGTTTACAGCGGTCCGAGTGACGAACCACACTAACTGCTCTTGCGGGTGCAAGATCAAGCCTACAGACTGTGATAACAGGACACAGCAGTACTCTAAAGAACAGTGTAGTTGCCAGTGCAAACCGCGACCAATACCCTGCCCGAGTAACTTCCGCTGGGATCCTATAAAGTGTCAGTGTAAATGCGATCCTACAAACATTGAGTCGAAGTGCACAAAGCGTTTCCAGTTTGATGAGAAAAAGTGTCGGTGCACTTGCAGCAAGAGACCTTGTAAACAACATCTGAAGTTGCGTGACCCCAAGACCTGCCTGTGTAAATGTCCGAGTACACGGTGCCCCAGCGGAATGACATTAGAACGGCGTACTTGCACTTGCCTTTGGAACGTTAGAAGAGTAAACGAGGAGCGTCGATAAAGGAAAACGACGTGGATGGCTGATCTGTTCTTCGGACACACACGTGATAGTATTTGGATGGTATAGTCGGAGGAAAACGAAGGATAGGGCACGGGGAATTAATGGAGCTCCCTCTCTACCCACCGTCGCTTTTCCACTCCGCTAGTCCCTTACTCGTCAGTATTCCCTACGATAGAAAGAACATAAGACAAAATCCAGTAGGAAATCGAGAAATTTCAGTTTTTAGTGGGCAACAACCTTGTACCAGAATAATTTTAAGTATAACCTTTTTGCATTTTCTGAAAGCTAAAGATATGAATAGTTACCCGTATTACGGCAACTCCAGAAACAATTTCCCATATGGGAACTCGAGAAAATAAATTTCAAAGTTCAGAGAAATTGTGCAAACACAGGTAAAATTCCACCATCAGTTTCATTTCACCAGCACTTTCAAGTGTTTCATTTGAACTTCAAGATTCGTTTTCGACATCTGTTGTTGTTAGAAATGATTTCTCTTGGCAACATATTTAAAACAGTCGCACAGAAGTTCGCAACACGATGTAAGTAATCTCGGTACAAAGTTTTTGTCCACTTAGTTGTTACTCGAACTTCTGGTGGAAACCAAGTCTCTATTGGTAGAATTACAATATGATGTCGTAAAAATCGCTTTCTTAATCCCCCCACCACCACCACCCCGGTAAAAAACGAATTGAAATCAAGATCAATCTGGTAAATACGGTGTGGGTAGATGCATGTCTTAATAGAGAGATTAAGCATGACGTTACGTCAAACGGCAAACGGCAAACATGAAACTTTTGCCGTCTGTCTTCAGCTGTCTGTACAGAGGACTGAAAATATTTGTATTTGGGGTGAGTAGTAGAAGACTTTTTTGTATTTTTGTGTCATTTAGTTAAGGATTAAAAGAAAAGAACACAAATTCAGAGGTAATCTTTGCCGTTTGACGTCTGCCGTAAACGTCATGCTTAAACTCTCTATTGTAAATATAAACTACCGTAAACTGCCGCTTAGAAGTCTTGGGCTTATACAATTCGTCTAGGCTGTGGTAAAACACGACGGGCATTTGAGAACACGAGGGAAATGTAGAAAACACGAGCTACAGGGTCGTGTTTTCTGTGGCTCGTGTTTCCTACATTTCTCGAGCGTTCTCAAATGTCCGGATTGTTTTATCACAGTGTAATACATGGCTTAGGCTTCTTCATTTGCTTAATACACAGAGCTAATATGGCAAAAAACAATAAAACACGCTTTTTCTATGTTTTATACTCTGACCAATCAGAGTGCGCGCACAGGGTCCTATGTATATTATAAACCTATATATACCTTACTTCACATTAGGATGGTAGGACAAAGTAAGAATGTAAGACAAAGATAATCGATAGACAAAGACCACATACCGGCATGCACTGGAGTCGATAGATAGAGTAGATAACCAAGAAATTACATGATGTAAAAGATATTTTTTAATCGCAAAGAGTTTATAAAATGAATAAATCAATAGAGAGAAATCTGCTCAGGCCTCTTTAAGCTGAAAAGATGAACTAGTTGTTTTCTGGTTGCGTAAATTTCGGAATCTATTTTTTGCAGGGGAGGGGTAGCCAAGGACGCTACGAATTAAGCAGCGATGTTATGTCCTGAAATACCCCCTCGACAGCTAAGTACCCCGACATTCCCGATGTAAAGCATAATTATTTAGCATGTTAAGGTGGCTCGATCGGATTTTTGAATGACGATACTGTTCAACTTTAAGTGATCAGAGCAGGACCATTATCAATCCAACAGAAAATCGAACGTCAATGGTGTGCTTGAGAAAGATGAAAGTTCCAAATGACACACGTTTTACTAAGCTCTGAATCACCATGGCAACGTCATGACGTCATACCCCAATTAACACGAGACCGGTTGAGTAACTTGTCATTAACTGGAACAATTTTGGACATGCGAGTGGGTCCGACTGGGACTTATATAGCCCGAGCCGCTAGACGAGGGTTAAAATGAGCTCTGAGAAGGGCCCAAAACATATTTATGCCCGCGAACAGAAGCTGTATTACTATTATTATCACTTTGGCTGGCATAGAGAAAAAATAATTGAAACAAATGACAACAAAACAGTCTGAACCGATTACGCGAGCGTTTACAAGTTGAATGGCTTTTATTTTTCCTCACTAAAAATACACTGATACATCAAGCAAAGCTGGCTGGAAATTACAAAATCTTGCCATTTGAGTTTTCAAAAATTGTTAAGACATGAAAGAAAAATTCGATGAAGCGTATTTGTAAGTGTTGAAATTACGATATTTATTATTGGTCTATTTTAGCGGGCTAAAATACATATGAGATCGCCAAATTCTCCATCTTAGCCGCGCAGAATGGGCTACAATGCCCAACAAAGTGGTGATAATAGAATTTTTTACAGCGCATATATTTACCACCTGGTACGAAATGTGAGCAAATGGTGCGGAATTGTCCTGGGAAAGTTGCAAGGAAACTCGAGAGTTGTTTAATTTCCGAGATGGATAGGGCACTTGAACTTGCTGTTGCATTTATTCTGCCGCTTAATTTAACTTGACAACAAGACCTCGCGCACTGTCTTATCACAGTATGGTTTCTTAAATTGCCATAACATCGTGGATAATTTGTTGAAGATTTAGCTAAGTTTCTTTCTAATTATTTGTTTTAAAGTGAAGATCATGCTGTGAGACACGTGTAAATACATTTATTTGAAGAGTAAAATATTTTAATTAACCTTAATTTTGTAATCCATTTAGTGCCGTTCCGGATAATCTATTAAATGTAGAGTATTCTATTTCCAGGGCAGTTGTTTTGAAAAAACAATAGTGGAAATGAATTTGATAATTGACATTTTTAATTCTTGTTTCTCCAAAGGGAGGGAGGGAGGTATATATCTCTCATAGAACCTGCCCCCCCCCCCAAATACCAGAGTAACAGTACAAGACTATATATTACATATCATAATTGGCAATTTTGTACCCTTCCCCCCTCTCATAACGAAATTCATTCGTGTCTTTTGTCAGTTCCCCTTGACAGCCGACCCACACCCATCTGAAGGGCGTGAATCAGGTCGTGACATTGTGAAGCTTAAAGGAGCTCAGTCACGGTTTGCGCATATTGAAAAGTTTAGCCTCAATTTTTCAAATTCGTCGTTTGCAATCCGTGTTAATCTTCTCCATCCTTAGCCATCTCTGTTCCTTTATGGTTTATCATTATGTCTTTGGTGTTCTTCCATCTTATTAAACTGTTATTTTCAGGTTTCCTACCATTTAAAGGTAATTTTGTATGTGGCCAAAATAACTCAAAATACCGTGACTGACTGAGCTCCCTTAACACGAGTGTTCTTTCAGTGTACAACTCAGCGTTCAGCTCAGCCATCGGCATAACGTGCTTGATCTCCTTAACGTTCGGAACAGTCGCTAACTGACGTCTTTGGATAAAATGAAACACAGGATTAAGAACTGGTGCTGACTGATCAAGAGCTTACTTTCCTGTATTAAATGATTCCCGACAATAATCCAGTTTTCTTGTCAGTGGTAATGAGCTAATGGTGTTTTTACTGAAGCTATATTTTACTCTAAACAAATCAAAAAAGACAAAACAGGCCATTATTTCTACATGTCTTTATTCTTCATCATGTTGTCAATTACATTTCACTAAACAATTTCCCAACTTTCAACTCCTGCAACCGGGTATCCGCAATGCCATTTAAACAAGGCCCGTTTTACGATGTAAACACTTTCGAAACTCTTCGGCACATGGAAAAAAGCGTCCTGGGACATCCTCACAATTCTCAAATTCGGTGATGCACTTGTGCTGTAACAAAAGAGAGGTGAAAAATGTAATATCTTTAGCAATATAATATAAAAATGCAATATCATTGGCAATTATTCATGAGCGTGTACATTAATAAATAAAGACCTTATTTACATAGCCCTGTGGAACGACGGTGCGCAGCAAAAGATCTGGCCTAATGGAGGCCTTGTGCATCGAATGGGAAGAAAAGGACAAATGATGATCATAATTTACAAATAAACCAATTTTCCACGGTGATACTTTCAGAAGCTGTTCATTTAAATAAATGCTCTGCAATTGTTCCGTGCCGCGGTCAGATTTATCGCTGGATAAGTTTGCGGTCAGACGGCAGTGTTAATGACATGGGAGGTAGGAAAGGCATAGAATAGGAGCAAAAAACCCTTTTGCCTGCATGTTGTGTACGTTTCTATAGCTAACTGACTTTCACTGACTAAGTCTGCTTTGCTGGAGATTAAGATCTTAGCGCCAAAAACAAAACAAACCATCAAAAGTATAACTTCTTTAATCATAAAAATTACAATTTCCTCGATTGTGATTGGTTTAAAAAACTCTTATTTTCCACTAATTCACTTGCCAAATTATTATTAGTCAGTTAATTTGTGATCGGACAGTTCAATAAGCCAATCACATTCAAAGTTGTAGTTTAAACCAACCAATCACATTCAAAGTTGTAGTTTAATCTCAGAGCGACATTAAACAATCTACGCCTCCTTTGTCAGTCATTTAATGCAGATTTTCTTTTTCTTTCATAACTTGGCTATTCTTCTTTTCTCGGAAAATTGTAATTTTTATGATTAATTGGTAACACGACTTCGTGTCATCCAATTCGGTCTGTAATCGTATCTATAACGAAATTCTCGATTGCGATTGGTTCTCCGGGCGCCCATTTGCCACGTAATCGGCGCGCAATCATGTGGGTGTCCAATTACAGGTAAACTTTTTGTAATTGGGTACCCACGTGATTCGCACGTCAATTGCGCGCTTTAATGGCTTTCTTTGCAATGTTTCCTACAGTTTTCAAAACTTACGAAAACGTGCTACAAACGTTTTCGCTCAAAAGAAGTTCTCAAAAGACATTTTAATTCCGAAATTTGTTGTAGATACGATTAATTAGTAACTGGACCTCGTGTCGTACAATTTAGGGAGTAATCGTGCTTGAAATATCAAATCGGCCCAGCGCTTCGCGCACGTCCGATTTTGAAATTACTCGCGCGATTACTCCATGATTTGTACTCCACTCGGTCCAATTACTATTACTAATCATATTCGTGATAAACAAATCGGACTCCCACTGCGCGGTCGTCCGATTTTGTTATCACTCGTATGATTACAGACCAAACTGGACTCCACTCAGTCCTATTACCATTATATGTCAGTAACTATTACAGGGCATTCTCTCTTCAAAATGTTCGGCTACCCGCGGATAGCTACTTATAGGTACTTATCCGTATATTTTATTGTTCTCATTCATCACCAGAAACTGAAGAGATGCGTCTACTCACGCCTTTGGCAGGAAGCTTAGTACTATCCTTGAACTCTTTGAAGCATTGGTGCTTTTTGCTGCTGCCATCTTTCAGACACTCGGCGAGATTTTTTAAACCTTCCTACGAGGAAAATGAGTTATTAACATCACGTTTAATAGTATACACTGGTATAGCCTGGGAAAGTTGGAAGTTCCATTGCTTTGCTTCAGTTTGGCCTTACCCATATATCGCGATAAGCCAATCAGAAGAGTACCTACGGTCCTAACATCCTGCGACATCAAGTCACTGACCTGATATGACTAGCTACGATATCATGGTCACTTGGCTGAATTTGGGTACCTAGTCGCGATCGTACCGTTTTTGATTCGCTTCGGCGCCATATCAGGCTCGCGCACGGGTCTCGCCATGGAACCATGGCTCGATCAAACGTGCCTAACATGCCACCGAAGGGAACCAAGAGGGTACGATTAGGTATAAAATGTAACTGAGGGTTGGGCTCTAAACCAAAACCTTCAAGGCTTGGGAGCAAAACATCCTTCCACATTGGGAACCTGTCCAGCAGTTGTCGTTATTCGACGTACCTTCACAAGCGCAGAGAAATCAGGTTCCGCGAGTGTGTAAAAATTGGCTCGAGGTATTAATTAAGACTAGTTGATGGGCCTACGAAAGTATCGTTCGAAACGGCTCGGGTACCCATGTCAACTTTAACCGTGTCCAGACCATGGAGATATAAGTAGTCCGAACACGGGTGGAGGCTGAGGGCCTCCTGACATTGGTACCAATTTTATCCGAGCCCTTACACAACCCCGTGTTGTGTACTTGTAAATTTAAATGAACCTTGAAACTCGTCGTGACGAAGTTATAAAACTGATCTCGCTTTATCACGGCGATATGATTTATTTTACAACGATACAAAATACAACGTAAGCGTGAACAGCGATTTATGAATAATTTGGCTTGAGTGTGCTAAATAAGTTCCATTTCTGCTTGAACTCATCTTGTTCGCTCGCTTCAAACATTGTTTTTAACGGCCCGGAAGTTTTGATGAGGCAGAAGTAAATTGGATCAGAATTGACTGGAAATCTACGGTTTTTCAGTGCCATTCCTTTACCATGCAGGTTGCTATATCGTCTTCGCAATATTCAAATGCCGCTTACCGACTCTTAGCGATACAGGTGGCTATAGTTGTTGATCATTTTGATAACTTTACAAGAAGTATCTGCTCCCCAATTTTCAAAAAATGAATTAAGACACTTCTTGTGGTCAAAGGTTCACGCAAGCAATGACATAAGTAATTGTACATCGGGTACTAGCGTTTAAGCACACGTTAACTCACGTTGCTTCGCTCGAGTATCAATTCTGACCTCTTAGGCCGCACTGCCGTTGCGACCAGTTTAACGAAAATTGCAGGGTAGTTCTTGGTTGCCATTGCGAAGACGGTGCCATGAAAATAGGAATGTACTCAAATCACTCAGCAAAGGGCCACAACAATAACGCACCTAAAATCACTCCACAAAAGGCCTTCCTGAGCGCTCTTGGAAACACTTTTCATAATGTGTATTTAGTACTTTGAGAACATGACGATCAACTTGCATTAATACATATACTCAGTGGTCCATTTTATCAAACAGTAAAAGATGACGATAGAACTTTCAGTCGGGGATTACTAATCAATTAGTCCAAATCATGATAAACAAAACTGATTATTGAGAAGTGAAGGATTCGGGAGAAAATGTCATAAATTATTTTCCTTGGGCAGTGAAGTCCCGTTATTTTTTAAAGTTTTCCTTCCTTCCAAAACATCCAGTTGCTGCCATTAACGACGTCATGTAAGATCCTGAAAGAATCTCAGTCCCATAGTATGTGTTTCAAACAAATTGAAGGCGACCTATTTGTCTCATAAGCTTACCGATAAGTCGTGAAGCTTTTTTCTCATCATCTCCTCAGGGTCATCATACTCAATGTCCTCCTGGCGGGCAAGACTTAAGTCCTCAGCAGTTTCAAAACCTTTGTATTCTTCGTCGAGCAAGTGTTTAGCAGTGGTAACGCCAAGAATAACACAGAAAAAGATGGCAAGGGTAACTTTCATTTTGTGTATTTTTGGCGGAAAATATTGGAGGTGATTATGATAGGACTGGTTAATAATTCTTTTGCGATGGGATTGTTTTTCTCGAAGTCGTTAGCGCAAGAAACAAAAGTTGTGGAATATTTGCACGTTCAAATTGTTTGATCACCTGTGTTAGCTTTGTGTACGTCACTGCAAAATATTTAAAGGTTAGGTAAATAAAATTTGCTGAAAATAAAGTCGTTTTAATATATTAAGTTCGACAAATTGTCGGAAATGCTAGTCTCATAAGGAGGAAAAAGACCTCAAACAGCAGTCTTTAATCCCCCCGTGTTGTCATGCAAGCTGAGGAATAAATTAAAGGGGCATAAAAATCAACAGTTGTGTTTTGAAACTGTTTTTCTAGCGATGTGATAATTTTCACTGCATTACAAAAAAAAACAAAAAAATTGTTCACAGAACTAGGCATCCTCCGTGACCCAGAGAAACAAATTTCTTGAATAAGCATCTCGTGCAGTATCGTTAAATTATCAGAACATTTTACTCAGTAACATTAACTCCATATTGGATACACGTAAGTTAATGAGAGATTTTCATTTGACTTCCAGGCTTTGAACAATACATGAGAAAACAACAGCTGTCTAGTATTACTGTAGACTGTAAAAATCACCTCAGCTGTCAAAGTGTACCTATGAAGAAAATTTCTGGCTTCTTTGTATGTGTTATTTAAGCAATAGAAAAGAGTTTTCCCTGATTCCCATGGAGTGAAATAGAATTCTACCATTAAAATAATGCAAATGCTGCATCAGTACACCAGAGCAGTTTTCAGTTTCAGAGTGCCGTAAGTCATCGGAAAATCTCTTTGGTTTCGGGTTTTACTACAATTTGAATAGTTTTATTGGTAAGAAACTGGTTTGGTTTTGGTTTTACGTCACTCTAGCCCACTCTAATACACTAGACCTGGATCAACGTTTTACGTTAGTGTGCAGTGCTTGGATGTTCTCTACAAAATGGCTAAGTTTCCTCGTTTTTCCGAAGCTTCGTAAGAAGATATCAAAGAAATCATTACTGAGTGGATTAAAAGAAAGACCTGGGGTAGATGTTAGAGAAGGGGCTCGAAATATGGACCGCCGTAGGCGGATCCGGTGGGATCCTTACTCGGAATCCAAAATATTTAAAATTGAGGCGCGCGAAGATGGATTTCGGGCGCTTAGAGAGCTACAAGCTTATTACAACTATGCAGGCAGTGGGCGATTTCAGTAAAGCGCGAGATAAATGCTGCTGGAAATGCAGAGAAAAAATTTGAAAATCATCACCTGAAGGAAATTTTGTAAAATTTCTGAAAAAACAGTAAGATAGTTCGCTCTCAATACCAATTTATCAGGTTAGTTGATTTGGCCTTCGGCCTCGTCAGCTATGACGTCTCAGAAATCAAGAGCGAATATATAATCTATTTGTTAAATAGAACCTAGAGTAGAAGTTTGGGAGAACGAGAAATGCTTTGAGAACACAAGGCCCAGGTAAGTGTTTCAAGAGCTTTTTGAATTCTCCCAAACTTCAACTGGCGATTCTATCACCATTCTTACTAGCTTTTAGGGTTGCGCCTCGCATGAGTAACTTTATTTTCCCGTTCGCGCAATTCCTATTGGTCCTTTCTTCTTTTAATTATATTGTAATTTTGTGACCAATAAAGTTGATAGATTTTATTTTATTCTATAACTTTAGTATAGAAAAAATGGATGCAATGTTTCCTATTTCTTACGAAAACACTATTATAAAAAAAAAAGAAAAAAAGAAAAGAAAAGAAAAGTCCTTTTTTTTCGATGATCAAAATTTTAATTTCACTTTGCTCACACCATTAACGCTATCTCTACGATGCGCACAAAACTCAAGTTAGTTCTGTTTTCGATGGAACTATCAAACTACGGCTTTTAGCGAGCACTTAGGATTTTTTTTTCTAACAGTCATTTATTAGAAGTGGTGTAAATTTCATAGGATATGTATCACAAATCGCTAAACTGGCTTCAAAGCCGCTTTCAGAAATATCTTTACTTGCACTCAGTATTAATACTACCCAGGCAATACATGTCCTGATATCTTTCAGTCTCTAAAAAGTCGGCGAAAGTGGTATTATTTCCATTCAGGCCGGTTCAAATTTAGAGCGGGTAAAATTCCCAATAGTGATAAGTAATTCTCACTGTTTCTTGCCGACGATAAATTATTTCGTTGCTCTTGTTGCTTTTTTTTTTCGATTTGTTTTCAACTGCTTTAAGAGATAGTCTCACCGTTCTACGCATGTGCAAACTATGGCGTGAGTGTAAAGTACTTTTTTACGCTCTTACTGAGCAAAGAGGAGTTAGCGGTTACAGACTATAATTTGCGCAAATTAAACAGGGTGACCGATGCATAAATTTAGAATGTAACGGATTTAAATTGCATATTGTAAATACCAAATTTGGTATTGAAATTTCATTAACTAGCTATTAACTAGACATTGGAAGTTTAATGCCGCAGACAGGACATACAAAACAATAAATAAATAAACAATAAATAAATAAACAAACAAAAATACAAACAAAAAGAAAGAAAGGAGGTTCCTAGGTTGAAGAAAAAGGTCTTTATTTAGTACGCTGGACAAAACTGTTCTGGATCGACGTTTTACCACAAAATATTAAAAAAAACCAAAGTGACACGACTAATTTTGTGATTGTCTTAAACTCTGCTAAATTCCACCAATGGAAAGATATTTTTATAGGGATCACGCAAGAAAGGTTTGCGTTACACCTTGTCCAAATTTGGTAACAGAGTCACAAAAGTATGTAAAATCACGTGATTTCTGAGAAATAAGAGTCACATTTAGAGTGTTGTTTTGGGAAGAAATTCTTTACTTGCTGGTTGATTTTTGGGCAAGATTTTGACAAGAAAGCATAAGAAAGACTTACAACTTTATTTGGCCGCTGAAATACGATACTGTCTTCAGAGACTGATCTTCTTTGAAGTCTTTAAACTGATCTTGCCACTAGACCGGTCTTCTGCCTGTTTTGAATATGGCTGCCTTTAGCTCGCGCTTAGCACAAGTCACAATTGCACAAGATACTGCTGTGTTAAAGCGTGATCGGCCGAGAACCTCAAACAGTGCTATTTTTGCTTTTGGGAAAGTTTTCGGACCTTTTTCGGCGCTCACCTACCAGGAGCTTGCCATTTTCTCACAATTTCTTGCTTAACAGCTTAAAATAACTTTCTTTGGTTTGCCTTGTGGCCTTCAGTTGTAGTAGCATCGCAACTTGAATCTTTGCCTCTCTAAACCGCTGATGTATTACAGGATTATAGTGCTGTTTAGATGAATATCGCTCCTTCTTCATAACATCTCGTCTGATTCATGAAAGAATTCCACAAACACGCAACGATGTTCTTCGCATAACAACACTGATCTAACACTACCATGTCAATGTAAACTATGACTATTTTTTTCTCAGAAATCGCTCAATTTTCCGTACTTTTGTTATTCATTCCGCAAATTTAGATTCTCTGTAACTCAAGTCTTCCTTGCGTGATCGATGTGAAAATAAATTTCCACGTGTGGAATTTAATAAAGTTTAAGACACTCACAAAATTATTTGCATCACTTTGCTTGTTTTAATTTTTTGTCGTAAAACGTTGATCCAAAACAGTTTTGTTCAGAGAACTAAAATTATGTTGATTTGAAACTTGAATCAAGAGAATTTTCAATTTAGAGAACCCTTTAGTAAATTTGTATATCATGATTTAGTTAGAGCTGGTAAACATTCTTTTAAGTCCAAGATAGACTGGTTCTGGAAAATAAGATTAGAATTTGAAAATGTGTCAAGAGGATGTCTACTACGCCCTTAGCTCGCGAAGACTATTCTATCTCTTTGGAAAAGGTGGAATACCTACACTTGAAAACTAGCCACTACTAAGCGAATTGCAAAGCAAAGGACACAAGCGTAAAAAGCCATGTTACACTGAGGCCCTATTAAGTGGTGGTGGTGGTGGTGAAGGGGGAGGGGGAGGGGGAGGGGGGAGTCTGAGTATCTTAGAACCCATTAATTTATGACCTTAATGTCCCGTATCCCGTTAATTCCAATTGCAAAAAGTCAACTTCGTTCCCAGGACGTTTCCCTTGAGGGGTCCCTCCCAATCTCTAAGAAAAAAGCCCTGGGAACGAGGTTAGTAAAAAGTATAAATGTTCCCACTCGATATCCCTGGATATCTGTTCTAAATATCCTATTTCCCATTAATTCCCCCAAAATATTCCGTACCCCATTAAATTTGTACCCCAAAATCCCGTATCCCCGAAACCCCTAATAGGGCCTCTTTACTCAGTAGAATCCCTCCATATGAGATTGTAGCATGATACATTTATGTGCAAGATCACGAAATTTATGATCAATGCGATGTTCCTAAACAAAAGATGATGACGGGTAACAGAGTTAATCCAGTCCCGGCCCTTCTCAATTTATTTTTAAATGTGGTGTCCATTTCTCCCACGGATAATGTTAGTATGCATGCATGCGTAGATTTAGAAGATGTAAATACGTGTGAGGCCGTTCCTAACTCAATAAAATACAACGTAAAATGCAGAGGGCAGTGTCTGGAGACAGGTTTATTAAACTCAGGCCAAACGAATCCATCTATTCCATGTGATATTTTCCAACAATGCTAACCCTCGATGATAAACCGTTGGATATAGAACTAGAACTAGCTAGTAACCAGATCCTTCTTCACCGTTTTCCACACAGTCATTAAAGTGCCTCATGCAGTCAAGAGCTTCGTGATGTTTTGGTTTTTTGTTGCAATTTTTGAAGCTGCGAACAGCACATCTGATCTGAAAGAAAAGAATACGTCAGAGAAATTAGAAGCGCGCGTAATGAACACCTTTCTTTTTGAAAATTTAATGCTCGGTTTATGTCAAGCTCCCCTGCCAAAAACTCGCCAGTTGATCAAAGCACTATAATGGCAATCCAGGCTTCGCGTAACCATTGCTTTCAGCCTTGCAACCTTTAACTGTTCAAAGATTTCTGTTCGTACTCTTGTTTTAGTTTTGTAGTAAAGACTGTCTCGAACCATGAACATTTGACATTTCTTTTGGGCATTTTTTTTTGTGGTGACTTAAGAATGACGGTAAAAAAAAGTTACAGTCTGCATTCGAGCCAGATGGCCTGTAAGCTAAGGCTGGCGCTCATCTCCAGTTTCTATGTAAAATGAAGCAACTAGGAGTATTTTTACTGCCCCATCCCGGATAGGATGCTAGTCCGTCGCAGGGTTCCCCCCAGCAGTAATTTCACCATTACCCATACAGTGGAACCCCGGCAAGGAAGATTCCGGCCAAATAAAAACTTGACTTTCTCTAGCACTTACCAGTCCCCCTTTCCTAGGACGCGGCATATCTGCAGGGAGAAGCTTTTTAAACTCCTGAATGCATTTCTTGTCCATCCTTCCCTTATTTTTTTCCATGAAACACTTTAGAAATGCCTCAAAAGCATACTGAGGGAGAGAAGATCATTAGATTAACTCCACTATTTGTTTTTCCTGGGTGTAGGAAAATGCCGTCCGTTTATTTAGAGTCGCCGTTAGCTTGGATTTGACGGGATGGAAAAGGCACGGGAAAGGTTGGAAACTGGACATTTTACTCATCAAGCTTGAAGTTAGGGATTTAATTGCATTAAACAGTCGACATGGAGTCGACTCAGGTTTTGACTCCGTTGTGATCTTTTCTATTTTACGCACTAATGCTGACTTCCTTTCCCCTGAAACAAGCAGGCACACAAGCGCGTGTACATACATAACGTTCTTAGATTTCCTTCAAGCCAAGCACGACTGGGAATTAACAAAAGGTCGTTTTCTTTTAAAAGAGAACAGTGACCCCTACTCCAGTTTATGCGTCATCTATAGTGCGTCACTGTGGTGATTCAAAAAATTTCTTTTCCTTTGTGATATTTCATACGCTGCAGTTTCATTGTGGAGAATATTTAATTTTTTTTTCGTAAATTCATCCTGTTTCAAGTAAAATAATTTATGTATTACTGATGCTGAAGCCGATCAAAGTCTATTTTGTTGAACTGTTTCAATTTTGTAATAAAAAATGTTTTTCTGTTTTAGAAAGTACAGTCCCTTTTCTGATGAATAGGGTTCGCGGGTTGTGTAGTGTGTGTCAGGGTCATCTATACTGAGCGGCGTAATTGTAAAAAATTATCAAGTGGACCAAGTTGTAGAAAACCTTAACAACTAACGTGCATAACAGTTGGCTTAAAACAAACAATCGCTTCTCATCAGTTATTGCATATGGTTGAAAGCCGAACGGACGAAACTGCTCTGCTTATCTCTAACTTTATAAAGTTAAGAATCACAGATTGAAAACCAAATTAATTAAAATTGCAATTTAGTCGGGAATAAGAGAAACAATGAGGTGGGGTCGAATTAACTTAACTAGAAATTGGCTGGTGATTCGTGGTTGACTCGTGTTTGACTTTCATTCGAGGTACAATACGAACTCAACACGGGGTGTCATAAACGGTTGTAATGAACTTTTTCTCAAACGTGGGAACACAATTTAAAATTATGTACAATAACTAGAAAGTACTGAGTCTAAGTAACTCACATCTAAATTGACCGGTGGTTTAGGCGGTCCCATGAGTGCATCTTGGATTTCCATCGTCTCCAGCTCATTGAGCTCATCTTCAAGATCTCCTGTTTCCTCCCCAAGGCTTGCCAAGTTATTTGCCTTCACAAACACTACAAAGGCACAGAGAAAAAAGGCTGTGGCAATAGTTATTTTCATCTTGTGTTGCCTTAAAATGCCGTCACAGGCACGATAATGTCTTTTTGTACTAATCTGTGCAATTTTCGAAGTAATTGAAGTGCGGTTTCGGCAGCGTGCGGCTTCGATAAGATTCAATATTGTTTAATCAGCTTGTTTCGAGATAGCGACGTTCCCTAATTATCATGTCTATGTAAATCAGTAAAAAACTAAATTATTTCTTTCAGTGGAAAAACTGAATAAGGCCGATGATTGCTTTCTGAAAAAATTATAAAATATATTTCGTATTAACTAGCCTCTAAGTCGCGCATAGCTTGGGAACAGTTTGCAGAGTGCAAAAGGGATGGCTGTCACAAGTGAAAAGTCCTAGCTCAGTCAACAAATCTATATTGTACATAATGCCACGTAAAAATATTAGGGTAACTCAGTCAATTTATTTTCTCAAAAAACCTTTTAATCTCAAAATATCAATTCTGCACACTTATTTCCACTTTTTTTCACTTTCCATGTCAGCTTGGAGAATTTGATGATTTTGTTTATTTGCATAACCTATCTGTTTCATATTGGCTGCTATAGTATAGTGTACTGAATTTGCAAAGGTATTTTAGGTATTGATTACTTTAGTGCGACATGGATCGCAAATGGAGAACTCCAAATCAAAATGAAAAATATGGAGAACAAGTAAAATACATTTGACTGACCTAAAAGCTTTAAATTTGGCTTGTGTAAAATATCATGACTAGACCTTTATTAAAAGACAGACCCAAGCGAAAACTTCGTTATGTGAAATCCACACCTGTTGTTCATCCCTAGTTTGGAAATGGATTTATTCAGCTGTAAGAATTTCAAAACATGTTGACGTCACACTATTGGAGTTTCACGTGGGGCGAGGTTGCTAAGCAACTCGTTGCGTACGACTTAGAAGGGAATAGAACGAAAAAAACTTAAGCTCTTTCGTTTTTGAATCCCTTGTCTTCACTTCCAGGATATTTACCCGCTCTTGTGGGTGTTAAATCAACTGATTACAAATTCGACGTGACCCAGGTTCTACGATTTCTTCACTGATGTCATGATGAAGGGCTCAACCAAAACTCTCCGGAACACCAATCTCTTTTAGTATGAATCTTCATGCGTTCTATCTCGAATGTCGTTTTCTTCCTAAAACAACAATAATGTCAGGCTGATTATTACGTAGAAAGCTTATTGCGACAACGACATGATAGAGTCCAAACTGAAAGCCAAGAATTGCAACCGCTTACAGCTGTTTCGACCTGGTTGGGTCTTCGTCAGCACAGTGTAGCAGCAAAAAATTAATAGAGCAGTCAGCACAAACGCCATTGTCTACTAAAAACACATGGTGATGACCTCAGATAACAACACAAATCTATGTGAATTCAGGAGACAATTGGCCTTCGTGCTGGTTGCTCCATGTTTTGCTGCTATACCATTATCAGTTACTTTATTTTCACAACCTGTCCTGAACTGTCCGCTACTTCGGGAATCTCACATCCACACTTCTCTTCTCTTGCCTTGCGAGACCTCGGAGAGTTCCCGCCCTCTCTATTACTCTAGGCCGGGTTCCCTCTCCCTTGTCCCCTCCCATTATTAATTTACTTTCTTGGACAGCCAGGTTATTGACATTGTCAAGAAACAGTCGCAAGTGTATTTAAAGCTGTAACAATTTGAAATAAAAGACTTTTTGAGTTTCCAAACAAAATGAAAATGAAACCAATCAAGGTGAAGATCTTCAAGAAGTTTTTGTAATCCGATCTGCTGATATTCTTTTCTGAATTTTCGGTGGCTTCTGTCCACCCTCATTAGAGTTGCAATATTAAAGTTCGCTGTTGATCGCGCTACGACCCCGCGCTTGCTGGCGCAAGGGAGCGGTTTCCTGTCGTTGGCAGTGGCGCTGTTGAGTTGAGTGCCATGACTCCAAGAAAAGCCTCTTGTGGTAGTTGAAGCTCGTAGAGATAAATTAGCTTGGTGCATTTCACGATCATTTGAGCATCTGACTTGTTACCAGTTCATCTCATCTAGAAATGACGAAGTAAATAAAGAACACCAGATACATAACAGGACCTTTTAAGTTGCTTTAATACATTACACCTAGGAATTATATATTATTTGCGCTGTGCTTCCGGTGCATAGAAGACAGAAAAAAACAACGCGGTATCCAAGAAAAAAATTGTACCTGTATTCCAATTTATGCCGATTTCGCTTCTTACACATTTCCTTTCCTTTTCACATTGCTTCTTTTAGCCAACTTTTTTTAATTTCATATGTGAAGCCAGAGGATGGTCGGGTATAAATGATGCGGCCTTTCAGCAACTCGGCCTAATAGTGATTTAGAGTAACCGCAGCAAAATTCATCTGGTCGGTTTTAAGGTGGCTTACTACAGTTTTGATGGATTATAACAGCCGAACTTGTAACTCTTTTGAAAAATGTTCCGAGTTGTTTTTCCTTTCTCTATTTACTGTCTGCTGAAGTCTTTTACCATTCTATGCGAAGCTTGAACAATTCAACGTCAACAAATAGCCAAAGTGAACGACTGAGTACCTAAGGAGAGACTGAGCATTAATACGTTAAATCACGTTTTTCTCAAAATCTACCCGCATGAACCCATCTCAAAATTTCAGGAATAAGAAATTGGCTCTGATTTAACACTTATGCAAAGTGAAATAAAAATCTTTAAGACAGATTTTCTGCAAACCAAGAAACTGTGAGATCCAAAATAGCTCAAAATCTGTCTTAGAGATTTTTTTTTTTACATTTTGGCCCGAAACGCGATTCACCCCTACAAATCAAATGGGAAAATTTCATCATGGGTTGTACGGTAGGTTTTCGAGCAATCCTCGATAAAAGACTAGCTTTTACAACTTTAGACGAGAATTGAATTGCGCATGCCCTTTATTTAAGCGCACGCTCATGTGACGTCACGTATCGTGCGCGATAAAGCAAGAGTAAATTAGAGCTCTTTTTAACAAATGGTAAACGCCATAGCGTGTACTATTGAGTTATGGTGCACGCGGGAGGTTGCTAAGCACGAAAGAAGCGTAAGAGTCGCACGAGGCGACAGCCGAGTGCGACTCTAGCTTCTTGAGTGCTTAGCAAACCTCCCAAGCAACAGCGTACACCCATGGGCAAATAGTAGACGCTAAATTAACCAATCAGAGCGTGCGCTTTGCTTTAGTTATGTTATAATACCTGTTATTTATAGAGTTTGAAGTCTGGCAGGCAATGCTAGCGCGCGCTACTGAGTCTCAGAAAAACTGTAGTAAGCTACCTTAAAAGTCAACAACGCAATTATTTCGCCAATATATATCCTTTACCCGTAAGGCTATGAAACAAGATCGAATTTTGGTTTCCGAGATTTGCAGTCAGCGGGACCCAGCTAAAATCCATGCTAATTATGCGTCAGTTACCGTTATTCAAGAACCGGTGGCGTCAATATGAGACTTCAATGCGCCGACTTTGGCACCGAAAGTACAGTGTTCTACAAAATTCTATATGCAGCCAAGATATTGCAAAATACAATAGCGAATAGCGAGTGGAAAATAGGGAATGGGAAATAGGAAATGAAGAATGGAGAATGAGGAATAAGGAATGGGAAATGAAGAACGAGGAATGGGCAATGGGGAAAGAGCAATGGGCAATGGTGAACGAGAACCGGAGATAGGGATGAAGAACGGAGAAATGGAAAATGGGGATTGCGGAATTAAAATGAGAAATTAAAAGTGGGAAGTTAATGCGGAATAACTCTTTTCGGTGGTACTTATTTATTTTTTTAATCATTCAAACCAAAATAAAAGGAACCAACCTGGGGAAGAGGCCTTGCTTTGTCTAATTATTTAAAGGTGATTTTCAGTCCGTGTTGTGCAGTCTCGGGACCCAAATGTTTATAAACATTATAAGTTCGCACTCGACGGAATGCGAATTGATGCTATTCGTAACGAACCACATACCTTATCTTTGAGGCCTTTCAAATTCTTTTTCCAACAGCTTCATTGATTTTTACTGCTGCGAAGTTGTTTCATCAAGTGATATGAGAAAGAACGAAGCATAAAGCTTCGATCACTTCCCATCCACAATGGCGGTTGTTTTGAAACTTTGAATTTACTTCATGTAAGTGGTTGCGTAATGTTCACATTTTGTAATGTCTTGAATGACACAAAACAAAAAACGAAAACAAACTCTCGAGAGTGCGCACTACGGACTGGAAATCATATCTAACTACCTGAAGATAAGCAAGTAACAAGGAGAATGTCATAGAGGATGTCAGTCAACTTCCACGGGATCTCCTTCACTACCTCTGGTGATACTCGCATTATGTGAATCTCTTCCCTAGATCTAGAGCCCGTGCATTTTCGGTAGGCAGTAACAGAACGACGAAAAGGATCGCGACCTTTGAGATTAAGATTGACAATAGCTGTAAAATTATCATCGTTGCCTGCTTAGTGTCAGATAATTCCACCTCTCTCTTATTTTTTCTTTTCATCGGCAAATCAACTTTCTTTCATATTGTCTGCAATTAGCATGTGAATATTTATATCTTATAACTTTATTTTACCCCGTAAAGTTTCAAAAAACGTTGGATAATCGCGGCTGAAAAAGTTTTCTTCCGTGCTAATAACAATTGACTCAACAATTTTCAATTCCCATTCCCCAATCCCCATTTCCCAATTTCCATTCCATAATTGCGAATTGATCGATCTCCATTCCACATACTCATTCTCCATTCCGACTCTCCATTTCCTATTTCTCATTCCTTATTCCTATTTCTCATTTCTCATTCTCGGCTTTAGAAGTATCCCTTCTTTCATTGTAGGGGATAGTTTCAAAACGGCGCATGTGCAAGCTATGACTTCAGCAAAAGCACCTTTTCCGCTTTCCTGTTCGTGAACCAGGTGTAGTTCTGTAAAAACAACACGGACACCTCAACAAGAGGGAAAAGTTGTATGTTCTTGACAGTAGTCATATTAAGGTTACCATATACCTTTAGAGGTGTCTCGCGTCTTTGCGATTTAGCGCGTTCGGACTATAGATACTTAGACATCTATATCAAATTAAAGCTTATAGAGCTCGCTATCAAACAGTAACAGAAATTTTGAAATAAAATGAATTGCCAAATTTATCACGACCTCTATATGTAAGCGTCCTAATCACCTTTTGAAGCTAAAAAAGAATTTGCTCGTTTGCCTTCAAATTTGGACAGCAGCTGGTTTGACATATAAACAACAAAAACTTATCTGCGAATCAGTTTTTTGTTTCGAAATATTTTTTCTTCCAAAGCGATTTTTGTACGATCACACCATATGTTTTTGATCCTATTTCGAAAATTTTCTGTAAGTTTTCACTGATATTGTATCTGACAAAATGCAGACACGTTTCTTTTGCGCTTTAGGTCTACAAACTTAGAAACAAATTTATAATTAATTAGCAAAAAAAAAAAAAAGAACTCTTCGACTTCAAAAGGCGATTCGGAAACTCGCATTTAGAGGTCATGTCAACAGTTTAAACTGGACGCGCAACATCGCTTGAACGTCAGACAACTCTAAAGGTATACGTTAACCTTACTAGGATTTAACTGCAGTTTCAGTCTCATTAAGAAAGCATTTCGCACATCAAGAAACTTTTGCATAATTCTGAAATCAAGTGTAATTCACAGGATCACTTAATTTCATGAAAATTGAGACAATTAAGTGGTTTGTCAGAACTCTAATTGTAAACTAAATATATGCAGTGTCGAATTTAGCAATCAACCTTATTCGAGTGTATCTATTTACGATGCTAGTAGTTTTAAAATGAGTGTGGTCGGACTGCTGATTCCATTGTAGCCAAGAAATTAAAGAAAAAAAATGCAATCTGTTTTTGCCTTGGTGTTTATTCGAGTTACTCTGTGTTTCTCTCTAGTCGCAAGCATTGCCTCCTTAACAGCTTAAGTCGATCGCAATTTTGTTGCGCTGCTGCAGGACAAATTGCACCAGACGATGCCTCGCAACGCTTTTTACTTTGTTTCGGTAATCGTTATGAAACGCAAAACGTATTTCTACTCCGTAAAAACGCTTTCCGGAAGAAAAACGTTCCGAGACATGTTAATTTCCCGGGGACTCTTTATAGGAGACCAAACTGAGCGTGGTTTGAGCTTTACTTGACCCCCAAAAGACATTACATTAAAAAGATATGTCAGCGTTATTTTTATTGTGTCTTCGAGTGCAACCCTAAAAGATACCTTGACGGCTAAAAGTATGCGCGTTTAAAAGTATGCGCGTTCACACTAAACACCTTTAAGTGAGACCAAAGTCCTCAATTTCCCCTAAGCGAGACGACGAGAGGAGACGACGACCCAAGGACGGTTACACTGATAGATTTGTATTTTAATTTGCAAGAGAAATAAATTGTCCAATGTAACATTGCCTTCGCGGGAAGATTTTCCAGTTGGCCTTACAGCTACTAATCTCTTTATCAATAAAATGCCGAAATCAGTTACAACGAGGTCATATGCATCGTTTTCTCTCCAATTATGTTGTTACGGTTTGTGTTCCATGTGTGTGAACCCGTTACTGATCAATAATTTTTATTCCTGTTTTACTTCCATTCCTCTAAATCACTTTTAATTTTTTAAAAGATTGTCTGTTTTCTTAAATATTCAAGCAATTCCCTGCGGTTTGAGATTTGAGTTGTTTTCTCAGCCGCCCTCCGACCCAGTTAATTAATAAAATGGATGCGAGTTATTATACTTTTAAAATACTTAACCTTGCAGCTAAGGAGTAGTTTTTCCTTGTATGTTCACCTGTAAACTGTTTACATCTGAAAATGACTCATTAGGCAACTTTCCGTCTTGACCGAGCGAAAATTTTGCTTTGAATTTATTGACTTCTTTGATTTCATGTACCCTCTCTTTTCCGCAAAGTTGGCCGGTGGGTAAGCTCGAAGACCGCGTCGGTTTACTCATACGGATTAGCGTAAAGCTTTGTAAAGAAATTTGGTGCAAGGGTACATAAACCTTGTAAGATCATAAGAGGCTTTTGTAGAGTTTTATGTAAAGGCATTCTTTCTTAGCAAGTTGAATTGTGCTCGTCCATCTTGCCTTCACATTACCACAATTTCAGTTTATGGGCAACGCAATTTTGTAATTTTAGTTTTTTATCCCAAGGTTTTTAGCTGAAGACTTGAAGGAATACAATGCCTACCCAAAATTTTTTAAAACGCAGCTGAAAAATCATTCAAACCACATGCAGCTCTGCACGTTCTCGAGAAAGTCCCACACTAATCTATAGCAATAAGAATCTGCATGAATATCACTAAAACAAATTGAATTTCTGTACTCCCTTCAGATATTTGACTACAAGGAAAACAGAAAATTAACTAAATTGCATCCTGATATCAAAGGCGTGGATTAAGAAGTTATTTTATCACATGCTTTTCTCTATTGATTATTTGTTGTTGGAGAATGCAAACATGAAATACTGATCAATGTAAAATGGAATAAATGAATTACGGACGTCTTCATAGGCGTCCCTATGGCAGAAGTCTTCCCCAAGAAAAAGGTCGTCTGTGAAAGTTCAAAAATAGCTTTTAGGAGACCAAACCACAGCTCCATATGTTGGCATTGATCAATATCGTCTTTATTTCATGATTATTAATTCATCACTCAGGTGCGATTTCTTTCCGTTTGCTGCCGTTACAGGTTAACATGGGAATTTAGGCTGTCTCAAGCCTACAGGAACTGTATAGTAACGTTTTGAGAGACGCTTTCAAACACTGTCTTTTTGATGTAACCAATCTTCCTGCCGAAGGTTCAGCGCATAAACTCTAATCACTCATTAACGTGATTGCCGAAAAATTCATGGACAAAGTCAAATGTATTTTCTAGTCATTATGCAAACTCTTTGTCACGAATTGAAACCTTTCTGGGAATTTCACAGCTGCTTTTGCGTCGGTTGATCAGATCATATGTAATCAGCTGGCCGAAATCGTTACTATGACAAAATTCCGCTGTAATTAGTGTACACAGCTGAGTTTTGATGACGAACTCTCAGAGTTGATGAAAACGCTTAATGTTTTGCGTGTTCACAAGCCTTGGGCGAGCATCGTTTCAGCTATGGGGAAAATGAAAGTTTTTCTCCCCGTTGCCGTTTTTCTTCTGATGAATTTTCAGTTTGTCACTACGCAAGACTGGCTGAAAGTCTCAAAAGAGCAGTTGAAGATTCTCAGAGATCAGGTTAGCGGTAGTCATGGCTTCTACCAACAGCAAGCTGATCTGGTGTTCTTAGTGGACACCTCGGGCAGTTTATGGACAAGCGACTTCAACGAAGAAAAGAAATTCGTCATGAACTTACTGAACGAGATGAGCGTAGGCCTGCAAGCAACCCGCGTTGAGGTGATACCGTTCGGAAGTACAGCAACGAAATTCATTACTCAAATTTCGGCTCCCGATGTAACAAAGAACAAGTGTACGTTCAACGAAAGGTTTAAGTCGATGTCCCACAGCATCAATGGCTGGATGACAAACATGAGAGACGCCTTTCAATTAGCCTGGGAGGTCTGCCTCAATAACGCTTTGAAGAGACAGCCAAATACTAAGATTAAAACTGTCGTTATCCTTCTCACAGATGGCTACTGGAATTACCCTTACCATGATTCCAGCCCCATCTCTCGAGCGCAGAAACTGCTAGCGGGTCATGTGGAGGTATTTGCCATAGGCGTAGGGTATGTCGACTTCCCCAGACTTCGACAACTCGTTGACGACCCCGACAAGCACGCATTTCATTTGAGAGACTTCAACGAATTCGCTGAACTTGCAACTTATATCAGAGGAGGTGAGTTGGCCGTATAACATTTTTCTTAAAAGACTTGTAATAAAGAAAATAAAGGTGGTATCTTTGCACCGAGATAAATTTTTGAAAACAATAATGGTTGGGATTCAAACGATGGCTGCATCAGCAGTAGGTGATGTCAGATAATGGTGTCCGTAGAATTAGCGCACACTATTTTTGATCTGATCGATTTTTTAAGTCATGGCAGTACTTTTCTTGTTTTTTTTTTTAATTGAATTTTAGAAGGATTATCTTTGAAGTAATATATTTAATCGATGATAACCTAAATTTAAAAAAAAGAAGTGGCTGATCGAGTCCTCAATCATTATCGAAAATTTCCAAGCAAGATGAAATGAAAGGTTAATTTTGAAATACTAGGGAGTTTAAGCAAACCACCACGACGACGGCAACGAGAACGTCACTAAACAAAAGGTTTAATGAGCAAAACAATAGCTGTGCACGTGCGTTATAAATCTTTGTACATTTCTTTGCCGTCCTCTGTAAAACAAGAACGTGAAAAGACCAAGTTCTGCGTAGTCTGATGAACGCGAACAACGACCGCTAATTTTTCGTATTTCCATTTGGAATCGAACTCTGTCATTGCATATCTAGCCTGAGCGCGTTTTTAGAGCCACTGGCGCTCTGAACAGATCTAGACAATCGCGAATTTCGCTAGCAAAATATAAATTTATTTTTGACTAGACGTTGTCCTCGGCGTCGCCGTCGTCGTCGCTTAAGCTCCCTATCATTAAGTAGTTCGTTTTTCTTTAGGCTGAGAAATAAGAATAGTTAATTTTGGCCTCCTCTTGCTTGTTACTTAAAATGTTAAAGGTTCAGAAAGGCCCATTTGCCCGGAGTACCCCCCCCCCGGGATCTAGATGGAGTTTATTTAACTGAAGGCTTAGAATTAAGCTCAAGTTAAACCTTCATCTGAGAATCTTCTCCTTTGCTCGGGATATTATTTAGCCGGCCTGGGTGCATCTGTAGGTAATGCACTGAAAGTGTTTGTGAAATAGTTGTAGATCTTTATAGCTGTTAACTTTGCCATTTCCCTTCAGATCCTTACGAACAACTTTGGCAAACAGAAAATGTACCTGCGTCGAAATGTAACAATAACTGCGATCCAAATGCCAGTTGTTCCTGTGGCTTAGTGTACGGTGACTATAGATGCGGATGTTCAATGGGATATGCAGGCTCTGGATACGTAGGTCAATGTATCGGTAGGTAATTACTGTACTGTTTATCGTTATAATTGTAGCTATGCTGAAAGTATAGGTAATCGCATGAATGCGAATGATTTAACGAGTGATCGATATTTGAAAATTCTCTTACTATTGCACGAGCCTTTACTGCGAGTGTAACCCTGGAAGGATTTTTCAAATTTCACAAATAGTGTACATATATTCCAATTGAAACAATTATTCATTTATTATATGACTGAGAAAATTACGAACTCGCGCGTGTTAATTAACACCACAGTGCAAAATAAAAATTAGCGATGAATCGACCTGCTCTCAGCCAATCATGATGATTATCGGTAATTTTCTTGGGCATATAACAACTCAGGCAGCCCAGACGTATTGCTTGCGGGATGAAGTTATAAACAATCGAGCCAAACTATTTATGCCACAGTTCCAAATAAATATTGTTTTTCCTTAATATCATTCTCTATTTCTTTGTCTTGGTCAATATCTGGTCTATTTTGCTGCGTTTCTCCGCGCGCTACTTCGCTTGCCATCATGGTCGCGTGGGAGCCGTTATCTTAGAGTTATTCCAACGGTATAGATGGTGATTAAAGATGCATACCTTTAGCTGAATGTGTTCTTGTTTGTCCCGGCTGGTTTAAACGGAATATTTCACTTTCTACTATCAGAGTCATTATCCATATAGTGGATTTCTATTCGAATGATCGATTTAAGTAATGATTAATCATCAATTCTGTTTTGTACTGGTAATCTTAATATGCTCGAGCCTTTGGCGAGTGCAATTTGAAAGGATTTTCAAATGTTACTCATCGTGTGAATCCTTAATTGCTCCAGGTTTCACGTAATTTTTCAATTTTTTTTATAGGACTGAAACAAATAACGAAAGAGCGCAAGTTAATTTTTACTGCAATGCAAATTGAAATTAACGATTACATTGGCTAGCTCTCAACCAATCACAATGAAGTATTTTTCTCAGTCATTGAATAGACAGTTGGACCCGGCTAATTTGAACTCAGTTATTTTTAATTTTCCTTTATTTCGAACTCAAAACCATTTCCCTTGGAATTTTCCTTCAGTCATTTACTATCAGCTATTTCGAACTCCCGCTATTTCGAACAATTTTTCGTTTCACCTGTGAGTTCGAAATAGCGAGGTTCAACTGTGAGCAAGAAACTAATTACTCATTTCCGCGCCTACCAATGCTGTTAAAAATTATTATGAGTGTACAGCCTTAGCCTCTGCTTGAATCTGCCACTAACCATGAGCTTACAAATTGCTATGACTGTGAAGGCTCGAGAAGTAAAGTTTAAAGTCATAAATTGCTCCTCACAGTGTTTAGGATTAAATTGAAAACCCATAATTATTGTATCTTATGACTGTATTTATTGTAACTTCCCCTTTTCCCAATTCTTTTCATCATTAGCCCCACTTATCACCAGGTCGACTTATTGTACTTGCGTACGTGTTTGTTTAATTTTATTCTTTCTTGCCTTTTAACTTAATGTATTATTATTCATTATAGTGCACGGGTCGATTTGGGAGGCGCGGTGGCTTCATGTTTAGTGCGCTCGTCTCCCGATTGAGCGGTCCGGGTTCGAGCCCTGGCTGGGGACATTGTGTTGTGTTCTTGTGCAAGACACTTTACTCTCACAGTGCCTCTCTCCACCCAGGCGTATAAATGGGTACCGGCGAACTTAATGCTGGGGGTAACCCTGCGATGGCCAAAAAAATATGTGGAAACTTATTCCTCATATAATGTAGCAGCACAAAACCCCGAGGAAAGGGTATTCTATTTCCACAAGTTGATCAAATCGAAACATAATCTTAAAAACTAAAGTGGGCGAACACTACGACTGACCGACTTAGAATGACTTAAATCGTACGCCAAAATCTTAAACAGCCCCTAAGCATCCCGTAATGCATCGCGAGTCTCTCCAACGTGCCGTCAGAATGATAATTTCCGACTAATTCGTCCTTTATTCGTCAGAAATTACATAAAATGGGATAAGCTCCAGCCTGATGGGCCACTTGACGCAACGCAGCTACCTTTACCCGCCTCGATTTGCCTACGCTATAGGCGGGTGGTTTAATTTGTAATTTGATTTTGTTTTTGGTTCGTTTGGCAGAGTGCCCATTTTCAACCTACAAGGATTTCCGTGGATATGCGGCCACATGCACAGCTTGCCCTGCTAACTCTGGTCACCAGCGTAAAGGCAGCAGAAGTATCGTAGACTGCAAATGTTTTACAGGATATGCTGGCACACCACAAACCGGAGCAGCTTGTACAAGTTAGTAATTATAATAGCTTTCAAGTGATTGCTTCTGAGTTCAAGGCAAGGTAAATGCAAATACAATCACATGCTAGGATACTGTGCCATGAGCTAACCAAGTAAAGCATGTAATCTCAGAATTCAAGTTTTACTTGAACTTTTCCTCCCAGTTGTGTCTTATAAATGTAAACGAATTTAGCCGTGGCCTTTATTATGATACCTGTCACTTATCTTCCTTCGTGTCCATGGTGATGCATACAAGTCCTTTACATAGTGTCTCCATTCCCTCCCCTGACTGCTGCAACTCTTGGCACTTTAATCCAAAATTTCCAACTACTTGGTCCCTATTCCTTCAGGTGGTCTTTACAGATCATACTCATCTTCCTCCTTTTGGTGCCCGGGTCCTCACTCTGCTGTAATATGTAGCCCATCAGCTTCCATCTCCGCTCCTTCCCTTCTTAACTAAGGTGTTTGTTCCATGTCAGTTTTCCTTACATACGGGCGCTGCGCCCGCAGGACGTGTGCCAATCAAAACCGAGCTGCCCTACCGAATGCGGGCGACCCAGTTTCGGATCCAAACTAAAAGCTTTAATCTGATACGGTTATTTGAGTTATTAATCCTTTTTCGTGAATATTCAATGCTGTCACCGGTGAGAAAAGTTGCCCGACTGGACTGTCTTTCCTTTAAACATGCATTTTACGTCAGGACAGTACAGTTTTTCCCAACTGCTGAATCCTGATTGGTCCATTCAAATTTCCGGATTCATAAGGTTTTTGGTAGCTTCCAGGTTCTGACCAGGGAGACGTAGTGGCCTCATGGTTAGTGCGCTCGTCTCCGAATCAAGCGGTCTGGGTTCGAGCCCTGACCGGGGACAATGCGTCGGGGGCAATGTTCTGACAGTGCCTCTTACTCTCACAGTGCCTCTCTTCACCACCCGGGTGTATAAATGGGTACCGGCGAACTTAATTAATGCTGGGGGTAACCCTGTGATGGACTAGCATCTCATCCAGGGGGGAGTAGATATACTCCCAGTCGTTTCATGCTACAGAAATCGGGATTAACTCCGTCCTGATGGGCCACTTGACTCGTATGCAGACTTCACCTTTTTCCCCAGGTGCTGACGTGATGGATAATTCCTTGCTTTTACCATTTTAGGCGTTTTAGTCTTTTTGTATATTGAAAGATAATGAAACACGTTATAGAGCGTTCTTTAATTACGTGGCGCAAAACCAAATCCAAAGTAATCACTCTGGCCAATCAAAGAGACAAAGGAAATCCAGTGAACCAATGAAAACTCGAGGTAATAACTTCTAGCGGACGCGAAGAGCGGGAAAACGTGTGCCGCCGTCTAATATCCTACATTTACTACATTGCCAGTCTCGCAAGGAAAAAAGTTATCTGTCAAAGCTACGTGCCGTTAACATTAGATTGAGATGCCCATTGTTGTCAATTCTAAAAAGAACTTGTATTAGAGATGTTTTTAGGATTTTTAAGTAAGATTGAGGGTTTATAAGTAGTTACATTTTCTTAAACATTGTAATGCGCAGCTGAAAAATGTTATATTGATATCTGCTCAATATAATTTGATTGTTATTAATATTATTGTTATTATTGTTATTGTAATTATCATAATTATGCCCGCTTACACATCCTTTTTCAGTTTGATAGCGCGGCTGTGCAATCCAATGTATAATGCAAAGAGGCAAGATAAAGTACCTTATACCATTGTGTCTCTTTATTTGAACAGTCCGTCATTGTGAGACGCTGACATGGCCAGCCAACGGATTTATAAAAGGGAACTGTTATAACACTTATGGATCGACATGCACGTTTGAATGTTTAGAGGGGTTCGAAATGTCTGTCGGAACTACCAGTAGAACATGTACTGTCCAGGCTGGAGATGTAATGCGTTGGAGTGGAACCGCTGTTCAATGTACAGGTATGCAAACAAGACATACACAAACACAACGAGCAAACGTATTCTAGATCCCTGTGGAGTGGACTCTTAGGTCAGGGACGCTCGTCGGAAAAATAAAGACAATCCATCGATTAGAAGTTTGAATTTTTTGCAACACGGACTATCGAATTCCGTTCTTTCTAGCTCTTCGTTTATCTGTGCCGCGGTTTCAAATGCCTCTTGAAGGGCTATGTTTTGTGAAAACGCTGGCAACATTTAGAATTATTAACGCAACGGATTCACTTATACAAAATATTGCGAGGATAGCTTGTCTCCGTTGATTCATCTTTGATATTTTAAGCTAAAAATTCTGGCAGACTATGCTGATTTACGCGCGCCAATTTTTCAAAATCAGACTACTTTTCCACACGCTTTTTCTCTGAAACGAAGTCCGTGACCCCCAATTTTTTTTTATTCCTGAAACAAGTAATGCATTGTCTGTCCTCAGTAGAAGTTTGAAGAAAATGCTTGGCTTCACACTAGAGCTTGTAACTATAATCTAAGTGCACTTGGAAGCTACTTTTAGTGTGAAGGGGTAAAATGTTCTTACTTGGACTTTACTTAGTGACCATGGAAACGTTCGTAGATCAAAGAAGCCGAAGTGCGCCGCCAAGTATGGTGCACACCACACTTGAGAACGCACTTGACAAATAGGAAATGGGAGCCAACTGAAAGCGATGTGCAGCATTGCTATAATTCTGATCAACGGACCGATAAACAAATTAATTGTTTGAATTTCATCATCATAGACAGCTTAAACCATTGCTTTTCATATCATTCGACACCAAATGCTCTTCTGCAAATTACAAACCAGCTTCTGTTTAAGTTTCAACCAGGTCATTTCTTTGCACTTGAAAAACTCTGTTAAACAGTGGACGAGTCACACGGATATGCATTTTCTAGGTTAGCTAAAGCCATACAGCAATTTCTTTGCCGAAACCCGCGTTGAGCCATTCTAGAGAAATACAGAAGATGTCGTTTGTTCCTTTGCTCTTTAGCAACAAAGCGACCATATGCATTTCATCACGATTTTACTGACGAACAATCGCATTTGTGATATGTGTGACTGATTCTACTGCGAAAATGCTTCAAGTGACACTCTTTGTCATCAGGTGTGAAGCCAAGTTTTCTAAAGTATGACTTGAGATTTTCAAGTGCACTTAAGTGAAGTGCTTACTTGAAACTAACTTAGCTTCTAGTGTGAAGCCAAGTAATCTATCAAGCAGCGCATTTTCGGGCGAACGTCCTTGAGCGCTCTGAGACCATCCTCTTATGACAGGCACCATCTGTTTGCCAAATCGTACTCTATTGGTTAACACGGGTTGATTATTTCTTGATCAGCTATTGTCTGCAAACTCAAGTCTGTCCCCAACGCTAATCCCCCTACGGGAACATGTACCAAACCTGACGGAAGCCCAGCAACCAACATGGTATATCAGACAAAGTGTACCTATAAATGCAGGACTGGGTTCCAACGTGAAGGGAACGAAAACATCACGTGTCGGCTGAACAAAACGTGGACTCCTCTACCGCATCCTACTTGTAAAGGTAAGTTAAAAAGGAATTGGCCGACGTCAGTCTCCGGGGGGTACTCCCAGAAAAATCGTGAGGGAGTGTGTGGCCCGCTTCCCAAACACCTAAAGCTATTTATGACCAAACTTTTCCCTAACCTATTTATGACCTACTCTGGGAGACGTGATAGCCTCACGGTTAGTGCACTCGTCTCAGGATCGAGCGGTCCGGGTTCGACCCCTGGCCGGGTACATCATGTTGTGTTCTTAGGCAAGACGCTTTACTCTCACAGTGCCTCTCTCCACCCAGGTGTATAAATGGGTACCGGCGAACTTAATGCTGGGGCTAACCCTACGATAGATTAGCATCTCATCCAGGGGGGAGTAGAAATACTCCTAGTCGCTTCATGCTACAGAAATTCGGATAAGCTCCGGCCTGGTGGGCCACTTGGCTCTTATGCAGACTTAACCTTTTTTTTTACCTTTATTTATTACCTAATCAGGAATTTTATACCTCATTTAAGACCTGACCCTTAATTCAATACTCTGTTTCAGACCGGTCTTACAATTAGTTCCCTCGTTCAGACCAAAGTTAACGGCATTGTGAAGGCATTGACGGTCTTATCGATAATGATTGAAAAAGTAGCTTATTCTAAAAAATACACCCAATTCAAGTCCAGAGTGCAAAAGCCATACCCTATTTAAGACAATAGCCACAATCGATACCAGATTAACGACCAAAACGGCTAAAACACGATACCCTCTTGGGTTCGCATAATAATAATAATAATGATGATGATGATTAAAATTATGGTTACTACAACTAATGCTAATACTACTACTACTACTACTACTAATGATGATAATAATAATAATATTTTTTCATAATAAATAATAATGTTTATTAGTGGCTTATAAAAAATTACAACTGTAAAAATTCTTAGGACAATATATATTTCAGGGAAATACTAACTTATAAACGAATTACAAATTACACTCATTCTTTACAACCCTTATCATTTGTCGAAAAAATTAATAATAATAATAATAATGTTTATTAGTGGCTTATAAAAAATTACAACTTTATAATAATAAAATAATAATAATAATAATAATAATAGTAATAATAATATACATTTACCGACATAGCCCATATAAGGGAGTATACCCCGGGCTAGAGAACTGGGGCTCTTTTGCAGCAAAAAGTGTGACAATTTTAATTTGTTCACATTCTTTCGTGTGTTCATGCTATCCAAAAGATTAATAATAATAATAATAATAATAATAATTAAAATTTTTTTTTTAATAATAATAATGTTTATTAGTGGCTTATAAAAAATTACAACTTTATAATAATAAAATAATAATAATAATAATAATAATAATAGTAATAATAATATACATTTACCGACATAGCCCATATAAGGGAGTATACCCCGGGCCAGAGAACTGGGGCTCTTTTAC
>Ga0126338_10000071_pt1 | contig 33220 bp, 24 predicted proteins | sample OrbCmetagenome_2_FD_92529 | JGI IMG/M metagenome (GOLD analysis project Ga0126338, IMG submission 92529) | Coral microbial communities from Petempiche,Puerto Morelos, Mexico - Orbicella C C metagenome | ecosystem: Host-associated > Invertebrates > Cnidaria > Coral | place: Petempiche,Puerto... | reverse complement strand
TCGAACAGATCCAGAGTCTTCTGGTAGTCTGTCACTGTTCTGATTTTCCGTGCAGGGAAGGGGTCGTACTCCCTCAGAAACTCCTGCGTTTTTCTTGACTTTCTTTGGTGTGGAGGGGCTCTTGGCTGGTAAGGCTTCGGAAGTAGTGGCTTTTGCAGACACGCCTGCGTTTCCTGAGAAATTGGTTCTTCCAGCACGTTCTGGCCAACCTTTCTTACCACTGGCGCGTTCTCTGCAAGAAGTTGATCGAAATAACGCAATACCGCGGGATCTAATTCTGCGAGTTCTTCTTCCAGTCTTTCTTGGTTGTTGGAAGCCAGAGTTCCTTGTGTTATAACCCAAGGTTTCATTTCTTTAACTGATGTGTTTCTTTCAGCTCGAGCCGAACATGTTCGAAAAATTTTTTTGCTTTTTCGCGCTTGCGGATAAGACGTTTTAGTGCATTACCACCACAGGGCTTGCAGAGACGGTAGTCGCATAGAAGGCCGACTCCGCAGCCTCTGCAAGGCTCTGGCTTTTTCATTCCTTTTTTCAGCTGGTAGTTGTGCTGCCTGCAATACACCCCGTAACAACGCTTTCCGCAGCTTTCTTTCTGGCCCCGCATCAGCCACCTGCACTTGTTTGGCGCTCGAGTCATCCCGGCTCAGGCGATATAACAACGGGCTCGTGCATTTCTAATTGGTGTCTCTCCCTTCCCTTTTGTAAGTAGTATATAGGGGATTAACCAAATACTATTTCAAAGAGGGAGCCGAATTTCAAAGTTTCGCAGCCCCCAGGTTCAACCGGCCCGAGCTTGTGAGGGCCGGTCTTGATGGTGGGGGCTGCGATAAGGTGAAATAAGGCTCCCTCTGCAAAATGGTATTTGGTTAATCCCCTATATACTACTTTAATCTCCCATAACATCGCAATTTCTTGACTTTATCCACTAAATGGTTTCTGAATAAATAATTTTTTATTGCATCAGAATGGTGATTTGTGACTGAACGAGGAAAAAAAAAACGGAGCTGAAATTTAAACCCAGGCCTCACTGCCTGGGTAATTATTTTTCACCAATTTCATGACAAGATTGAAGTCATCAGGGAGATTAGATTGGAATGAAAACTCCATGTTTAGGTGCCCACTTGGGCTTCTTGAACAAAACTTTAGTCACCTGCACTCGTAACTTAGGCACCTCAGGCAACTGGGCGCGCATTAGACAGCAGCCTTGAACTTAACCATAGTTAGTTAAGCCCGGCGCACACTTGTGACATAACAACATAATGACAAGCATAATGACATAAGGAGGATGTTATTTTGTTATGTTGGCAGTGTGACCATCCTGATATAAGGACATAATAGCAACATAATGCCATGAGCACACACGTAATGATATAAGAAGAAAAATGTCCTTTTCCTCACGTCGCTATGTCTCTGTCATTATGATACCATTTTTGTGTTAAAACAAGTGTGAACATCATCTTCATAACAACAAGAAATTACAAATCAAAGAAAGCAACACAAGAATGGTCAAACCCAGGTTGCCATGAGCACTGAGTTTTAAATGTCAGCAACTGTCAAGTGTGATGAGGAATGTTAATTCTGATTTCCTGAAATAATATTCTTGATTACCCAAATAAAGCCCTCCAAGGAGGTTGTGGTACTGGCCATGTCTTCTCTTATCCTCTTGTCATAAGATCAGGTTCATCCACTCTTTTCCTGCAACATTTTTCCTTTTGTTTTTGTTTTTTTTATGATGCCATAACATTGAAGAAAAGAAACAAAATTATCTGAAATGCAGCAAGTGTTTCTTCCTCCATTTTTAAAGTTTTTATTAGGATGTTCACATTACCGACATGATTGGAGTGAGAGCGGTTTTCATTTGAGTGTTGAAAAGTAATTGGTTTTGTGTCACTGTGTTACACGATTGGCTTAAAAAAATGTGCTTCACTTTTTCATCCAATAAGGAGTAAAACCAAAACCCATCGCAACTCATTTGAACACATTTTTCCATGCTTCACGTCAGCTACCTGTAATTACCTGTTATTGTCGGTGTCCTTTGTGATTAGCTAGAGTGATTACTTTGGTTTTGTATCTATAACACTCAATCGAAAACTGTTCATTAGTGTGAACCAGGCTCAATGGGATGGAATAATGCAGACGTAACTAATCTATGACAGTAATGATTAATCAGTCGGTAATCAATGAGTAATCAGCTGGTTATTACTCATTGAGTATTACCAAATATACTCGATGAGTAATTGATGAGCAATTGTTGTTCCACAAAAGTTTTAGCCAGTGATGTCTTAATTAGTCATCAGGGGTCTTCGAATGGCATAAAATTCATAAAATCCACAACAAGAAGTGTAAAGTGTAAAGTCTTTCACATGGGATACTTTGGTTGATGTACTAGTGCCCTCAACATTGAATGGTAGAATTAAATCCAAACAGAAAATGCTAACATTCCGTTTTGTAGTTGTATTTTCATCAACTAAAAGATTATAGAATGTGGTTTGCATTCGAATTTGTATGCATGTGGTAGTAAGAGCATAAACATTGTCAACATTGTTTCTGTTGCGTCAAAGTGAAGAGGCCAAAACTCGACAAGGCATCATTACTGTCCTTGCGAACATTTAGAAATCATTAAGTCTATGTACCAGAAGAGGTCTCAAGTGGTCTAAAATAATTGCACTTGAGGTGTTTGCAAGAGAGAAAAAAAGAGGTAGAATTCCAGTCAAACATCACCTTAAAGAGAAAAAGCCTGTTTTAATATGAAATTTCTCGTGGATGTCTCTGTTTTGTACTCAGTCAAGGGTATGGGGGAAGTGGAACTATTTTAAATTAAAGGAATCACTGTGCTTTGGCCAAAGTTGTAGTCCAGGTATATTTCTTTGGAACCAGGGTGGATATATTTGATATCCTATCAGCAACATGGGCCATATAAGGATAAACCACTAAACAAAACTATAGAACAAAACCTGATTTAGACTAGGACAACTTTTGCAAAAGTTGACTTCTGTTGGCAAATTTGAGGAAAAGTTGGGAAACACACTTTTCTAGATGAAAATTATGCGCTAAACACGAAACTCTTGTTTACCAAGTTTGGTTCTGCCATTTTAGGGGTGGCGAATGGTCCTTCAAAAACTGTGGGTCATAAAATTTTAGTAGAATTTCATGGGTCGTGCAGTCTTGTTTTTTAGCGGTTATGTGCGTCTCAGTCCAGTTTTCACAAGGCTAAGGGTCTCGAAGTCCCAATTCGTTCCTTTACCTATTTTTATACATTATGTCTTGTCTTTATATGATATAGAATTTTAATGAAGCAACTTACAAATTTTCTGAGAAAAAGTTAATCCTAACTTCTCTTAATTGTCTTAATTCCACAAAAAGGTACAAATCCTACCACAACGTCTGATTTGGTGCCAGAAAAACAGGTGTATTTCTCTAGGATATCATAACGTAGTGTGTTATAATCGAATTTCCAGTTCCAGTCAGTTCCAAGAAGCTGGCTTGAGGCTGTACAAGCTCATTCTAGCTCTGAACTAAATCTGGGGCTCGAATTTTAAGAGTATGTTTATCAAGGACTCTGTCTCTATTACACGGTAATCACATGATTTTCTGTTCACATGACTCTTGAAAATGAGGCTAGAAGCTATTTGCTGATTAAGTTAAGTAAGAAGTAGAAGGAGATTCACATAAGTTTTCAAAGCAAGAAAAAAACGGTTGCAACCTACAATTTCTTTCATTCTTTACAAATACAGTAGCACATGGATGAGTTGGAAGGCATCTTAAAATCCATGAAAGATTTTGCTTAAGGAAGTTAGTTTTGAACCTCGTCTGAACATCCTAAAAATAATCTGAATGCCATGAAATCCTTCAGATAGCAGACAGATGCAGCATCTCTGATGTCAGAATCTGATGAAACTCTCTGCAGTAGCAACAGAACATTCTTGATATTTGAAATATGTTCTATAGAAGCAGAGACCAAATTTCAGATCAGCTGTTGGAATAGACCTGATTTTAAAAAGATATTAAAAGATGCCAAACAATTTAACAATACTGTACCATTCATTGCCCTTGGTTTTCAACAGTGTCATCATTAGGACATTTTGGCAGCAGGCGTCTTTAGTACTTCTGCATTTGCATGCTCCAGTGCATGGTAGTCCTACATTCTGGTGGCTACACTTCATTGTGTTGCATCCTGATTTGCAGCCACAGTTTACCATCTCATCACAGCTTTCAGGTACAAAGGTAAGAGACATCGACTTGGGTATGAGCTTGTCATTCAGTCTTGACCAGCCCATAGTCTCTGGAAGTGGAAGGGTAGGGTTTGTCAGATGGGCTTGCTTCCATATAATTGCTTGGAAGTGAGCCCTTCTGATATGCAGTCGTGCTGCATCACTCATCGGGGGAAGAGCTTCTGGTGACCGGCATCTAGAAAATAACGTTGTGCATGCTTCATTGCAGCTCTCAGCATCAGCAACATTATATACCCTGCAGATGAACTTCTCAGCAGACGTCATTGTCACCATATCCTAGGTTTCTCAGCAGCATGTGGTGTTCTGTGAACTTCTTCCACGATGTTTTCTTGCTGTGGCCAGCAAAGTAGGAGACCATATCGCACCCTGTTATTGCATGAAAGTAGAGAATGGTTTCTACTTCAGGAATTGTTTTGTTCAGACGTTCACGAATCGTGTGGATTAGCAGATACTTGGGGTTCTTTCATGTCCCAGCACTCATCCACAACTGCCCATTTTGCCCAGGTGTGAAACTAAGAAAACATCCGTGTCTTGACACGAGACTGCAAGGAATTCTGCATCTGAGTGAGCACAGTGTAGAATCATTTGAGTGTCCTCCTCTTCATGGAAACCTTTAAGTGCTCTGATGTCAATGTTCGGGCTGGAACACTTGACTGCATCTTCCTCTTCGAATCCACCACCAACAGTGATGATCTTATCCACTGGGGCTCCTGCAAGAAGTTTATCTGATAAGAAACGTGCTAGATCTGCCTTGTTTTCATTGAGGGCCACGAAGTTGGACCAGGACTTGGGTAGCGGTACTGAGCCATCTTCAATAATTCTTTGAATTGGTGCATGGCCTCAAGAATGCTTCTTTCTAGTCGCACACTTGATCGACGTTGCCCTGTATCTGTCAAATGTCACGTCTGTTCAGTGAAAGTCTTTTCCAGAGACAAAAACAGCTTTCACAAATTATTTATCAATGAGATCGTTGAATGTGTTGCAATCTGAAGGTCTTCCTAGTGCCATTACCAGTGCTTGATCATCTACTACTAGCGTCAATCTCCCTGCGATTGATGTGACCCGAGGATGTTCTGTACCATTACTGAAAACTTCCATCATGACCGATTTATGTCCAGTGTGCAGCTGACTACCAGCATCAAAGATGGCAAGGAGAACTGCCATTAGTTCATGGCTGAGGATTTGAAGCAAATCTACTCTTTTACTGTCATCATATGCTGTAATGATGCACTGAAGGGTGTTTCTGTCAGCTTTGATGGCCGCACACTTTTCAAAATTGTTCTTTTTGACTTCATAAAGGGTTGAAAATGTGGGAGCCTATTTTTAGGGAGAGGGTCCCAGAACTTCTGATGATGCCCATCTTCTCTTGGCGCCCTAAGTCTTTCCTTCACAAAGGTGATCAGCTCCTCCTGGCCAAGACTGTTTGCGTTAAGTAGGGACTCTTCTATCCGTGTCGTTGCCATGTCTTTGGTCACCACGTTCTGCAACCTTTCAGGGATCGTTGCCTGATTGTTGATGTTGAAAACATTCGCTTGACGGAACAAAACGATAACTTTCTTCTCATCAGAATTATCTCGCAGTTTCCTTGATGGGTTGGACTCGTTGCATGCAATCTGATCATCGTTGGCAACATGGAACATCTTCTTTGTTAATACAGCAATATGTGCTAGGAGGTTCTATGACAGTGTCCATTTACACAGTGCTGCTGTTGTCCTGGTTATGCCAACTATCCCACCACCCCTCTTTCTGGTACCATTGAGCCACTCCTGATCTTGATCCGGATCTAGCCAATTAAATTGTTGAGAAGAGCCTTTCACAACCCAGTTGCCCTTGTCAAACTTGGTTTGTACCTCTACTGGAAGCTGTTTCATTTGCGCAAGGTACGCAGCACCCTATTGAGCGTAATTGGTGTGATCATAACGATGGAAAAATGGCAGCATTTTTTGAAAGGCATACAGATGTAGGTCCCACATTCCCTCTCTCTGAGCTCTGACAAAGAGCAGAAGGATGCAGACCATGTACTGCCACCTGTAATCCTCCTTTGTTTGACTGAATGGACTTCTCGAGACTTTGTTTCAGTTCGTTGTCCTTCTCTTCCAAATAGACCAAAAGTTGTGGCAGAAGCCGTTGTCACATCACCTGAAGAGTGATCTTGTGAACTCAAGGACCTTTGTTGTAGTCTTAACCTGCAAGTGTGCACTCCACAGTTCATGGACCTAAGAAACCGCTCTCAATCCAGATGTTTGGTAGCCCAGAGTCTTGAAATCTTGAATCTTGAGTCTTGAATCAAGAAATTTTCTTTATCTACTTATCTTACCCTTATCAGTATAGCAGTTCTTGTGCCAGTGCAGTTCCTCAGCTTTCTTTCTCTCAACTGCACTCAATATCCTGTCGATTGTTTCCGTGTTGATGGTGTCTCTTAATTTTCGTCGCTCTTCAGATGATTCCTTCAATGAATGCAAGCCCTGCTCTGTTGCACTGAACAGGACATCTTTTTTTGACTCCTGGCATATAATGCACTCACCAAACGAAACAGGAGGGGCAGATCGCTTTAAACTCGCCGTTTTTCCATTATTTTAATCATGCAATCTCTCAACACAACCTGCCATGGAGCTCTCCGAGTTACCAGCTCGATTTAGCAGCCAAGCAAGTTTACTGGGACTGGGACTGCAGCACAGGATAAAAAGCTTTACCAATTGAAACTTGTGAATGAAGTTAGATTTCCTTGAATGGAAATGTCTTTTATTCTCAACCAGAACTTAGTAAGGTTTCTCTTTTTTAAGTCCAAGTACCTTAATTTTCATTTTTAATTCAAATTTGATTCATTTGCAAAACCAATATTCTAACACTCATCGCTGAATTATGTTTTCGATCAGAGTCAAAGCTCAAAGCATGGGTTTGTCTGTGTGTTTAAAATTGCCACTTTCATTTTATTGCGTAGTATTAGCCTTTAGATTCTTCAACCATTAAATCACAACCCTAGAGGGCCAAGAAACAAAGTTCATTTGTTAAAAGCTTTACTATATAATAATAAGAAAAACATGTCTATTTCTTGAAGTGGACATATCCTTGCAGTTGCAGTGTGCATAAATGACCTCTGGAGACGAAATGGTTTCGATATAACGTGTAATTAAAGCATCCACCATCAATTTGTGCTTTTTTACCAGTGAAATATTTATAGTAAGCTGATTTAAAAAAATATTTGGATTCAAAACTAACTTCGAAAAATGGAAAACAGTTTTGCCTCGGTTTCATGCTGCGATTTCACAGTTAAGGTTACAGTATACGTTCAGGGATGTCTCACGTGCAAGCAATGTAGCACGTGCAGTTTAAGCTGTAGATACCTAAACCCCTCTATCAAATTAAAGCTTATAGAGCTGGCTATCAAACTATACCAAGAATTCTGGAATAAAATGAATTGTGGAATTTTTCACGACCACTAAATGCGAGCACCCTTTCACCTTTTGAAAGCTACAAGTCAAAGCGAATTTCGTTTTTCGCCAATTCAATTTTTTCCTCGGTTTCAGGGCCCACAGTGCTTAAAAAACGTGTCTCTGTTTTGGCTATTCAATTGCAGTAAAAGGTTACAGAACATTTTTGAAATAGGATTAAAAAAATGTGGAGTGATTGCACAAGAGTCACTCTCGAAGTAAAAGTATTTCGAAATTAACAATTCCCAGACAGTCTTTTGTAGTTCATATGTTAAACTAGCTACTGTCCAAATTTGAGGGCAATTGAACAAATTCCCTTTGAGTTATAACTCTTTAAAGTGTCTGTTTCAAGTGAAAAAACTTATTCGATAAAACAGCGCTAAGAAAAATCTTCTGCTTTGCAAACAAACTCCACCCACAAACGCCTTCAACTGGGTTCTCAGATAACTGAGCCAATCAATGCAGGGAATTGCAAAAGTTTACTACCATTAACCTCCTGGTGAAATTTACGTGCGGATGGCTAAAAAACCCTTGAATTGTGTTTTGCAATGCGCTCAAGGCACTGAAGATGCAGAGATAATTTTTCTGTAGCTCGGTTTTTCTTGAAGCTGGTCTGGCAAAATGGGGAAGACTAAAAAGGATACGAGCGCTAGAGTTGCTGAGCGGAGAAAACAGACAAAAGAAAGCGCGGGGAGCAACTGTGTGTGGTCAACTGTGCATGGATGATTCGTCAATATCAGACTCGTCAGAAGAGTCTCTGTCAACATCCCTGTTATTGCTGTCAAGTTCGAAATTTTTACAGAACCTTTCTTTTCTCTTACCACAAATATTTTACCCGCCTTATACGATAGCTATAGCTTCATCCACGTGGCGAACTTTCGCTTCTTCACTCATTGATGTATTTTCATTCGTTCTTTGGTGTTTTTGCTTTTTCAAACTGGTCCATGTTTTAAACATGGTCTATGTTTACTTATAACTTAATAGAGTTACACCAAATACCAAAAATGCTGGATAGTCAGAAAACCAATGCTGATCAACTGATTAGTTAATTTGTGACATCCAGGTAATTCCCACAAAAATCATCTTGGTTGATTGCGTACGCACCATAGGGCTGTCAATCAAGAGGTAAACTTTTACTTCTGGTGAAAACATAAAACCGCCATTTCTCCACCAATGTTTAGCCTTTTTCAAAAATTTTTTTCAGAAATTAGAGATTATTCTTCAACCACTACTTTGACCCAAAAATCCAAATTTGAAGAAAGTTGCAGACCTGAAGGTATACTGTAACCTTAAAAACTCAAAATCAGGCCTGGTAAACAATTTTTTTGTGTTCAGCGAATAATTTTCAACTTAGAAAGTGTGTTTACCACCTTTCCTTGAGTTTGCCGACAGAATTTTAAAATAGCAGGCTTTCTTGGAATTTGTCCCAGTCTAGTTTATTACAACGTGAACTCAACAATGGCAACTAATACGTAAAGCAATTGTGTAAAGATTCAGGTTTGTATTAACATCATAACCATATATGTGAAAAATAGTCTTTAAGAGGGACTAAGAAAACCGAGATATGCCTTCGTTTTATGTCCAAAGGTGGGTGTCTAGCCACCCAAACCACCCCTGACAAATGAATTCTAAAAGAACAAATGACTGTAGAAGTTCAAACCAGAAGGGATAATACTTGGCTGTTTCGGTTTTATTTTTGCTTGAAGCCAGGATGTCTCCAAATTTTCTCACTTGCCTTTTAAATAACTCTAAAAACCTCAATCTTCTTCAAATGTATGAAACTTTATCAACTCCCAGCACTTCAATTAAGTGCGCTTAAAACATCATCAACTCCCAGCATCTCAAATGCACTTATTGTAGACCACTTGAGATCTCCTCTGGTATATAGACTTTATACTCATACTGTGAGTACTTTCTAAATGTTCGCAGGGATGACAGTAATGTTGGCTTCTTGGGTTTTGGGCTTTGCGTCAAAATGGTGCTGTGGGAAATGAGTCCTCCCTATACTTAGCCTGTTCCAGGAAGTGTGCGAGTGAGGGAAAAACGAGTGGGAATAAGGCATCTTCGTTCACCTCGGACTATTTGAGAGCCTGGAACTACCATGTACGAAATAAGAGCATGGCAGGGTTTTTGGCCCCGTGACTCAGAGGTCATAGGCAGTTTATTACATTTATGGTTCAATTTATTTAATTTCTGTTCAAATTTATTACATTGTGGTTGGTGGATTTATTACATTTGTGGTTAAAAGTTATTACATTTATGGTCAGTATTACATTTATAGTTAATTCTTATTACACTTATGGTTGGTATTACATTTATAGTTTTTATTACATTTATGGGTGATACAGGGCTCTGCCTTAGCGGTGGGTCTTGTTATGAAAAATATGTACAAGATTTGCAAGTTCAAATTCCCACTCAGCGAATGTTTGCCTGAAAAATCTTAAATTCCTACTCAGTCGGCATTGTAGGAAAGCAATGGTTAGGGCAACTATTGAGCATGCTCTCACTGAAATGGGAGCTTTTGAAGCAAATTTATGGCTAAAATGATGTTTCTTCCACGAGATGTGATTTCAACTTCACATACACCCACTTGAAACAAACACAGACCACATGGTCCTGTGAGATAAGGTCAATTTGCATACAGTGTATGTGACTACGAAGAAGAAGAACAAAAAGAAAGAAGCTCAACCAAAACTTTGACACAGTCTGCCTCAGGCATCCTGCATTATGAAATTAATGGAACAAGTTTTGTTGATTTCAAACTGTATTCTGTTTAATTAATCTCAACAATGTTATTTCCTGCTGATGATCTGCTGGATTCTTTGCTGCAGCCTCTGTATCTTATGTTGCTGAATCAAACTTTTACTGTTCTTGAATCAAGTTTATTCAGTTTCACAAATTCTTCTATTACACCTGGTGATGAGTATCTTGATTTCTTGAACAATACTTCAAGCACCAATATCTGGAGATTGGAGAATTTTATCTGGATGATAATTACAGAGGCAGCCAATGACTAATCAGTGGATAATCAATGGCATCAATGAGCAATCAATGGATCAATGAGTAATTGGTGCTCCGCAAAATGTTTTGTATTCGATTAATCAGCTGATGTCATTGATTCGTTGTCTGGAATAATCAGTATCAAGATGAAATGATTAGTAACATGATGGAACAATAAGTAACAAAATTATATGATCAGTATCAAGACAAGAATTCAGTTAGATCAGTAGGAGTGTTCTGTTTTTAAAGTAGAGGATGTTGTCACTGAAACATTGATAGAAAAGTAGTTTGTAAAGCAGAGAAAACGTACTATGACTAAAATGTGGAAACAGAGGAACACAGTTTAATATACAACAGATGAAGCAATGAGTTTAGCTTTTGGTTATAGAAGAATACAGTTCATAGAGCAGATAAAGAAACGACTAAACATAGAACCATGGAGGGGTATAATTATTGCATAATTCACACACAGTTCTAACTAAATTGTAGAGCTTTAGAGGGGTACAGTTCATGATTCTTTGGATAATAGTTGAGCAATAGAAGAGTTCAACAACTCCTGATTAGTGGAAAAGTTAGATGCATACTATAGTAAATAATAAGTATTTAACAAAGTGCATATTAAATGCTTTTCACTACAGATTCAAGTGACTTTCAGCTTGCTATTTTTTCTATTTTCTACTTCCCAACAGTTTTTAATACACTAGTTGATCATGACGTTTACAAGACAGATGCAGTGGAGTCGTTGCTTTCATTGCTTCTGTTTTTAAGGGTAAGTAAACAATAAGATTGCACATAATTTTATTAGAATACCTCAGACACACACTTTATGTTTAAGTAAACAGAAAGCTGAAGTTGAGTCTTATTATATCTTATGTTGATATATCCACAGACTATATGTGAAAAGTCTTGGTCAGGTAAGTTAATTTGATTTCTTTTATTTACAGTGAAACATTGTATTATATTGAACAAAGGTATTAGTGTTGAGTGTGTTAGAAGGCAATTGAAATATTTAGCTATTTATCAATGTAGAGCTGAAGTTGACTTTTCGAATGTGAGCCTTGCACTGACAGGGCACAAAACTGCCCCTAATACACCAAATCAGGCTATTACCGGAAGTCTCATAAGAGTGAATGTGTATAAAAATTGACATAAATCGCCTATCAATGGTACAAGTCGAAAAATTGATTTCGCTTGTACTTTGTTCGTAGATAGGTCCTAGTAAGAATAGAAATGGACCATAGTTAGTTTCTGCTAATACAGCCTTCTTTGGTAGAAATATGCCAAAAACGATTTCGCCCTGATTGGGCTCAAAATCTACTTCCGGTTTTGCTGAATTTTCCGAATATTTGATTGCTTCGCGCTCCCCAGAACATCTACTTGAGAATCTTTCAATGGATTTTATATTCAGTTCAGGTCTTTGTGGTATGACTGAGTGAAAAATAAAATAAATCAAAGTCAGTTTTGAACCTGAAAAGAGATCAAACTGACATGCAAAATTTTACAATGTGTTGCAAGGGAATTATTGCAAAAAACATTGCCATATTTTTCTATGGGCTATAACTTGAAATACCATAAAAACACTTTCTACGGATTAAATATACACCCACCTGTTAGGATATCAAAAAATATCTCTGGGCAAATGGTTTCAAGTCGCCCGCCTTGGCCTGTGTTTCTCATAGATTTTGCCCAAAATCCGCTGTTAGAATGTAAACAATTGTGTGACACGGTAACCACTCTTGATTAAATATTCGTTTCCAACAATCGGATGAAAGCAATTTTTGAAATGTTGTGTGGATAAAATAATGGAAAATGTTTTTTTGTTTAAGTTAGGATATATATAGTTTTTCATTTGCATTGCAACACCCACTACATCCCCGGTAAAGAACGTGACTACAGTGCTCCGGGAAACGATTTTAACACTTGTTTATTTTATTAATTTCACTGATAACTTACAATTCAGTGGCAGTTTTAGAGATACACTTAACCAATCCTCTATGGTTTATGGCAATTGAATCATTGACTGACAAATAAAGTCAAGTGGAAATACCATAAATTCTATAAACTACTGACTGTGTGACGGCATCTCAGCTCTTCTAGCTGTGTAGAAAATTTGTACCTACACAATATGCTCAAACTCAGCTAGAAAATCTGGAATTTCTTGAATTGAATTAGCCGAGGAAGAAATTGCGTTTAAGTTTCAATCATACTGGGAAAAATCCATCTTTTCTACTTTGGTTGTTTGATCAATGAAATGAAATTTGCAGATCATAACACTGGTAGACAAATAAACATTACAGTGGTAAATCTAGGACTAGGTTTACACTAAAGGAGTTCTTCCAGATTCGTAAAAGTTTCCAGATTCATCAATTTTAGAGTATTTGGATTAGTAGGGGTTTACAGTGAAAGGATATTCGGATTCTTAACCGTTTACACACGACGATAACTCCAGGAACATTCATGATGGAATGGTTAACAAGCAGTTTGTTACCTGAACAACGAGAAACAAAATGCCTCCAAAAATAAGGCTAGGGTTAGGTTGAGACAGTCTGAAGTTTTCTTTCAACTTGCTGACCATGGTACTGTTGTCCATCATGTCAGGTCCAGGCATTTATTCTGGTCTTTACTTAACATCTAGAACCGTCAAGGTTTTCGATCATGCCATCGTCGTCATCTGCGCAATATTGAGGACGTCAATATTGTTTGCGTCGATAAATTGGGTTTCTGAGCAATATAGCATTACCCATTGTAAAAGTGATTACCTACACCTGAAACAGCCCGAGGTAATCAGCCAGTGACTGCCATCAAATGGCCATCAATGTGCCTACGACTCGACTACAACTGGATCATGTAATCCACCATTTTTGTTCCACCGCAAACTCAAAAGATCACAGGCGGAAAAATATCCGGATTCGAGAGAAAATTGTTTACAGGACAAAACTCTCCGGATTCAAAAGTTTTCGGATTCAAAGTTCCCACTTTAAATTCCCGATTCAAAATCCCTGGAGACACGACCAAACCTGGGAGTTTTTATTTCGGATTCATCCATTTTTGTGTAAATGGCAAAATCAATCCGGCACTAAAATGTTTCGGATTCATTATGAATCCCGAACAATTTCCTCTAGTGTAAACCTACAATCCTGGCCATAAGTTGTTAGGACACCTCCCCTTTTCACGCACTAAAACCCACGAGTTCAACTTTGTCCTTGACGTTTTAGAACAAAACATGAACAGAAGCCAGTATAATTGACCCCCCTCCCCTTAGCAATGTTCCAAGAAAATGAAGCTATTCTGAAGACTAGATCAGATGTGGGAAAAAAAGGAAAAAGGGACAATAGAAATAGGTTAGACAGTTGTGTTGGAACCGAATGTGATTGCTGAAAAATCGTTATTATTGGAATAAGCAGTGAATATCTATCTTATCGTCTCTTTAGTGCGAGAATACTGTTCTAGGAGGTGAACAATTCTTGACTCTCTTATTTATGATTTAAACTTTTAGGATTTGTTCAGTTTACTTTTTCTGACTTTTTAGAAGGAGAAAAGGCGCTAAATGTACTGGTACAAATAAAAAGGTTTAACCAAAAATCGATCCGTCAAAATCAACAAATACAAATTTAATCACTGCTGCGTTCCTTCAGATCACATAAGGCTACAAACCAACAATATCAACTTGTCATTATGCTTAACAAATGAACTTGGAACGATTCTCTTTCCAGAACTCGTTCTTGTAATTAAAATGGTCAAAGAAAGAACAACAGCTTAAAAGGACATGGCAGTAACACCTGAACTCCAAGTAAATTGCTTTTAGTTGGCGTTTTTAATTAACGAAATTTCCAAAGCGATGCCTTTCAAAACATTAAAGTTAAAAGTGGTCCATTATGTTTTCCTCTTTTTTCACCCAAATGTTCTAAGATAGCCATCTGTGGTTTGTTGGAAACAAATTATGCAGGGTGACCGCCTGCGTCACTTAATTGTTAACATTCCCACGGCAGTTCAGGGAAAAATTTATGAGAAGCATAGGCCAAGGCGGGTGACTTAAAACCATTTGCCCAGAGATTTTTTTGTGCGACGTGCAAAGCAATCAAATTTTCAGAAAATTTAGCATAACAGGAAGTAGATTTTGATCTCAATCGGGGTGGAATCGTTTTTCGCAAATTTCTCCCAAAAAAAGCTGCGTTAGCAAAAACTAACTCTGGTCTGTTTGTTTACTAGCTAGGGCCAATCTGTGAACAAAAAATGAGCAAAATTGATTTTTCGACTTGAGCCGTTGTTTGGTCCTTAGTTATGAGCACTGGCTCATGAAAGCGTAGGGGCCAAGGATGTGGTGTGATTCAAAACTTGTAGCGAGACATGGTGGACCTAAAAAACCCCATTCAACTAGTTATAAGTGCTGTGCTTCTGCGCTATGCAGCCATTGTTCTGATAATCGCAAGGATTTCATTTTTCATGCTTTTCTCTCAGACCAAATTCTGAGGAAAACATGGCTGGTTAGGATGAAACTTGGTGACCAAAATATTGCTTCAATTAACACATCATGTTTCTGTTGTTCCAAACCTTTTTATTTCAAAGAAATATAAAAATCATTAACTGGCAAAAGGTATGATATTGGCAAGAATTGATGTTGTTCCTCTAGTGGTCCCTTAGACAACGGATCTAGATCAAAGTGCTCTGTGAGCAAAACCTGTGATTACAAAAGGTGAATGAAATTATGTCAGGAGCTCCTGATTATCGGCTCTTGATTATGTACATAATTTTGTTTTTGAGTTCTATGTTTTGAGTGTGAGTGATGTAGTAGTTGTTTACCAAAGTACCAAAGTGACATTTTTTGAATAAGAATGTGTGACAATTGAACATGTCATTGCATGGACATAAGGCCATAGTACTTGATTCGGTAGGTGGGGTAACCCACCAAGCGGTGGTCAAAAACAGTCCCATCAGTTCCACCATCCTGGAGTGAACTTTCTCCAGGGGACATAGTGCATCAGTTAATTCCAGCACTGGCCATCCCAGCCCTTCAAGGCAATAGCTGGGCATCTGCTTACATCTTCATTCTGGAGGTGGCCATTTGAAACTTTATTGTCAACCAGGAGGGAGCATGTGGGTTTGGATTTGTGGATTTGATGTTCTCCAAGAGAGGATGATCATCCTCACTTCTGTTTTCATTTTATTCATCTCCTCTTGATCACATATAGATCAACAACGTGACATGCTGTTGGCGATCGCATTAAGATTTTAGCCATTTATAAGCCAATGTAAGAGAATGTTTTGAAAATTGCTCTTAATGCTACAGTACTGTGCAAAAGTAATTAGAGTGAAATTCATTGAATTATGTTATTTGTTCCCGTGAATTTTTATCCAAATTTTGAGAACTAATGCATCCTGGTTGTTTAAAGTGTCAAGCTAGGTAATGCTGTTTACCTTCAACAATGTCTTCTCATTTAAGTGGGTTTTGAAATCAATGTTAATTTGAAATGGTTTTGTGGAATATCAGAACCGAAAAAACTATGATCATTGCTGGCAATAGATTATGACCATGCTATTGCGTGACAATGTTGTAATTAAATTTGATCTTGTTATACAATGAGTAAGGGTGTTTTTAGCTGGTCACACTGTTGCTATGGTAACTTATTGTGCCACAAAAATGATTGGGCAGTTTTTTGATAATATGATAATAGCATCAAGAGTAGTTATAACGACCCATTAAAGTCTAAGTGCTAGAAACTGTTTTGAGCCACCTTAAAGGGCCTTAGTCAGCCACACCTTTGTTTTTATTTACATGCAAGAATTTGATTGTTATAAATGTATTTTATATGGAGCTTGTGAAAATGAAGGGGATCACTGTGAAACTATTAAAGATAATTAAACATAATTTCAGGAATGCAACTTACAGCAAAGCAATAAGATTATTCTTCATCATACCATATCAATAATTTTGATGGTATCAAAAATGGTGGAGGCTGACTAGGGTCCTTTAAGCTTACCTATTTCACAACATTAGTAGCGTTCAAGTTCCAGTATCAAATGGCGTCCGTTGAGAATGAATGATCTACTGAAATGTTATTTTTACAACTCACATCCAAGAATCACTATGTTGATCAATCTAATGGATTCGCTGGCAAAAAGGTCATCATTTTAGCCTCAAATTTTATGCCAAATGTATGTTGGCCCAGAAGGCTCACAGTTCGGTTCTGATTTTTCACATTTAGTCCATGAGCCAAGTGGCTAAAAATGGCAGATCGGTACCACCTGAGGTGGCAAAGGCTATCATATATCAAATTAAAGCTTATCATGAGTACAATTCAAAAATATATGTAGCAAGTCTGTACTGGTAGCTTAAGGCTGTCACATGACCTTCAATTTAACGCACGTAGCATAATGAGAATCGAGGGCCTATTTTTTGCTCGCTGAGAAATCTCATTTTTTTACCACCGTAGACTTGTTTGTTCTTAATGAAAGTCAAATAAAATTGAAAATCAAGATATACAGCAAGTTTATTTCCCATTAGAGTTTTACATTTGCGAAAACAATGTGGGGTTTTTGCACGTACGAAGCGTGACATATCTACCGTGGTAAAAATCTTCCATTACATATAACTAAAAGGTCTATTTTATGTAGAGAGAGAAAAATTATAAAAAACTTCCTGACAATATGTACTAAGTAGCTTTTTACTTTCATTAACTGAATTTTAAGTCTGGAATAATTTCTGGACGATATTGGTTCAAGTTGAGTATCCTGTGGGAAATTGCTCCGTAGCGTTTTCACTATTTATCTTTACACTATTTTTTTCGGTAAAAAGGAAAGGTAGGTGAGTTGGTGTCTTGAGAAAAATGATAAAAATAAAGCATATTTTCACACCAAAAGTGTTGGCATTTTTGTTTTAATTATTTCTCCCGTAGTGGTGTGGCCGGGGAGACTGGTACTAGGGTATGCCCAAAAAGACTGGTACTAGGGTAGCCGCCATCTTGTTTCACGTAAGCGGTGTTTACAGTTTGACTAGAAGTGGATTCTATTACATTTCAAAGGAGTTTGACAGTCTAGCAGGCATGTCTGAGGACTCAGAAATTCCAAAGACGTGTGCAAGAAGGGAAATGTATTGCATGATTCATTGTAGTGACAATGACGGAGCGCTCATAAGCCTGAATTCTGTGGAATCATGGAGAACACGGAGATGGGCTGCAGAGTTGAGACATCACGAGGATATTCTTGAATACAGGTAAATTCACCAGATGAAATTCCTGAAGTCTATTATTATAGAAAGTGTAGAAACATTTTCACTATGAATAGAGATCTTGAAAAACTCATTTCTGATGAAAAAAAGGAGAGTAAGAAAGATAAGGAGCTGACTACTGATGGGGATGGCCAGCGAAGGGCATCCACAAGAGGTCAGCTGAGTACCTCGAGGGTTTATGAAAAGATCTGCATGTTTTGTGAAAAGAAAGACAAATACAAAAAGGGTTCAAAGACCAGAGAGAGCTTGACACAAGCTAGACAGCTTAGAACAGATATTTCAGTGAGAAATTTGGCAGAGCTCAAAATGGATTCACGTGTATTAGCTCTTCTTTCCTGTGAACTAACAGCGGCTGAGGCTCATTTCCACCACTCTTGTTATCGACAGGACACGAATGTCAGTAGCACCAGTGCTGAAGTTTCCAAACAAAATGAAAATACAATGAATGAGCCCTATGGTAATGCTGAGGCGGCGGCCTTAGTCAGATAGTTCAGTTATATCAGAAATGATATTCTTGTTAATAAGAGTATCATAGAGCTTTCAAAACTTAACGAGAGACTTAAGGCATTCATGTTAGATAGCAGAATCGAGGAATTAAAGGCATCTACTAGCAAACACCTCAGGCGAAAGTTAGAAAACGAGTTTAAAGACACATCACACATGATTCAAACAGAATCCAACAAGGTAGCGGTTTATCCAGACAACCTTACAAGAGATGAACTTGTCCTGATTTGCTTTAACCTGGAGAAAGAAGTTACTCTGTTGAGGCATTGTCCTAGAGAAGTAAGCGTCACAGAGGTTGCTTGCATGGCTACAAAGGTGCGCCAATCAGTCAAAGACCACTTTAGTGACCAGCAAGAATGGCCTCCAAATGTCTCAAGCCTTCAGGGAGGTAACACTGAAGTTCCTGAGGTTGTTGACACGTTCCTGCACCATCTATTTAGTGGCAGTGATTCACCCCTCACGGACAGGACGACATGGCCCAAGCGCTCTGTTGCCCAAGACTTAGTGTTTGCAATAACGAGAGGCCGTTTTAAGGCAGCAAAACACAGTCTTCTCCCGTTAGCAGTGAAATCACTCACTGGGAACATCAAACTAATCCAGCTACTCGATCGCTTGGGGCACGGCATTGCATATTCTCAGCTTGAAGAGCTGAATTTGTCCCTCTGTTTACAGAAGTTATGTATGGCCGAGCAAACCAGCTTTCCCCTGCCAGGTAACATCCTCAAGCACACAGATACAGTCCTTGCATTTGATAATATCGATCGTATTTGCGAGGATGATAATAGCCGAAAGTCGTCAATTGCACATGCAGGAGGTATTACAACATCCCCTTGGCCCACTACCATCTTCCTTGGCAACGAGTAATGGCTTGTGGCACAAAACTAACAAGGCACAGCCTGGCAGGGAGCTGGAGAAACTAGTTCAACCAACATCAGAAATACCAAGCCCTTCTGTATTCGTGATTGATGGCTTTGGTCAAATCGCAGACGCTGCACTGTCACGTGTTTTACAAGAGGGAGGAAACAGCAGACACACAGATGTAGTTTTTCATGTATACAATGAGATAAGTATAAAGTCTGCAGAGCGAGAATAGAGAGAAGAAGGAGAATTGGTGACATACAAGAATCTCACAGCCGGGCAAAAAATAAAACAGTTCAGGAACTTTCTGCGAAATGGCCAAAACAAGAATAGCTTAATTAAGTTTTTTAAAGACTACTGGAGAAAGCCCCCAAGTTGAGAGAAGCTTGCCAACAAAGAGCTCTACACAACATGTGGCACCAAATGCTACAAACTAACGGTGGATGCTGTGCAGGAAGTAATCGAACACTCATCTGGACAAGAAGCCGACACTCGTCTCCTGCTGCACATGAAACATGCTGCAACACTGCATGTGAAGGCAGTTATCATTTCATCCGAGGATACGGATGTGCGCACACTATGCATTTTCGTTCTCTATTTGTCAGAGATGCGTTTTGCAACACCAAGCCAGGTATGTTGACATCAGTAAGATAGCTGGTGTACTTGGACAGGAAGTTTCCAAGGCACTTCTTGGACTTCATGCCTTTACGGGCAGTGATAGTGTGAGCGCTTTCGCGGGCATCGGAAAGGCTAGGCCACTCAAATTGCTCTGCTGCAGCAAGAACGAGTTCCAAGTCATGTTTCAAAACCTGGGGGAACAGTGGTCTATTATAGAGGAACTGTGTGTCCAGCTTGAGTTGTTTGTGTGTGCTATGTACGGGATGAAGAAAGGCAATGAGGATGTCAATCAGTGCCGGTACGCAGTGTTTTGCTGAAAAAAGGTGAGGCTGAATCACATCAACTACCACCTTGTCGCGACTGCATACACCATCACTGCAAGAGAGCCGATTACCAGACTGCAGTCTGGAAGAATGCACTCACCAACAACCAAGTTCAAAATCTGGCTGGCAAGGGATGGGCTCTAGAAAGTGACGAGGGCAGTCAATGGCTGGATATAGTATGGATGAGTGGGTCGCCGGCTCCTAAAGCCGTGATCAAGCTCCTGGCGTGCACATGCAAGAGGGTCTGCAAGAGCAACATGTGCGAGTGTATCCTGAATGGATTGAAGTGTGGTGATCTATGTCGTCTGGCGGACTGTTCAAACCAGCCCGATGAAATGTCATTTCAATCAGAGGAAGATGAGGGTGATATTGACTTATTACCGGATATAGATTAGAGCGTGGTGCTCTCATTACATTGAGAAGGATGTCGTCCCCCTACTTATGAGATCTCTGGTAAGCCTCAAGGAAGCTTAATTGTGAAGTCAAGGTCATACTGGCATTGCTCCTAGAAACAACTTTACTTTAATTTTACAGTTGTGTTCCATGATGATCTCCCAAGCAAAACCAAGAGCACGGCAAAACTGAATGTTTGGTCACGGGTGTGCCAATTGGTATGCAGCTTAAGTAAAGAAGAAAAACAAGAACAAGATGAAAACTAAATTGGTACAAAAACGGCCTAGTAGTGGTTGTATCATCACAGCGAGTTTGGACCAAAAATGCTTTGAAAGTTCCAAGCTTAATTCACTACCACAGGGTTCCCACGGCCTAAAAATCATAGACAGCACAAATTTTTTAGATTAGTATCTACAAAACATTTTTCCTATATCATTTTTTTTTCAAAAAGATCCACATTCATTACGAAATCCAAAAAAAATTGGTAGAAATTAATTTTTCAAATATTTCTTATAATTCACTGGAAGTGACGTCATAAAATCATACTGTTTGTTAATTCTTTACATTAACACACAATCATTTCTTAAATGACAACATTAACCTTACATGTTATTTGGCACTTTGGATCGAATTCCTGTGTCTGCAATGGGATTTCAATGCATTACCCGGGCTATTTCGGATCGGGTGCCTATTGCCCAATTCAAGGTCATGTGACAGCCTTAAGCTACCAGTACAAACTTGCTATCATATATTTTTGGATTCTACTCATGATAAGCTTTAATTTGATATATGATAGCCTTTGCCACCTCAGGTGGTGCTGAATGTCGTCTTGGCCCATGGACTAATTACAACTCCACAAACTGTTAGCTGTGAAACTCACTGGGTTATTTCATTAGCAACACACAATTTTTTGTGCCAACCCCAGTCTCTGCACGGCCTTGCATTGTTTTCTGCCACGGTGACCGTTCGTGACCAGGAATCATCCGTTATGAATGAAAGACTAATGAAGAATTTAAGCTAGGAATTAGTGGTTCCGTGGCAGATATACCATGCTCGAGAAGACCAGTAAAGCTGTCTACAGATGCAAAAGCATTTATAGATCAGCAGATGTCCAAAAATGGTGAGATAAAAAGCCACTAGATCCAGAAGAAGTTGGCAAAACATGGAATTATCGTGAGTTCGTCCTTCATGAAAAGCTCTCTCCACTGGAAAAGCAAACTCGTAATAAATTTTTGAAATGAATCATTGTTGCACTACTGTGAAGGAGGTCTTCCAGAATTGTTTTTCCCTGTAAGTTTTAGAGTCCCAAAGAATACTGCATAGGCAACAAAAATGGAGCGAAGTACACTTAGTATCTTAATAACAAGTAACCACGAGGGGGCTGGGATCGAATAAACAGCAGCTGTCTGGTTTCGCGAGCGTTCAAATAGACAACATTCTAGTTCTCTACAAAAGTAAAGAACCTAAAAACTTTTATGTTCAAAGGAGGCTTCGATAACCCTTGTTTATGAAGTTTAGGCTGTATTGGTGAATGGTATGTATTGCTGCCACTTTGCAAAACATGGGTATAGTTGATTGAAACACATGGTGTATCCAGCTAAAGAAAGGTGTGTTTAGATTGAAAGTTCCTCACAAGTTGTTTGTGGCTGTTTGCTATAGTGGCTTAATACCCAGAACTGGAGATGTTTTTGCTTTTGTTTTTGGAAAAAAAACTGAACTCGCTGTCTTCATAATATGGTAAGTACATTCTAATTCTCTACATATGAAACTGAACTCAAGAGAAGGAACCTGCTTGAAAACCTTTCGCAAATTTTAGGCATTTGACTGTATGTTATCCTTTTACAGGGCTGTCAATAAGATTTGAAGTAGGCGGATATATTTTGAAAGTGGACAGCTACGGGGGCTGGACGCCCCCCCATAGGCAAGGGGTCTGGGGGCTGCTGAGGCCTCCAGCGGGGTACAGGCGCAGAGCCCCATTGAGGGTCAAGGGGGCAAAGCCCCTGGAAGCAAAATGAATTTAACGTTTTGACATTGCCAAAAATTGCCTTTCCTCAGAGACTTAAAAGAACAGTACTATTAATGATTAAAACTGTTGGAGTGATCTGTGCTCATACAGTATTGTGCAAAAGTAACGCAAGCGAATTTCGACGAATTTCCTGGCTTTTCTTGGCTTTTCGAAGAAATTTCGCTTCAAACGAAATTTCCGCGACTTTTCCGCGAACTTTCAAGGCACCTATTGTTCTACTCCTCCTGAACTTTCGAACGATAATTTGCCATGGACGCTAACGAGTCACGAAATTTCGAGGGAAAGTTCGCTCTTTTCGATCGTTAGCTGCAAACTGTCACAGGAAAATTTGCTCTGGTTGTTAAGCGTTCTGATACAAACTGAGCGAAATACAGCTACAGAACGTGATTTGTTGTGTAAAGAGACGTAGAGAACATCTAAAATTAGGTTCATAAACTCAATCAACTACTCTATCGATCTTACCTGTTGAATGTTTGATTGTTAATGTATCCTAACAGCTAGAAGCGTCAGAGTTTCAGTACAAACTTGCAGTTTCAACTACATGAGCACTCCAGGCAAGTAAAACTTGCACAGAGTGCCATTTGTTAGGGTAAACCCCTTCACGTTACAAAGCATGACATTTCTTGGTGGGATTCCAGTCTCCGCACGAGCAAGCGTGACCTGCATTGTTTGCAGCCATGGCAACGCTTAGTAAACCACTTTCTCAATCATTTGCTTCTTAGCACTTTAGTGATAATCATGCCGAAAATTTCAAGCTATGCGAGAACTCAAATCGAGCGCCTCCATCCAGCTGGAATATTGAAAAACTTGAAAGGTGAAGGCTTAGTTGTGAGCCTTTCAGGCATCACTCGCATGATCAAGAAGCTGCGTCTTACCGGCTCCGTGGCAAATTTACCTTGCTCGCGAAGACCAAAAAGCTGTCTATAGAAGCACGAGCCTTCATAGATCAGCAGAATGATGAGATGACGAGCACCAAGATCCAAAAGAAGCTGGCAAAACATTGAATCTCCGTGAGTTCATCCACAGTATGGAGATCGTGAAAGCAGCAAGGCTGGACTCTGCAGCTGACTGCCTATTGCCAGCTGATTCGTGATGCCAACAAAGTCAAGCGGCTGGAGTTCGCACAACGCGTTTTGGAGAGTGGTGACACTCCACAACGTGATTTTTAGTGATGAGTGCTCAATTTCCCTTCAGTCGTATTGTCGTACATGCTTCAGGATGGCGGACGAACCTACTAAGCGAAAGCCGAAACTGAAGCATCCTCTCAAAGTTCATGTCTGGGGGGGAATTAGCTGCCATGGTGCCACTAAGATTTGCATCTTTGATGGCATCATGGATGCTGATCTCTTCTGCAATGTACTAGAGACGACGCTCGTCCCATTTGTCAGAAACAAACTTCCTGACCACCGGCTCATGCAAGATAACGATCCCAAACACACATCCAGGCGAGCACAAGCCTTCTTTGAGACGGAAAGCATTAACTGGTGGCGTACCCCTTCGGAAAGTCCTGACCTCAACCTGATCGAAGACTTGTGGCATGAACTTAAGTTCTACTTGGAATCTAAAGTCAAGCCACGCAACAAGCAAGAGCTGGGAGATGCATAAAGAAGTTCTGGGAGAGGAAAGTCACGCCGGAGAAGTGTGCAAAAGATATGGATTTAGATTGGAAATGTATTTGAATATACTTGTTATTATCGTATCGTTATGTTTCAAAAGATGCTGCGACAGTAGACATTTTAGAAAAATGACCTGTTAAACATACAATGTAAATAGAGTAAATGAAGGAATGAAAAGAACGAATAGTTTACCTTTGTCTCCTGTTCTTATTTCTTGCGCGACCTTACAGGGAAAACTGTTGACTACAAGTCCTGCATAACACTAAGCGTAACACTGTAGTGCTAAATTCGTACTTAGGCCATTTCGCGCACAGCAAAAATGTTTTTTGGTTTACATATAACATTGACAAGGGAGGCAACTCTTTGCCCAAACATTTTGAACGCAATCTGAATATTGGCTCGAATCTCTAAATTTCTTTGCTTCCACGAAATCAAACACACAAAACGAAGTCAAAATATTTTTCTATAACTTGGCCGAATTTGTTTTCGAATACTTACATGACAGTCGGAGAATTTTAGCATCTTTAGCACAGTTTTTTCTGAGATCGCTTTTCGCAACATGATTGTACCGTTGAACCAGTGCTAATTGCGTCATCTAGCGTGCGCTCAAGCTCCCCTCCCTCTTCCACACATGCTTTTTTGACTAGACAAATCTTTACAAAATCCTTTCCCAGCTTCCTATATTAAACACAGAATTCAGGTTTCTTCAGATCAGGCGACTTCGAACTCACGAGAAAAACTGCGAACTGGGGGAGGGGTTTGTGAAGATTTGTCTTTCTCACGCTACTTCCAGTGTAAATGACGTAATGTGCATTTGAAAGTCAGCCAAATGCATGGGGCTGGGACCAAAAAACAACGTACGCAATTTACACGAGCGTTTGACAGCCAAGAAATCATGGTTATTGAAGCTTTCAGTGCGTTAAACAAACTCGTGTTTATCGAAATATCGGAGTAGTGAAGTTAATCTGTGAAAACGAAAGAACCATTTCTGATACTCTCTCGGACAAAAACATGTGCACTGATTTGAAGTGCCCCGGGGAAGTTCCTGGTTTGAGAGAAAAACAGGGATAATTTTCTACAAAGTTAATATCTGACAGCTACACTGATCAAAATGGGCTTATATTTTGTCTCTTCTGGAATGAAACTACATTCAAAGTCTTCACTCGCGGTAAGTTTTACTTGTAATTCTCATTCTTTGTGTTCGTGACTGAACTCCAGTTAGGGAGTGCGTTGAAAACCTTTTGTATATTTCGTGAACGTTATATGACGGGTAGATCGAATAGATCATATGAAGAATTGTTGTGTCTTTCTAATGCGAAATTTCGTGCACCAATTTAGTGAAACGATGCCTGTCATCGTGAAATTTTGTTTTGTACCGAAAATTCGACGAAATAGCGTTCTTTGTTCAAGGGAAATTTCGCTCAAAAGGCCTCGAATTGTCACTCGAACTTTCGTGCGCACTTTCCTGGAAAGTTTGCGTGAACAAAGAACGAAATTCATGCATTTTGCTTGCGTTACTTTTGCACAATACTGTAGTTCTTTAAAAACGTTTAAAACAGATCTAAAAAGTAAAATTGTCTCTAAATTTTCGACCGCCTTTTGCGGTCTTCAGATTGATGATTTTGCACTATTCACAGAATTTTAACAGGCTGGGACGTTATTGTTCGTTGCCCCCTAGGGAGGCAACCAGTGACGTGTAAACCCTTGGGAAGGGTGCTCTTTCATTTACGGAGTTTTTGTCTTAGAAAGAGTGCAAGGATTCCAGAAACAGTCTTTTGTTCTTGCCGCTCACACCTGTTTAAAGACAATTTAGAGACAATTTTACTTTTTAGATCTGTTTTAAACGTTTTTAAAGAACTATTAATGATTAGTCAGTTGTTTTATATATTTATTCTCAGTAAGTTTTGAAGTAGATGGCTGATAAAAAATAGTAGGCACCCCCCACCCCTTGTCCCTGAGAGATTTTTGAAATCTAGAGTCTCACAAATGCCATTTCCAGCATTTTCATGAAAGAAAACTAATGGAATGTTCCTGTTTTGACAAGAAACCGGAAATTACTAATAGCTGTGAAGTGCCCGGATATTCTGCAGTTAAACTTCAACTAAACCCAGAGTAGTTCTACTAACTTGCAGCAAACAACGACTTCTGTTTTTTCCTGCAGTGCTACTGGGCAAAGGTCATTCTGGTTCAATGACTCTCTTGAAATGCTAATTAATCGTATCAAGTTGTCTTGTGCCCAAAAAACCACACTTTTAGCAAACCTTGTGGTTGAAGTTTTAAAATGTTAAACACTTACCTTTGGGTGTCTTAGAAAGAATGGTGATAAAATTATCCAGCAAACCTTGTCTTCGCTTTGCAGCCATATTATAAATGCATGTGGCTTTTCAGTCACATGCAATGTCACACTGAAATGTTATGTGACAGCAGAGAGGAGTCCTGATAACTACTTGGTATGCAGCATGGACTCTATGATATATTGAGAAACCTACTTTGTCATTACTTTTCGTGGAAGAAAAGCCTGCAATTCGGAAATAAGGTGCTTTACTTTTCACATTTCTACCAAGGAAATGAATATGTGGTCAGACTTGTTCGGTATCTAAACTTTCGGTGTCATTTCGTTAGTGAAGTAGTTGGCAATTTTCGTAAGAGTAGCTGGCGATATTCGCCGGCTGCCGGCTACTTATGACAGCCTTGCTTTTATACGGCAGTTGATGACTGCATACTGTGTTCTCTGGCATGAATTAACAAACAAATACATGAATCCAAATTTATCTTGTGTAAGTTACATGACAGTTTTTTGTCAGTATATCGATTAGTTGTGAAAAGTTGCGAAAATTGCATAAACGCTGGCGAACTGCAGTTAAGTGTCTTGCAAAATTTTCGTTAACTTATCAAAAATTCAAAGAAATATTGTCCCTTGTTATGGCAAATTATCGCTTTACAGGCCGCGAAATTTCAATGGAACATTCGAGCGAACTTTCATCAAAAAATCACAGGAGCAAAGAATGAAATGCACGCATTTCGCTTGCATTACTTTTGCACAATACTGTATTATCGTGAAATACAGGCGAAGCTATAACAATGGCCATCTGCCCAATCATTGTTTATATTATTACTGTTCTTACTTAATGCACACTCTCATGCACAATGTGGTGTGTGAATTTGCGTGCACAGTAAGGATGCGCAGAAACAATTAGTACAAACGTCCTTAAACAGGGATACAGCAACTTGGAAATCCTGGAATTTTTAAAACCTTCAGGGAATAACGATAAGTGTGTCAACGCTGAAAAGACAACTTCAAACCTTAGGCTTGTCATGACATCCCCCTAATATACCTCCTGATGAGCTAAAGCGCATCATAGAGAGAGAGTTCGGTGGTAGTGGCTGCTTCATTGGCTACTGCAGGTTATGGGCCAGACTGAGAAGGAAAGGATATATGGTAAAGAGAATAACAGTCATGAAACTTTTTAGAGAGCTTGATCCAGAGGGAGTTGAGGGCAGAAAAAAGGAAGAGACTTCGCCCGAAGAATACACCATGCAAAAGCGCCCAACTTTGTCTGGCACATCAATTGCTATGACAAACTGGAAGCTCATGGATTCTGTGTGCATGGAGCCATCAATGGATTTTCAAGGTGGCTAATTTGGCTTGAGGTTGGTCCCACAAATAACAACCCTGGAGTTATCACTAAATTTTATCTTGATGCTATGAAACAAGTTGGTGGTTTACCGGGAAAAGTGGGATCAGATGACGGAACTGAGAACAGCATGGCTGCTGCAGTACATACATCTATCAGGTTAAGCCACAGTGATGAAGATGTGGGTCTTGGGTGTTTTCTCACTGGCAGGTCCACAGCAAATCAGAGAATTGAAGCCTCTTGGTCACGTTTAGCTAAGGATGCTCCTGGTTGGTGGATTAATTTTTTTAAAGATCTGCATGACTTGTTTCTATTTATTGACTCAGATCCAGTTCATGTTGACTGCCTTCAATTTTGCTTTGTGCCTTTTCTAAGGAATGAGCTATATCAAGTGGCAGAATTGTGGAATCAACACAGAATATCATCAAGCAAATTTAGAAACAGCAGTGGTCCTTGGGGATGACCTGATTGCATGTTTTTTCTTCGTCACCTTTACAATACAGATGACTACAAAATGGGTGTAGATGAGGATGTCATTCAGGAGTTCTATGATCACTCCACAATGTACCCACTTGACTACAGTGACGATTTCAAGGAATTTGCTTTCACTGCTATGAATGGACATAACCTTCCATAGCCACAGGATGTTAGCTCTGCTCTTGATCTCTACATGAAACTCCTTAAAGAGGTGGAAAAGTTAACATAATTTTTCTCAAAGTATATCCTTTGAACGTGTTCTTCCACAGTTTTGTAACCAGGAACCAAAGCTACTGCCATAAATATTCCAAATTGTACCTTTATGTTTAACTTGTCAATAAGCAATATTCAAAACGGAGGGTAGGTGCCAATTGACAGCAAAGCAGGCAATGAGCAAGTGTGGGCAAAATGCAAATAAAGGGGGTAACCATGGCACCCCCTTCAAGCAAGGCAAATGCTAACCAGCGGGAGAGCAATGGGCAACAGCCCAGCAATTAACGCTCCCTGTTGACAAAGAAAGCAGGCACAAAACAAAAAACAAGAACCCAAAAAACCAGGCTGCCAAGCAATAAGCAAATACACTAATGGAAGCAAGAGGCAAAAATTAGCAGATGCAACTAAATTAAATGACACGCACCAAACTATTCCACCAATGATTTGGCTGTGTGAGTTATAAGATCAGGTGCACTAGACATCCTCCCACACAATGGGATGACAGTAAGCGATGATGTCATTATGTTATCGCTTAACAATCAGAAAAAGAACTCAACCTGATGTGTAAAACTGATAAGAAAACTAGAAATTATATTATTTAAATTTAATTTTAATTTAATGGCCAAAACAAAAGCTGTACATAGTCGACTGTATCCTAGAAATGCAGATGTGACCATAGTGATATATATTTTCAGCATATATTTATTGTATATTATGTTTATTTCCTATGAAAGGCAAGGATAAATTGGTTTCAATTGTTCCAGTGCTGCTTCATGACATCATTGTGAATGTGGAAAGAGGCATTCCTTTGAGAATTGAGGTAAAATATCATATTGCCACTAGTATATGTGACCCTCCATGCGAAAACACGTCTTATGAAACATGGCAATTTGGGTGAAACCGGGTTTCAAAAGGGTTTCCAAAGGGTTTCAAACTCAAAAAACCGGGTTTCCAAAGTGTTTCTAAAGAGTTTTCAAAGGGTTTCTAAAGAGTTTCAAAGGGTTTCCAAAGGGTTTCCAAGGGGTTTCTAATGAGTTTCCAAAGCGTTTCCAAAGGGTTTGAAACTCCTTGAAACCTCTTGAAACTGGGTTTTTAAAGGCTTTCCAAAGGGATTTTGAAAGCATTAGCAACGGGTTTCAAAAGAGTTACCAAAGGGTTTTTTATTGTTTTTAAGGCAATCCAAACGGGTTTCCTATCCTATGAAAGTTTGAAACCCCTTGACGAAACATTGCATGTAACATAGTGTGATAGAGCATCTTGAGTATTAGATTATACCTGCAACGTGTTCTTTGATTAATTTTCATTGTTAATTGTTTCCCAGTTAGCATGGGCTTAAAAACTTTTCTGTTTTAAAAAAACGTACTGAGATTGACACAATGAAGTGTTCACTCCTGCAAAAACCTTTCATGGAGTATCCACGGCCGTTGACCACGAGCACATCGCGTCACAATTAATTTATGGCAACAAGATGTTTTGTACCATGCTGTTTTGATGTTCACTGAAACACTCCTCTGTCAAACTGACGAAACTGCTTCTTAGATGTGTAAGTACTAAAACGAGGAACCACCCAAAACGACCCAAAATGACCCAAAACGACCCACAACCATCCACAACGACCCACAACCATCCACAACGAACCCAAAATGATCCAAAATGACCCACAGCGAACCAAAATATTCCAAAACGACCAAAAATGCCTCTGATAGTTAACACTGTCTTGTTTGACTAAACTCATCCCCAGGGCTCCCCGATGTTAAGATATCGATTTCGAAACATTTTGTGACAAGTTTGCCATGTTAAATGCTGAATGAGCAAAAGTAAATCGATATTAAGTCGAAACATCATCGGATCTTCCTCGTCAATCTTCGGCAATCTTCGGAAATTTTCGAAAAAATTCGGAAAATGTTCGGAGACATTCGTACGACCTTCGGACAACATTTTGCAAATCTTTTGAAATCTTCGGAAAATCTTCAAAAACATCGTAATTAGTAGGTTTTTGTTATAATAAACAGAATATTACATGGTTGCTTGGAGATATGAAATTTATCTCTGCTAAAGACTTCATATCTTGGTGCTGAAGGAGTTCTTTTTAAAGGGGCTGACGTTGACGATCCTGACTGCAAGCAGGCCCTCGACATTTCGTAACATAATAATAAATTAAATATGAGACATACTCATCCTTCTAATTTACTTTATTGATTTACCGAACAAGTGCCTATTCCTACTTAAAAATATATTTCTCTGAATGCATTTCGTTCTTGAGGAGAATGTGCTTAATGTAATTACCTAAACCAGGATGACTAAAACAGGTGGAGCTCACTGACTTCGACACTGTTAAGGCACAAGTGTCTCTCCCTTTACATCAAAAACTCATCAAGACCCACAGTTCTTAACGATAACCTATCTCTGAATATATTTCCTTATCGAAGAGAAAGTGCTTAATGTAATTACCAAAACAGGTGAAGCTCACTGACTTCGTCACTGTTAAGGCACAAGTGTCTCTCCCTTTACATCAAAAATTTATCAAGACCTGCAATTATAAAACGATAACCTAACATATATTTGAGTTCATTTCCTTATCGAATAGAAAGTGCTTAATGTAATTACCAAAACAGGTGAAGCTCACTGACTTCGATACTGTTAAGGCACAAGTGTCTCTCCCTTTACATCAAAAATTTATCAAGACCCACAATTATAAAACGATAACCTAACATATATTTGAGTTCATTTCCTTATCGAATAGAAAGTGCTTAATGTAATTACCAAAACAGGTGAAGCTCACTGACTTCGACACTGTTAAGGCACTAGTGTCTCTCCCTTTATATCGAAAACTTTTCAAGACCCACAATTATAAAACAATAACCTGACATATCTCTGAATGTATTTCCTTATTGAATAGAAAGTGCTTAATGTAATTACCAAAACAGGTGAAGCTCACTGACTTTGACACTGTGAAGGCACAAGTGTCTCTCCCTTTACATATAAAAAACTATAACAAAACAAGAACAACTACTATAAAAAGATTTCCTAACATATCTCTGAATGCATTTCAATGTTGAGGCGACATAGCGTAATATAATTACCAAAACAGGTGATGCTCACTGACTTCGACACTGTTAAGGCACGAGTTAATGTTATCATGTTCGAAAATACCACACTAAGTTACTTTTCATCATGTTCAACTTGTAACCCTTTCGCTACAAAGCTGTTGTGGCTCCCTTCAGGTAAGAATGTAAGTGTTCTTGCTGGCACGGTTATGGCAGAGAATGAGAAACGTTGATCAAACTGTTTGAGACACTTTGTGAGATAATGGAGATACACATTCCCCGCGTATTTCACAACCTCTCCTGTCTTCTTGTCCGTCTGTTCACGAATTCCAACCGTCTTGACCAACACGATGTCAGCCTGGTGAGATGCAACCCTGCACTGTTCACACCTTTGCACGTTTTTTGGACAAAGTTTATGGTCATTTCTACAAACTAGCTCGTACTGCTGCCCAGAAATTCTGTCTGGATCCAGTAATTGCAGGTTTGAAGCGTCCTTCTTTGGTTTTACCTAAACAATGAAACACAAAGAAAAACAAAAATAAAAGACATTGAGAGCATCAATAATGGAATGAGTTACCTTAGCTCCACAATATAACTGTTGCAATATTTCAATAAATGGTATGTGACTGTAGTTATTAAAATTTCGCTTTTATTTTATTAATCAAGTTGATAAAACAAAACACGGTCGACTGAGACACATTGATGTTTTCTCCAGTTTCAACAACCTGTAAAACTCGGAATTTGGTCAGTTTTCACAGAATCACACTTTAACTTGACAGCGTTACTAACTTTATGATTGCTTTCTATCTAAAGGGGTACTATCAATAGCATTACGTTTTTATGTCTATGTCGTATCTAAATATTTACCGTCCATTTGGCTTCTTTGCCAACTTTAGAGATGACCAACGGTGAAACAGCTACCTTCTTGCAAGCTGGGGGTGAAATGTGGTCCGTAAATAATTCCGGTTCAGGTAAATGCGTTCTTCTTTTCATTGCATTTGGAGTCGCTTTCAGACCAGCAGACTTCGCCTTGACGTAGGTGTCATACGAGCGTGGTACAAAGGCTCTGAAAGCTTCCAGATGTTGAGCCTGCCTTGCTGGGCCCCATCTGTTCCACGTTACGGGATCTACTTGAAAACGGTCATATCCGGCAGCAAGATGGTACTTTCCGAGACCTTGTATAGCCCTCTCTTGTTCCAAGTAGAGGTCCTCTGCCCACGTGAGCAGTTGGGAAGTAACGGCTGCCACCTCTTTAGGGACATCCTCTTCGGCCATTCTCTTCTTTTGAAGCTTGTGCTTTAATTCGAGCCCATTTGTGTAAAATCTGCCTTCAATGCTCAGACTTTCCCTTGCTGAGAGAACGAGGCAATCTTTGAACAGCTTCGATTGGCTGCTGTTGAACCAATGATGGAAACCAGGGGCTATTTCTTTTCCACACAGGCTTTAAACTTTCCAGTTTAGCGTCAAAATCACATTCGTCCTCAGCGTCTGCTAAACCATTCTGTAGAAGAACATCATCTTGCGTTCCGTATATATCAGCCATCACCCTCGACTGAGACTGTTGGTTACACCCAAGAGATTTGAGCTTTTGGAGATCGTGCTCTTGCATGTGCTGAGTGCAC
>Ga0126338_10000070_pt1 | contig 33374 bp, 4 predicted proteins | sample OrbCmetagenome_2_FD_92529 | JGI IMG/M metagenome (GOLD analysis project Ga0126338, IMG submission 92529) | Coral microbial communities from Petempiche,Puerto Morelos, Mexico - Orbicella C C metagenome | ecosystem: Host-associated > Invertebrates > Cnidaria > Coral | place: Petempiche,Puerto... | reverse complement strand
GCACAGTCATTTCTCCTCCCATAGGCATTTCTTGCATCGTCATTTCTCCTCCCGTAGACATTTCTTGCATCGTCATTTCTCCTCCCATAGGCATTTCTTGCACAGTCATTTCTCCTCCCATAGACATTTCTTGCACAGTCATTCCTCCTCCCATAGGCATTTCTTGCATCGTCGTTTCACCTCCCATAGACATTTCTTGCACAGTCATTTCTCCTTCCATAGGCAGTTCTTGCATCGTCGTTTCTCCTCCCATAGGCATTTCGTGCACAGTCATTTCTCCTCCCATAGGCATTTCTTGCATCATCATTTCTCCTCCCGTAGACATTTCTTGCATCGTCATTTCTCCTCCCATAGGCATTTCTTGCACAGTCATTTCTCCTCCCATAGGCATTTCTTGCACAGTCATTTCTCCTCCCATAGGCATTTCTTGCATCGTCATTTCTCCTCCCATAGACATTTCTTGCACAGTCATTTCACCTCCCATAGGCATTTCTTGCATCGTCGTTTCACCTCCCAGAGGCATTTCTTGCATCGTCGTTTCACCTCCCATGGGCATTTCTTGCATCGTCATTTCTCCTCCCGTAGGCATTTCTTGCATCGTCGTTTCACCCCCCATAGGCATTTCTTGCATCGTCATTTCTCCCACAGGCATTTCTTGCACAGTCATTTCTCCTTCCATAGGCATTTCTTGCCCAGTCATTTCTCCTCCCATAGGCATTTCTTGCACAGTCATTTCTCCTCCCATAGGCATTTCTTGCACAGTCATTCCTCCTTCAACAGGCGTTTCTTGTATCGTCATTCCTTCTTCAATTGGCATTTCTTGCATAGTCATTCCTCCTTCAATTGGCATTTCTTTCACAGTCATTTCTCCTCCAATAGACATTTGTTGTTGTTCTTCACTGGAATTAATAATACCTACTTTTTCTATAGTCCAGCTTTGCTGTGCTTCACTGGAATCAATAGTACCTACTTCTTCTACACTCCAGCTTTGTTGCTGTTGTATATCTCCTCCCTCGGCTGACCCATTCACCTGACTACTTTGCATATCCGCTGGCATTCCCTCCATCGACATTTCTTGCACAGTCATTCCTCCTTCCAAAGACATCTCTTGCATATTCATTCCCCCTTCAACTGGCATTTCTTGCATATTCATTCCTCCTTCAATTGGCATTTCTTGCATAGCCATTCCTCCTTCCATAGACATTTCTTGCATATTCATTTCTCCATCAATTGGCATTTCTTGCATAGACATTCCTCCTTCAATTGGCATTTCTTGCATAGTCATTCCTCCTTCCATAGGCATTTCTTGCACAGTCATTTCACCTTCAATTGGCATTTCTTGCATAGCCATTCCTCCTTCAGTAGGCATTTCTTGCATAGTCATTCCTCCTTCTATAGACATTACAGTAATTTCACCTTCAATTGGCATTTCTTGCATAGTCATTCCTCCTTCAATTGGCATTTCTTGCATAGCCATTCTTCCTTCCATAGACATTTCTTGTATAGCCATTCCTCCTCCCATAGACATTTCTTGCACAGTTATTCCACCTTCAATTGGCATTTCTTGCATAGCCATTCCTCCTTGCATAGACATTTCTTGCATTGTCATTCCTCCTTCGATTGGCGTTGTCTGCGTGCCACATTCTCCGGAAGCTGGCAGAGACATATTCTGTATTTCCCCCTGTTGTCCATCAATCATTTGGTACTGTACACCATTTTGTTGTACATTAATCCCCTGTGACTGCATCATGATTGGCATACCTTCTCCGTTCATTTGAACCGAACTTATTTGCTGCTCACCCATCATCTGTGATTGTATTTGAGGGTCCATATTTGAAGTCATCATTTCAGAACTCACCTCAATATATCCTCCGTTTTGACTTTCAATCTGGCCTTCTAACAACTGACCCTCCACCTGAGCCGACATTGCACGAGAACTTATTTCAGAAGATCCTTTTTCCACCAGGCCTTGCTGACCCGTGGTTTCCTTTACATGTAAATTCTTTTCTTTAGGAGTGTTCTCGGTTTGAATCACCTGCAAGGTTTTGTCTACCCTTTCTCCTAGTTGTTTTTAAAACAAATAAACCGCATACAGAGAATTCACAGCAGCGGAGAGAGATTTTTTTCTTTGAAAGCACTTTGTTCCTGAACGTTAAACTGGCCTTTGACTAGCATATTCCTCTTATTTAAAATCATCCATTGAAAACATAAATCAGACCAATTATCAGAAGGATCACTTTCCCGACTTCTTATGCCATATTTAGGAGTGCATTTTGTTTCCTTCCCGATGTTTTGACTCGCCACCGGCAACGTGTTGATACGTTGCTATGTCAGCAAATGAATTACACCAAACATTTCCCAGTCTCGGTTTCTATCATTGTTTGATTGGTTTTTCCCGCTTACAAATTCCTTAAGATTTTAAGCCCATTCTACAGGTTCTTTACAAATGCAAATCAAAGGAGATAAATCACAGAAAAAAAATGTCTCATAAGGTGAAGGATTAGGTTTCCCTAATTTAAAAGTGTAATGCAAAAGACGACAAACACAGATTGGTAAACTTCTGAGCCAATATGGTCTGTTGATATTATACTGTTTTGGTTTTTGTTTGCCTTGAACCTTGAACCCGTTTAACTCTATTTTTGGTTGAAAATATTCGTTTTAATTTCAGAGAAACAGGAACATCGCCAAGATTATCAAGATAACATTTATTTTTTTGAGCTATAAGACCTATTGGCATATAGTTCTGTGGTTAACTTTTTAATTATTCAGGAGCGTCCCTTATTCAAAGTTAGAAAACGAAAGCCAGGTAGAAACCACAGAACTGCTGAGATCTATAATAATTTATGCAACATTTTCATGTCAATCTTTGATTGCCACTTTTTATTGTCTAGGGTTTGCTTGACGTTGGCCAAAGTCCAGGTTAGAATTCGTTAGGGGCAGAGAAAGTCTATTTCTTATCAGATTCATTGATTTTCCTCTCTGTGCTCATTTTGAAACTTAGCGCGTACTTATCATGACACTCCTTGTCTTACAGTATCAACTCACTCGGCTCTTTCACAGGCATTCGACAAGATACGATTGAGAGACTGTCATCAAGTCTTTGCAAGAGTTGCTTGCTACGGAGATAGCGACAGGAAATATCAGGGAGTTCAAACAAGCTAAAAAACATCTGACGGAGAATTTTGTACATTACATTTAAAGTGGAAATAAACGTAACATGAAATATAGAGCAGTTTTCAATTGGCGTCATAAAACCAGAACCAATGTAATCAGACACAACGGGACACAGATAATCTAATAAACCAATCAAAACTGAAAGTAAATACATGTAGCTGACGCGAAATGCGGGAAAATGCGAACAAGTCACAATTGGTTTTACTTTTACTTCTTTTTGGATCAAAAAATGGCGCGAGTTTTTTAAGCCAATCGTGTAGCACGGTAATACAAAATAAAACCAATTACGTTTCGACACTTAACGGAAAACAGCTCTTTGTAAATTTCGTCCAATAGTGCAGAATGCACTTGCCAGCCTTCTGACTGCTATCAAAGGTATAGCCCAGCGGACTACAACTACTGCGGCCTAACAAGGCTTTTTGCGCATGGCATGACTATGAACAATTACTACTCCCTATGAATGTTACTGGTCCACCGCATGTTTGACTTACAGGTCCAAACCTAGAACCTTTTTCGAATTATCTTTCTTTAACATTTTCAAAGGAAGGTATATACCAGCACTTTAAATTACAGAGTTTACGATATATCTTTGACACTTTAATCTCGCTTTTATGATTGCTTGTATACGTAAGCTGCTTATATTAGTGGCCATAGGAACTTGCTTTGTTGGATTGGCTAACAAGGGACATTAAGAAATAGTTAACAAGTGCAAACATTGAATCAATCAAAAATGCTTACATTTATTTTCTTACTCTAGTAGGTTACATTTACAACGTGTAGCAGTAGGTTCAATATCCACATGTTGAATTCTCAATGTGTGTGCGAGATCGCGATAATTTTGGAAAGAATGTCTCCTCCATGCTGTCATCATTAACATTTATTTCATTCCCAGAATGAAACCCTTATGCCTTGCAAAAATTGCAGATCTTTAGACTGATTCTCTCTCTTGAGCGAGTAACCCTGATATATGTGTTACAAATGTCTTTTTCAAGTACTTAGTCCATTTCAAGTACATGTATTTATATTTTGCGTAGTTATACGCTATATTTCAAAACGCTATAATGGTGCTATAATTTTGAAGCGGTGTTACTTACAAATGTTATCATACATTTGAGACGTTATTACTAACGTATTTTATCATACATTATCCAGACACTTTAATTGTCCTTAAAAAACGTTCTCCTCACTGGGGCGTGAATTAAATTATGATGCCATGTATCCAGTAAACTGTTTTACTGTGCGTAAATATTACGTTATGAAAGTTCGATCTATGTATGCAAAGACGTCATTCCCACAAGTGCACAGTATATAATATTGGTGACTCAAACGAGGAAGTCTGTCTTCACGGTTTCCTTTTGGAAAAAAAGCTTAAGTACTTAATGCTTAGATTAATGAAACTAGCAAAGGGAAACACGTCTAACGATTTGCGCAGTCCTTGAGCCAAATCTAGTCTGTAAAACGCTGCGAAATCAGTATGGTCGACGCAAAAATATATATCTTTCTTTAAATGTATAGGGATAGTTAAATTAAGTTTTTACATCATGACCATTTTTTTTTTAGGTAAACGTGTTTTGTGATTTCGCTGTCATATTCAACTTCATATGAAGGGAAAAGTCGTTGCAGCAAGCGATAATGCTGGGCTCCGAAACTATTAAAAACCAGCTATACTGAATTCGAACTCTCCTGTTTTAATATCTGGCTGAATAAATAAGTAGATAAGTATATAAGCCAACATTACTTGTAGCTAAAATTGTAATTAAAACTATAAATGTGCATTTAAACTTATTGTAAGTTTGCCAATGATTTTAAAGATAAATTCGATAAATTAATGATAAAATCAATAAAATGATCGTATGTTTAAATTACAACGTTTTGATCAAGCTCGAAGAGTCCGGCTTCTTCGCAGAGTTCAGACAGGACCTCCTCGTAAAACTGTTTTTGTTCCAATAATTGCCTGACTTGATTGTCCCTTCGTCGCAGTTCATGTAGTACAGTCTCGTTTGGATCACCTGCCGTGTGATCCATCGTCCTTGTCTCTACTTCCTCCGAGAAGGTGACCTGAAAGATACCACGTCTTCACCGTCATTGTATTCAAAAAAATATTACCAAAAACTATTGGGTAGAGGGAACAATTTAGGTTTGAGACCATAAGCTCTATGTTACTACAACGGTAGGCCCTTTGCAGAAACCAGATGTCACGTGATCTTGTGGGTGGAAATAAATGGCAAGCGCAAGAAGAACACGATGAAATTGCTAAAGATTGCCAATTTGGGCCAGATATCATGGGTGGTTAAATACCAGAATTTAGAGGGGTTTTAAACATATGAAGAATTTAGAACACTTAGTATGTTGGTCGATAAGCTTTGTGATCCAAAAGCTTTTCTTCCACACAGAAACTTCTTGATTTGTGAAGTTTTAAACTACCATAACAGTTTTTATTTGTACCCCAATGGTCTCAAAACTAGCTGGCCGTCTTCTGAATAATTTAGACGCTTCCTTTCTATTTGTGGGCGTTCATTTCTGAAAGGGGTCATTTATGTGAGGGAATCGAGTTTTCAATTTGCCGTAAAATGTAGTTTTGTGGCCGTCATCTGCAACTACTCAAAAGATTTTAAACTGAAAGAAAAGTGAACTTGTCCTTGGAGCGTCCGCTCAACACGAATCTCATTTTGTTTTTGGTACCCACCTTCTTTGGCATTTTTGCTTGAATTTGTTTCATCTTTTCAACCTGTGAAGCAAACAATTTTCTTTAAGTGTACTGTATGTCTAAGCATGAATTACAGTATTATCGGTATTAAATCACAAGGTGCCATATTTTATTGGAGGTGAAAGTTGCTAGATTTGTTTCAGTTCTGCATAGAAAACACTAAGTTAAAAAATCATTTTCATGCGGCTTGGAATTCAGTTTCGAACTTGCTATTTCATTCTGTTAAAGCATTCTCTGACGCTCTAAATCGAAACAGCAACCTAATAGTCAGGATAAATTAAAGTACTCGAACGAACATATATTTAAAAATGTTTTCTTTTGCTGTTTTGCACTGTATGTCATGTACAAGCACAGCCGAAACACGACGAGATGTTACAGACAATACCCAGTTGTTAAGATTCCATACCTTGATCTTCTCTGAAGACATGATTCCTTCAAAACTGGACTCCAACGCCTCAAGTTTGCCAGTCAGTTGTCTGACCTGTAATTCAAGGCGTTGATTGTCGTCTCTGAGGGTCATGTTCTCGGATCTAAGTCTTCGTGGTGAGTCTTGTGGACTATAAGGTGACTCCTGGAGTAAAAATAAAGCACAGTGTATTGCATTTGACAAAAGCAATGAACTTAAAATCTTTGCCCAAAACAAATGAATTCTTCTTAACAATACCACTATACGATATGAATGGACAACGAAAGCAGTTGTTAGACATCGTAGTATGCTGCAGAGCCGAAACTGCACCTAGTGTTTTGGTCTTTGGTTTCATTTTATGCAGAACCTTATCCAAGTTTTGTATTTTCAAACTTTTTTGTGACTAGAGTTTGTCGATTGTGAAATTGTTAAAGGTCTACGCTGCGACTTCTTGTGATCAGAGACGTCAGTAGTCGCAAAACATTAGAATATGATTCATTTTACCGACGTATTTTTTAAAGCGAAATTCTGTACTCACGTTTGAAATCGGACTAAGGGCTCTGTTTACTTTGTCTTCCATGGCTCTTTTTGTCATATCTCTTTGCAATCTAGTCTCAAGCTTGTTTTTCAACTCTTCTTTTTCCCTTAAGAACTGATTTTCCATTCTTTCTCGCTCAAGATCAAGCTCTTCCTCTAGTTTGGATCGCTCCCGCCTTATCTGGTTCCGCAACTCCCAGCGTTGTTTTTTTAAATCATCGATTTCTATCTGTTGTTCTTTTATGGTCTCTTCCAGAGGCTTCTTCTCGCGAGCTATTTTTTGTGAAACTTCTTCCTCCATTTTAGACAGTATTTCCGTTTTGTAATTCGCAATGCTCTTCTCTATTAAATTTCTGTCCACGAGAGTAGGGTCCTGGTTGTAGATCTTGTCTTGAATGAGCCTACGCTTTTCTTGCAGGTTTCCAATCTCACGCCTTAAGCCTTGCAACGTTTCTTCAAACTTACGTTTTTCCTCTTTAAGCTTGCTGTCATATTCCTCCTCTAAGCTTTTCTTCACAGCCTTTAGCTCCCTTGCATGCACCTCATCATCTTTGTCAATTTTGTCACCCTTGGCTTCTTCGTAGGCTCTAGCACGTTCATTATCGAGGGCATTTCCTTTCAAACGTTCCTCTAGTTCTTTTCTCCTCTGTTCCGATTGGCCCAGCTCTTGTTTCATCTCTTCTAGCTTCGTCTCAAGCTTCGTCGTCTCGCTTGCCAATTTGTTGTCAAAGTCCTCTTGAAGTTTGCCTAGCAAATCTCTCTTGTACTGTTCCCAGTCGTCCTTAAACTTTACTCGATCCCGCTCGTAAATCTCTTCCATAGTTTCTTTCTCCTTTTTGTGAATCATTCTAATTTCTTTTCGTTGTTGCTTTAGTTTAACGACTTCTTTTAAAAGGTTTTGAATTGTGGATTCGAGGGCCTTCTTTTCGTCTTCGTATAATTTCTTTAAAGCTCCTTTTTCACTATCATTTTGTTCAATCAGCTTGTTTTTGTCTTCTTTAAACCTTTCCTCAGCTTTCCGTATATCGTTCTCCACGCCTTCGATCTCTTTGGCATGTTCCTGCAAAATTTTAGAAAGAACTTCTTGAAAGTCAGTTTCCGCAGTTATATTTTTATCAAGTAACTGTTCATAAATCTTTTTCTCGATGGTTGCCGTGATTTCCATTTTTTCTTTAGCAAACTTTTGATTCATTTCCATTGTGATTTCTTCATTCTTTTGTTTGTGCTGCTCGTCATTTTCAGTTATTTTTCTGTTCAATTCATCGTCGAACGCTTTTTGTAGTTTTTCTTTCTCGGCTAGGAAGATTGCTTGTAGTTCTTCTCTTTCCTTCGTCCACTGCTCCTCTTGGTCTTTCAATTCTGCTGAACGTCTCCTTCCCTGCCTACTGAGTTCCTCTTCTTTATCTTCAAATTCATACTTTAATCTCTTCTTCTCCCGTTCGTGTTCTGTCTCTATATCTTCTTTCAAACGCTCCCTTTCTCTTTGAACAATGTTTTCCAAGTCTATTCGTTGCTGCTCAGCTGACTCTTTTTCCAACTGAAGCTTGTTAGCAAGAATTTCAATTTCTTTCCGCAGTTCATCCTCTTGCTTTGCTTTCTCTGTCTCTATGGATTTGATTTCGTCTTGATACTTGGTCAACGTCTGCTTAAATGCATTTTCTGTTCCGTCAAGTTGTTCTTTCAATTTCTCATTTTTATCTCTTTCGTACAGAAGATTTCTTTCGTATTCGTTTGCTTCTTTCTCCAACAGTTTTAATTTCTGCACCAAGAAAATAGTGGTTTCCTCATTGTTGTTGATTTCGGCACTTTTGGATTCGCTTTCGGTTGGAGTTTCTCCTTCCATGGATAACTTTTCACTTGATTCCTTCAGCTCTTCCTGAAGGCTTTTGATTGTTCCTTTAAGATCGTCATTCATTCCCAGCAGCTCTTGTAGCTGAGTCTCGAGTTCAAGTTTTGAAGCCATCAGCTCTTCCATCATCTGCGACTTTTCTTTCTCACAATCCGCCAATAATTTGTTTTTCTCGTCATCGTGATTAACCAACACTTCGCTCAACGCTTCTTTCAGCTCTTTGACCTCCTTATTTAAATGCCTGTTTTCTGTGTCTAGTTCTCCAAGTTTCTTCCTTAAATTGATCATGTCTTCTAATAGTTTTTCACCATCTTTCGCATCATTTTGTTGCTTTAGAAGCATTTCTTTTTCTCTCATCAAGCTATCTACTTCATCTAGCAAATCCTTTTTGCTTTCCTCTATGGAAAGTCTTCTCTTCTTTTCCTTCCTTAAGTCCTCCTGAAGTCGTTTGTGGTCCTGTTTTAACTCGATCTCTTCTTGTATCCTATTGCGCGCATCCTCTGGCGTTTCGTCGTCATCGTCGGCTGCTTGTTTCATCTTGAGGTCAACAATGTCCTGTAGCAGATCCTGAACATCTTTCTCATACTTTTCTTTCAAATGTTTCTCTTCCTCAAGTTCTTTTTCTAGTTCGTTGACCTTGTTCTTCAGACTCTCCAACTCGTAGTTATCACTTTCACTTGCCTCTGATGGTTTTTCGTTCAAGTACATTTCAGCCCACTTTGAATCTGGTTCTTCGCATTGGTCCTCTTGCTTTACTACTGGAAAATCACTGCCAAAGAGTTCTTCCATGTACTCGGAATGGAAATGCTCTTCACGCACGGGAATCTCTACTCTTATGTTTTCTTCTTGGACTATTTCCTGATCCTTGCATGATTCTGATTCCATGAATGATTCTTTAGGAGGTATCATGGTTTGTGGTTTGTCCCAAATAAGATCCTCTAAAGCCGCTAGATCCAGATCAATTGGGACTATACGACCATCGGTCTCACTCCTTCCAGCACTTTTGCTTGCAGCAGCTGTGCCTTCTTCATCCTGTACCAAGTTGGAATCAGCACTGGGAAGCTTGTATTCGCTAACGACCTCCCCCTCACGAATATCATAAATATTCTCCTCAACAGAACACTGATCACTAGGCATAGTCAAAGCTGTCAGTTCGTATTCATTGGCGCGCAGCAATTGGGCACGCTTAATGTCCTCTTTCAAAATGCGACCTTCGACAAGAGGTTTACCAGGATCAGCTTTCTCGTTTTGCAAAGTTCGCTTCAATTGTTTTTCATAGCTTTCCAACACCTGGGCTAATGTCGCTCTTTCTGTGACTACGTCATCAAAAGCATCAAGGTCCCGTATCGAAGAGAACTTGACTGCTGCATTGTATTCATCGTCTTTATCTTCTGGTGGCCTCATCAGTTCCTCTGCAAGTTCTCTGCCTACTTTCCTGGATAATCTTTCTACTTTGTTGCGTAATGTTGTGTTAACATCGACAAAGTTTTTAATTTGCTCTTGATCTGCCGGTGAAATTTCTTTAGAGTCAACAGACCGGTACAAATCAGAATCAATTTCATTCAAAACACCTCCTTGTAGGTATCTGCATTTTTCAAGTGGCTCGTCTTCTGAAACAGTAATTTCGGGCTCGCTTTCACTGACACGAACAAGCTCTGCATACTTTATATCCTCTGTGATAGGCTTTCCCGAAACTAAAGGACCGAGGTCATTCTCCTCACCTTCTCTTAGTCTCCTCTCATAGTTCTGCAGTACATGGGCTAGTGTGGTTTGGCCTTCGCTGACTGTTTTCAATGCTTGTAACTCATTTACAGGTTCCGCTGAAGATTTGTTCTGTTCATCCGGCAGTTTGAGCAATTCATTTGTCAATTCAGGTCCTACCTTTTCAGAAATTTTCTGCAGTCTCTTATTGAACTCTCTGTTCTCCTCTGTTAGTTCTTCGATTTTCTCCTCATAGTTGGATAAAATATCAAGGACTGAATTATCTTGGGAGTTTCCCTTCTCTGTAAACAGGCGAAGGGCCCCGTTTTCCCTTTTCAGTTTTTCCAGTTCGTTTTCGTAGTTAAAAATAACTTCGCCCAACGTTTTCTCTTCTATAGACATCAACTCTAAGGCTTGAAATGGAGGTTTAGTGTCGGTTTGAGAACCCTCGGGTAAATCCCCTTTTAAAAGCTCATTCACAAGATCTTTCCCAATTTTCTCGGAAACCTCTGCAAAATTATTTTCCCTGTTGCTCAGTTCCTCGTTTCTGCTACGCATCAGCCTTATTTCCTTTCCATAGTGTTCAAGAATATCAGCCAGGGGCTTTGCTTCGGCTTCCATTCTTTCCACAATTTCAAGATAAAACTGGTTTACTTCTAGTTTCGGCAGTTGATGTTGCCTTTTCATTATTTCGTCAGTTAGTTCTCTCCCAACTCTACCAGATATCAAGTCCAGTTCATTGGCAAGAATTGCTTTTACCTTCTTGAGTTCATCTATTTCACGTTCTTGGGATGTTGCTATCTCCAGGATGTCACCTGACACCAGTTCCTTAAGTGTCAATATTTCATGCTCCTTCTTTTCCAGTTCTTCCTCGTAATCTTTTAGGACATCCGCGAGTGTCGTGTCTTTGTGTTTCTCCAGCATTTCAATGGCTTTGAATGGGAAATCTTCCAGCCTTTCGCTTACATTTTCGTCTAACGTTGTCAGCTGTCTTGACAAATCTATGCCCACCTTCTTTTCCAGCAGAGCTTGTTCTCGTATTTTGTCATTTAATTTTGAGATCTCATCTTCGTACTTTGATATTCTGTCCATAAACGAAGACTTTTCTAAGTCTTCTGAAACAAGGCCTTTCAATGCGCCGATTTCTCTCTTCATCCTTGCAAGATCAGTTTCGTATTGTTCTGTGACCTCAGCGAGAGTTTTTCTCTCATTTTCCATAATATGAAGGGCATCTAGCGGTGTTGTCTGTCCCTTTTCACCTGGTCTTAGAATTGCACTTGCTAAAGATCCTCCCACTTTCTCGCACAATACCCTGAGGTCGGCTTCTGTCTTACGTTTGTCATCTAGCAGTTCTTGAATCTTCTGCTCGTATTCCGAAACAAGATTTGTTAACAACTTCCCGTCCGCGCTTTCTTTGCTCGCAATAGCATTAAGCATTTCATTCTCCCTTGTCAATTTGCTAATGTCATTTTCATATTGCTCTAAAATGGCTGAAAGTTGCTTCTCCTCCTTTTCCATTATTTTAAGAGCCTTCAACGGGGACCTAGGCGTTCTTGTCTGATGATAGTGAATGCTGACAACATCATTTACAAGGTTATCACCTATTCGTGCAATCAGAACCGACAATCTCGCCTCGAGTTCTTTATTTTTATCCTTTAGATGTTCAATTTCATCCTCGTATTGCGAAATGATGTCAAGAGCAGACTGGTCGTCGCTTTCATTGTCATTCACTAGAACCTCCATGGCATTCTTTTCTCTTTTCAATCTCTCTAACTCCTGTTCATAGGTGTCTAAAATGTCAGCTAGAGTCTTTTCCTCCTCCTTCATTTTTTCAACTGCTTCCCATCTTCGTTTTGTTCCTGAGTCGGTCTCACTGAGTAGCAACAATTCGTTTATAAGGTCAACTCCAACTTTTTCTTTTAAAATATCTTTCTCTTCGGAACGTTGACTTTCTCTTTCAGAAGCACTTGTCATAGGGCTGCCTACCCTGTCAGCAACGGCATCTTGTTTACCTTTAAAACTTTCCAAATTTACCAATTCCAAACTTTTATCACCGTGTTTTGTATTATCTGAAGGCCTCGATTCAGCTTCTTTGCGATCAGTTCTAAGGGCTTCAAGTTCCCACTCATAGTTTCGAAGAACATTTTCTATCGTTCTTCCTTCGTCTGTTATCAGTGCCGTTGCTTTCAGTTCACTTGTCAATACTTCAGGAGATGGGTATTCAGTCTCTCCGGCAGTATTCGTTGCTCCTTTATCTTTGACCAACGCTATGGTAGGACTCTTAAAATCATCGGATTGTTTTGAACCAGTAACGTCTTTCATTTTGTTAACTTCTAATAGTCTTTGCGCCAAGCTATCGCCAAGTGTATCTCTTAACACTTTATTTTCTCGCTGCAGATTTTCGATTGTTTTATCGTCCAAAATGTCACGTACTTTTGACATCACATCTTCACCGGGAGCAGTCGACAAAGCCGTTTCGTATGACTGCAGAACATCTTCCGAAGTGACGTTCTTTTCCTGCATGATTCTTGGGGCTTTTAGCTTTGATTGATTGTTGAACGTTTGGGCTTCCATGTCTTCATTAGAATCATCTTTCTTTACATCACTCTTTATTGATGTAACGTCTTCTATCAAGTCAGAGCCAATTCTTTGTTTCAGAACTCCAAATTCATTCTTCAAGCTTTCATTCTCCCTTTTTAATCCCTCGACTTTGTCATGATATTCCTGCACCATATCGGCAATGGTGTATGGGTTTTCTCCTTGCTCTGCAGCAATCTTTCTAAGGGCGTCGAGTTCCTTTTCATAATTTCTTACAATGTCCTCTAAAGTTTTACCTTCTTTCTGCACAACTTTTGTTGCCTTTAAGCCATCCTCGTCTCTTTTCTTTGCGGACGCTGGGCTTTCCAAGTCAGTGACAAGATCTTGGCCAATTTTCAGTGTAAGGTTTTCCAACCTGTTTTGTAAGCTACAGCTCGCTGATTTCAAGCCTTCAATCCTTTCCTCGTAGTCTCTAACAAAGTCTGATATTGAATAGCCCAACTCTGTCTCACTTGGAATTAGCTTAGAGAGAACGTCTATTTCAGTTTCGTAACTCTTCAAGACGTCTTCTACCGTGCTTCCTTTGTCTCTCATTAATGCATTTGCTGTCAAGTTATCCCATGAAGTAGGCACCTCCCTATCAAAAGGCCTCCTGTCTTGTGCCAACTCGGAGACGGTATCATGATGCCCGGCATCTTTACCCTGCATAGAGTCGCCATCATGGCCCAAAGCTTCAAGTTCTTTCGCCTTCGCCATCTCCAGTATGCTTTCGGCCAATTGTTCTCCCAGAGTGTTTTTAAAGATTTTGTTTTCCTCTTGAAGCTTCTTGAATGTTTCCAACTGGTTGTTAGGGACTTTGGCTTTTTGTGTGTCTTCACTGGGTGAATCCGTGCTGTCGAAATTAAACCCGAGGGCCTCTTCATATATTTCAAGAATATTTTCAAGCGTTGAATTGTTTTCCTGCATGATTTTTGGCGCGTTAAGCTGTTTTCCTGTTCCAGCAGTTTTCATTTCTCCTTTAGTTTCGTTTTCGTCCTTGAAAGACGGTTCCCTTTCAATGTCATCCTCGCTTAGCCCCTGAATATCGTTCACTAGATTGCTGCCAAGTCTGTCAGTTAAAGCATCATAATGACTTTTTAGTGCGTTATTTCTGTCGTTAAGTTCATCGAATTTATCTTCGTAGTCTTGGATGATGTCCGAAATAGAAACTTGCTGACCATCCTCTTGGTTAGGAGCTAGCTTGCGAAGAGCATCAAGCTCCTTCTCGTAACAGTTTATAACTGCTTTAAGTGTTTTGTTCTCCTCTTCCATGATAGCTGGAGCCTTTAGCTCACTTCTTATACCTACCAAAACTTCCTTGTTGTCCTTCGTATTCAAATGCTTTTGCTTTTCCATGTCATTCATCAGATCAGGGCCAATTTTGCTCTCAAGAAACTCTAATCGCTCCGCCATGTTGTTTTTCTCCTCTTTGAGTAAGTCTATCTCGTCCTCGTATTTTGTCACTAGACTTGAAATAGCGTCAATTGGTTGTCCCGAATCGTTAGAAACCAGTGATTTCAGAGCATCCAGTTCTTTTTCATAACTTTTCAGGATGTTTTCTATTGTTCTCCCTTCTTCTTTGACGAGACTTTCAGCTTTCAATTCAACTGGCGACAACAGACTCGTGGCATCTTTCTGACTGCTTTCCTGAGGCGAATGTTTAGAGACATTGACGGACTCTTTGAAGTCGAAATCACTGTCCGCGTTTCCGGCCGAGATTTCAGCTGTTTCTTCTTTTTCATAAGAACTTTGCTGAGTTGCACCTTCGTCGTCTTTTGTGATATCTAATAATCTTTGGGAGAGGGCAACGCCAAGGCTATTTTTAAGGATTTCGTTTTCTTGCTTTAGTTCCTCGATAGTACTTGTTCGATCATCAATAAAATTCTCTGAGCTTAACTCATCCATGGTAGACGACGAGTCACTCAGGAGAATTCCAAGCGCATTTTCGTATGTTTCCACTACCTCTTCTAAAGTTGACTTCTTTACATCCATAATCTTAGTGACCTTTAAATCTTTAACCGGATTTTCAGTCTCCGAATCTGACTTTCCGTCTGATTGATCAGTACCTTCAATTATATCATTGCTGGTTTCTTCAAGTTCCTTAATGTCATTGGCAAGATTGGGTCCAATTCTTCTTACTAATCTTTCTGAATCACTTCTCAAACTCTCGTTTACGGCCCTAAGCTGGTCGAGTTTTTCTTCGTAGGCCTTCACCATATCGTTAATGGAACGTCCTTCTCCTTCATTTGAAAATAGACTTCTCAAGGCATCTAGTTCCTTCTCGTATGTTTTGACTACATTTTCAAGGGTTCTTTCCTCTTCTTGCATAATACCTGGAGCCATTAATGTACTCTCGTCTTCATGATCCGTATCGTCTCTTAATCTTGGGTCCGCCTTTGGCTCTCCATTCTCTACTGTGCTTAGTAGTTTCGGGCCAATCTTCTGCTCTATCTTATCTAGTCTGTTGACTAAAAGATGCTTTTCATTTTCCAGGCTTTCGATAGAGTCCTCGTACTTTGCGACCACTTCTGAAATCGAGATTCCATCATTAGTGGGAATTAGTTGCGTTAGTGTTTCGAGTTCCTTTTCGTAGTTTTTTAGAATATTCTCTATGGTTCGGCCTTCATTTCTAATAAGGGTCTCGGCTTTCAAATCACCAGGTGGAGAAGCTGTGCTAACTTCTGTCTCATCATTGTTGGTTTGGTCAAACGGTTGGGCGTACACTTTAGTTAAGTCCTCCATACTTCCTTTGTCGATACGTTCTTTTTTACGTCCCTTTCCTTTCTTTGGTAATGTCGAAGCCATTGGTTCCTCGTTGACTTGCGTATTGCTTTCGTGACTCTGAGCGTCCAAATTCTTCAGGGGAGGCATTTCCTTTTTCTCTGCCACATTCAACAGACTTTTTGCCAGTCTCGGGCCAAGTCCATCTTTGAATGCTTTGTTTTCTTTTGACAAGTCTTTGAGATCGTTTTCCTGGGAAGCCATTATGTCCTCTAAAGTCAGTTCCTTTTCGGTCTTTAGTTCTGGAGTTCCTGACCTTAACTGAGTTTCTGACTGCTTTGCTTCCTGCTGGAAACAAACGTTGTCAGAAGTACTTCCTACATCATCTCCCTCTGGGTGCGATTTGTTAAGATCCTTGAAAAGATTACTTCCGATTTTCTCCTCTAGTCTATCTAGGTTCTTACTGAGATCCTCGTTTCGTTGTTGAAGGTCTTCCAGTTTGTCTTCGTACTCTTTGATAACATCTGATCTGGAGCCACTTTCAATTTGTTCAACAGGCACCAGTTTCCTCAAAGCAATTAGCTCTTTTTCATAATTTTTAACGACGTTCTCTAGGGTTCTGTCATCCCTTTTCATCACATTAACCACTTCTATGTCAACCTCTCTGTCACTGGTATAGTCTTTGGCATCGCCTTCTCTTTTATCAAGGTGAAAATTGTCTAACGCATCATAAAGGTCTTGGCCGATAGTTTCAACGAGGTTATCCAACTTCTTCGTTAACAGCTTGTTTTCGCGTTCCAAATTTTCGAACCTGTTTTCGTAATTGTTAATCAGGTCTGAAATTGACATGCCATCTTCTGTTTTGTCAGGAGTTAATTGTCTGAGTGCTTCCAGCTCCTTTTCGTAGTTTTTCAATATTTTTCCGAGGTCTTTCCCTTCCTCCCTCAGAAGATTCGTTGCTTTAATTTCATCTGGACGTGTCGCTGGATCATCCGTTGCTACATCGTCAACGACATTCTGTAACGGCTGCTTCGTATATTTGGAATTTGTTTCTTGGCTCTGCTCTTGTTTATCCGGCAGCTCTTTATTCGATTTAGAAGTAGCTGGCTGGTCGTAGGTTTCAAATTCTTCAGGAGAGTAACTACCTCTGTCCTTCGCCAGTTGCATTAAAGCTAAAGCGAGGCCTTGGCCAAGACCGTCCTTATAGACATTGTTTTCTCTCTCCAGATTAAAAAGATCTTGTTCGTATGTTGCCACGATATCTTCTAGTGGCAAACTCCTTTCGTCCATTATCTTAGGAGCTTTGAGCGTTCTTTTTATTTTCATTGCGCTGGTATTCCCGTTCTCTTCTGTCTCGCTCACGCTCCCCTTCGCCTCAGCTTTGCTCTCTGCCAATTTCCTGAGATCTGTGACTAGGCCGTGACCAATTGTCTTCTCAAGTCCACATAACTCATCCTTAAGCATTTTGTTTTTGTCAGCAAGGTCTTCAAGTCTGTCTTCATAGTCTTTTATGATATTTGAAATTGCACCTGCCTCCTCACCTTGAAGTGGAACCAATTTTCGAAGGGCATCCAGTTCATTTTCATAACGTTTTATAACGCCTTCCAGTGTCTTGTTTTTATTTTCCATTAAATTGGGAGCGTGGAGGTCAAAAGGTTTCCTGCCATCCAAACTATCGCTGCCAGATTCTTTATTCGCGCTCGTATTCCCGTTGTTTTCTGTCTCCCTCACACTTTCCGTCGTCTCAGCTTTGCTTACTGCCAGGTTCTTGAGATCTGTGACCAGGCCGTGACCAAGTTTCTCCTCAAGTCCACGTAGCTCGTCCTTGAAAATTTTGTTTTTGTCAGCAAGGTCTTCAAGTCTGTCTTCATAGTCTTTTATGAGATCTGAGATTGCGCCTGGCTCTTCATCTTGATGTGAAACCAGTTTTCGAAGGCCATCCAGTTCATTTTCATATCGTTTTATAATGCTTTCCATTGTCTTGTTTTCATTTTCCATTAAAATAGGAGCGTGGAGATCCAAAGGTTTTCTGCCATCTAACCGATCGCCGCCAGATTCTTTATTCGCGCTGGTATTCCCGTTGTTTTCTGTCTCCCTCACACTTTCCGTCGCCTCAGCTTTGCATACTGCCAAGTTCTTGAGATCTGTGACCAGGCCGTGACCAAGTTTCTCCTCAAGTCCACATAATTCGTCGTTGAGAATTTTGTTTTTGTCACCAAGGTCTTCAAGTCTGTCTTCATAATCTTTTATGATGTCTGAAATTGCGCTTGCATCCTGACCCTCGCGTGGTACCAATTTTCGAAGGGCATGCAGTTCATTTTCATAACGCTTTATTACTCCTTGCAGTGTCTCGTTTTCATTTTCCATTAAAATAAGAGCGTGGAGATCAAAAGGTTTTCTGCCATCCAAACGATCTATGTCAGATTCTTTATTCACGCTGGTATTCGCGCTCTCATCTGTCTCGCTCACACTCTCCTTCGTCTCAGCTTTGGTTACTGCCAAGTTCTTAAGATCTATGACGAGGCCGTGACCAATTTTCTCCTCAAGTTCAGATAACTCGTCCTTGAGAATTGTGTTTTTGTCACCAAGGTCTTCAAGTCTGTCTTCATAGTCTTTTATGATATCTGAGATTGCGTCTGCCTCTTCCCCTTCACCTTGGTGTGGTACCAACTTTCGAAGGGCATCCAATTCATTTTCATAACGTTTTATAACGCTTTCCAGTGTCTTGTTTTCATTTTCCATTAAAATAGGAGCGTGGAGATCAAAAGGTTTCTTGCCATCCAAATGATCGCTGCCAGACTCTTTATTCGTGGTGTTAAAAGTTTGCATTTCGTCCATAAGACCGGGCCCAATGTTTTTCTCAAGGTCATTTAGCATCTTCAACAAAGTGTCTTTTTCCTTTTCTAATTTTTCAATCCTATCTTCGTACTCTTTTACCAGATCGGACACTGGAACTCCTTCACTTGTCTCACTAGGAATTAATTTGCGTAGTGCTTCAGGCTCCTTCTCGTAGTTTTTGAGGATACTTTCGATCGTTTCTTTTGCATCTTTTACAGGTTCCTCGGCTTCCAGTTTACTAACATCAGGACAAATGGCCATACCATCCTTAGGGTCTTGTTGACTTGGCTGTTTCATGTTTTCTGCAGTTTTAGCCGCCACTTCTTTATTTTTCTCTTCAGACTGACCGTTTAATTCTCCTGTCTCACCACCTTCCTTTGATGTGTCCTGTAAATAGAATATTGGATTTATATCTCCCGACACTGGTGGAGTTGCCTCTGCTGTTGCTATAAGGTCTGTTGTTAAACTCTCACCAAGGGCGTCTTTCAAAATCTTATTCTCTCTCATTATGCCGTCAAACGTGTGAATCGTGCCGTCAACAAAGCTGTCATCTGGCGGAGCGGCTTGGGGAGGGAGCAGCCCTAGTGCTTTCTCATATGTTTCCAATACGTCTTCAAGTGTTGAATCGTCTCTTCTCATAATTTCTGGGGCGTTAAATCGACCTTCATTTTTGGATTTGGATGTTGCTCGTTTTGTAGAAAAATTGCTATCTGAGGCATGGATGATGTCTCCATCAGACTCTTTGTCATCCAACAGTAACGTCTCAATATCGTCAACAAGGTCACTGCCAATTTTACTGACAAGTCTGTCGTGTTCGTTTTGAAGACTCTTGTTTCTGTTTTCAAGATCGTCGATTTTGTCTTCGTAGTCGTTAATTATATCTGAAATAGAATTGTTTTCTTCACCTTGGTTTGGAAGCATATCCCTTAAAACTTCTAGTTCTTTTTCATAATTCCTTACAACCTTCTCAAGTGACTTGCCCTCCTTTTCCATTGTCTCAGGCACCTTTATACCATCTTCCCCGACGCCATCAATACCCTCATCGTTTTCACTGCTGTCTTTATGTTCCATATTTTCTAACTTGTTTAGAAGATCGGGGCCTATGATTTCCGTTAGGTTTTTCAAACGGTCCGCGAATGCCTTGTTTTCGTTTTTCAAATCCGCCAGCTTGTCTTCGTAATTCGATGTCAGGTCTAAAATCGAGATGCCTTCGTTATTTTCATTTGGAACTAACTTTGCGAGTTCCTCGAGCTGTCTTTCGTACTTTCTTAAGATATTCTCTACAGTATTGCCGTCGTCTCGTAATAGCGATTTTGCTTTTAAATCGTCTGCTATAGAAATCCCTTCTACCATTGAAAATGATTCCCGGTCGGGTTCTTCAGGGTATTGCTGGTCTATTATTTCCTCTGTTTGGCATGGCTCTACTTCGATGTTTGGTTGCGGGAGAAGAGTATAGAAAAGGTCTTTACCAAGTTTTTCCTTTAAGAGACTGACTTCCTTCTCAAGGTTGTTAAGCTCTTCGTTAATTCTTTCTTCGTAATCTTCTATCACTTCTTCAAGAGTCTTTCCACTTGTTGCCATGATATCGGGAGCTCTTAATTCTTTTGCTGGGTAGTTTTCCTCAACGCTGACTAGGTCTACCATTTTGTCTTGGGCATTTGTTACCTCGTTATCACTTTTCACATCATTGTCTTCGTCGTCAGCTTTTCCTTGCTCCTTTTTGCTTGGTGCTTCTTCTTCTAATTCCTTTGTAGGTGTCTCTCTCGTTCTGTGGTCACTATCTTCAATTTCGCCGGTGGTTAGGTTTTCCATAGATAGCAGCGTATTTGTCAAGGACGGTCCTAGTTTAGACTGCAACGAATCAAGTCCATTTTCGTAAAACGCTATGACATCAGCAAGAGTTTTGTTATTTTCAATAGCGATACTTGGTGCCTTTAATATTCTTTTATTTGCGATATCTTCTTCAGGAAGGTTTCTCTGTCCTGAGTCGCTTTCGTCATCCATTATGATTGCAGGCTTTGTCATTGGTAAAAATTCATTACTCAGATCTTCCTTTTCTTCTGCTTCAGGGGACGTGTGTTCCTTGACTGGCTCGCTCCTTTGTGTCAATAGTGATTTTTCCTCAGCTTTTCTTTTGTCACCCTCCTTTGACTCGACAGGGCCTCCAGTATCCGATTTTATCAGAGATTTTTCTCTTTCTCTGGCTGGGACGTCATCGGTCGTTGGATCATCTAAGTGATCTCCTTCTCTCTCTTCAATCAAGGCATAGACTAAATCCTCTCCAAGTCTCTCTTTCAGGAGACGCAGCATTTCACTGTTCTTCTCTTGGGCTTTAAGAATACCTTGAATCGTTTCTTCTTCTTCAGGAATGCCATCGAGAGACCTATCATCACCGCCTGTTCTTTCGTTTGCAGGTCTTTTAAGGTCGTTTTCGTACTTAGCGATGACCTCCTCAAGTGTATTACCACTGTGTCTCATTATTGTCGGCGCCTTTAAGGATCCCTTCGCCATTCCTTCCTCTTCATCGGAAATCTCGGATGAGCTTTTCTCCAATGGAGAACCAAAATGTGATTCAACAATGTTACTGAGTCTGGGACCGATGTTAGACTGTTTCATGGATGGTGCATTCCCTTTTTCTAGTCGAGTGTCTGTAACATTAAAGTGATCTATGTCTTCCACTTGCTGGTTTTGCTGTCTCTCAGGTTCTTTAGTTTCTAATGTCTCGAGCTCCGGAACATCGTGACTTCCTATGCTTTCCTTCGCCGTCCTTTCTGTATCACTACCGGTGTCACCATCTGCAGCAAGTTTAGAAACCCTGTCTGAGGTTTCTTGAAATGGGAGCACAGGCCCTTCAACAAAAGATGGAGAGTTGCCACTGATTCTGACGGCTGTTGAGAGAGGTTTCCCGTCAAACTGTACTTCATCAAGACCTCTCTTTCTATCTTGTGTGCTAAATGGACTATGCGGATTCTGTTCTTTGTTGTGTATGCCCACCTGAGGTTCTGGTAGTTTGCTCATTTGTAGAAGTGCTCGAGAGAGATCTTTGCCCAGCTTTTCTTTCAGCAGGTCGTTTTCTTGTGAAAGATTATCCAGCACTTTTTCGTACACGGCAATCACATGTTGGAGATCTTCGTCGTATGTTTTCATTATGGTGGGAGCCATAAGTTCCAAAGCGGAACCTGCATGATTGCTCGTGTCAAGTGGGTCGTCTGTCCTTAAAACAGCACCTAAGAGGTCTTGTCCAAGCATATCATTAATTAAGTCCATTTCTCCCTTTTGTTTCCGTAATAAGCTTGCCAGCGTCTCCTCGTTGTCCTGAACAGCGACTATAACGTCTCTAAATTCCAACTCGTTTTCTGGCTGATTTTGCTTCAGCAGTGCTTCAACCAGTTCCTCTCCAATTTTCTCCTTGAGCGTTTCCAAATCTGAACTGAGTTCACCATTCATGTGTCTTAGTTCTTCATTTTCGGCGCTAAGATCATTGAGTATGTCACTGATGGTTGCCTCATTACCTTGTACTTCGTCTATACCTGGTCGGTATTCAGTTCCTTCGTCTGGTTGAATGTCCTCAGGCCCGATTGATGTTATAACGTTAAAAAGATCGTCACCAACTTTGGACTTCACCAAGTCAACCATATCTTCCAGACGTTCCCTTTGTCTTTGAGAGGCAGCTTTTATGTCCTCTTGCTCCTTTATCAACTCAGTCAGTGTCTTTTCATCTCTTGTCATTTCATCTAAAATTCCTGCGATATAATAACGTGGCATTTTACTTTCTCGTTGTTCCCTTTTCTCCGCCAGTCTGCCTACTACTCCCGAGCCACGTATTTGTTCGGAGACATCTCGTCTTCTTTCTTCTAGTTCGTTTTTTAGTTTAGCTAACTCCATCATCACTTCATCCATCTCTTCATCTTCAAATTCTACGTCCAACCTTGTTCTTTCCTCTCGTATTTCTTCCAGCTTAATTTCAACTTCCTTCTTTTGAGTCCGTAATTCTTCAATGTTAGTGGGAGCTGCTTGCTTGATAGCATCGGTTTGACTACTATCAAGTGTCACGTCGATTTCAGCTAAGTACTCTCTTAAATTCTCTTTTTCAATTAGCAACTTCTCAAGGTTCAGTGCATCTCCAGGAATGGCAGCTTTTCCTTGGCGATTTTCCTCCTTGAGAGCATTTAACTCTCGTTCCACTTCTTCTGCCTCTTTTCTGCATAATTCAATCTCATCCTGCAAGACCTGCAATTCTTGTTTAAGTGCCTGCTCTTCTTCGCTAGAAAATTTCTCGTGTTCACTGATGGTTGTGTTTAATTCCTCTAAGCTGGCCTCAACTACTCGTCTTTCCCCGTCGATTTGTTCTTTTAAAATTTGTATTTTTGCGTCAAGTGTTTCTTTGTCGCTGTGTAGCTCATTTAATCTTTTTTCCTTATCTGCCCTTTTCGCTTCCATCTCCAGCATTTCGTTTTCTCTACGACCAACTAACTCATTCAATTTCTTCAGCGCACCTTCGAGTTTTCCTTTCCTCTCCCAGTGGTCTTTCCAAGCGTCCTTTCCACAAAGTTGTTCCTGTAATAACGTTTCCTTCTTGTTCAACAGGTCTTCTAATAACTTTGTTTGCCGTAGCTCTTCTTTCCGCTTTACTTTTTCAGCAATCAGAGATTTCAGCTTTTCTAGGTCATATTTCTCTAACTCGTCAGAGGGTCTAGAGACCTGTAACATATTGTTTAGGCGATTCTCAGTTTGACGTAGGTTGTTTTTCAGTTCTCGACGTTTGTCATCCAAGTTTTCTTCCGATTGTTCCGAACCTTTGTCTGTCTCATCCTTTTCATGGGTTGCAGTCAAAGAAAGTGTAGTTTCACTAACATTATTGTCATCTTTAAGAGGCTCTTGACTTGATGTGTCTACCAATGTATAATCTCCGATTAACTTATCGAGTGCGTCTCCGTCCATAATTGGTTCATGTTCCAGTTTCTTCGCTTCGGTTCCTTCTTCTTTCTGTTTTTTGCTTGCAAACGATAAAGGAAGTCTTGTTCCTCTGCTTTCATACTCGTGTTCACCAATTTTTTGAAGTTCTTTATCTACAGGTATCTTTTCTCTGATGACCTGTTCAAGAGAACCTTCCACCTCATCTAGATCGTGCTCCAGTCGTTTAGCTTGTCTTAAACTTTCTGCTTTTTCCTTGATAATTTCTTCCATCTCTCTTCGTCTCTGACACAGTACTTGTCTTTCTTGAAGATCAGCGGACTTGGTCTCCGATTCCTCAGTAAGAAGGGCTTGCTTAAGAGGCTCATTCATTTCTTTTGGAATGTTTGCATTACAAGAATCTTCTCCCTGCAACCTCTTTACTTCTTCTATTGCATTTTCTTTAGTGTTTCTCAGCTCTTCATTGATTGCACATTTCTGTTTCAGAAGATCTGCCAGCATCTCAGCCGCTCTCATTGTTTCCTCGTCTATTTTATCCTGTAGTTTCTCTATTTCTTCTTCAAGTTTCACCTTTCTTTCAACGCATTCCTCTATAAATTCAGACTGCGATCCTTTTAAACCACCTGCACTGAGACTCTGTAGAATCTTCTCGTTGGTATCTTGTAGGCCTATCACTAACTTTCCTTTAGTGTCAAGAAGCCCCTTGATATTTGATTCTGATTCTGTGTTTACATATCCAGTTATCGTGAATTGTCGGGCATCAAGAAAATTGCGCTGTTCATTACAGATTTCACCGTCCAGCTTGGAAATCTTTTCTTCTAAGCTTTCCTTCTTGAAGATTAAGTTTTCCAGTTGTTCAACAAAAGGGTAGTCCTCTTCATCTCTGAATCCGTCCACACGTGATTGGTAATTATTCAGTTCCTCAATTTCGTTTGTCAAATTTTCTTTTTCTTCCAAATCTTCAATTAGTTTCGTGGGATGAATGAAACCGGCCTCTCTTAGTTTGTCTTGTTCGTGGAGTATTTTTTCTTCCAGGCATTTTAAGTCCTCCTCGGTATGCGGCTTAACACGATTGACGATACCCAGTATGTCAGCTGCGGGAATTCCTTCAATGATTTTTTTCTCAAGCTCGCGAGGTAATTTCAGGCTGCTGATCGCAAAGTCCAGTTCTTCAATTTTCGCGTCGATTACTCCATGTCTTTCTCTTTCAGCGTCATTGTTATCTGAAACGTTATCCTTGTCCACCAACTGAGCCTCAGTTTTACTTTGATCAGATGCTTCAACACCGTCTTTCACGTAGTCTCTGTTTTGTTTTGAAACTTGTTCGCCCTCATTACTCACTGTTGAATTGACCCAGTCGAGGGAGTCTTGGATGCGTGTTCTTTTTCTCTTAAAGGGCTGTAACCTATTTCTTTGTCTTTCCAATATCCTGCCGCATCTCCCAATATCACTCTCTGCTCTCTTGATTTCCCTTTCTAACTTTGCTCTCTGATTCTCGGCGTCTTTTTTACTTTTGACCAAAGACGTGGTTTCAGGTGGTAGTTCTTTACTGCTCTTTGCTGGATAAGCATCGTTGTCACTTTCCTGCAAGCCGTCCTCTAAAGCTGCAAGTTGAGCTGTCAAGCTGTTTAACGAGTTTTTCAATTTCTCTTTTTCTTTCCCAGATTCGTCTGTTGCTTTTTCCAACATCTTTGCTTTGTAGTTAAGCTGTCTTGCTTTTTCGCATAGATCATCCTTTATTACATCCTTCTTACACATGAGTCTAGGAACAGTATGGGAGTCGCTGCTTCCTGGCTCTACCATTACTCCTTTCTGCTCGTTTAGGAGATTGTTAATTTCGTCCAGCTTCATACATACATCTTCTTTTTCCTTTAAAAGGTGTTCTGTTAGCTTTTCATCTTCATTCATTTTAAGACTTTTGTCAATTTCTCCCAGTGAATGCAAGAGCCTCATTTCCTCGTCATCCAGCCGCCTGTTGAGATCCCTAAGGTTGTCATCTCCTGCTTCAGAGAGCTCCTTAATCTGTGCGTCCACTTGCTTTAAGTCATCTGTAAGTTGTTCCTTTTCTGCATATAGATTATACAGACTTTCTAGCGCTACCAAGTTTTCTTCTTTATCTTTCTCGTCGCTTAGTTCTGGAATTTCATCCACAAATCCTTTGCCTACTAATTCTCGCAGTAGATTGAACTTATCTTGAAGTATCTTGTTATTCCTGTTTAGCTGTTTAATAAGATCTTGGTCGCTAACAGGCGATGTGCTACCTTGGCGATGAAGGTTCTCAAACTCTTCGTCTGTTGCTTGGGATTGGGTGTTTGACCTTTCAGAAAGTCTATCATGTTCTGGGGTGTCATTCTTCTTGACGATCTCACCTTCTTTGGTCAACATGTCAGAAGGTTCAATTTTCATTTTTAACTCATTGGGGTTTCCCAATTCAGACTCGCCGTCCAGCTCTTCAGCATGGTCCTCAGTTTTATCGTCCTTACTTGTTTTCTCGTCTTCTCTACATTCCCCTTCATGATCAGAAGCGACCCATTTTTCATCCAGTGGTGTATGACTTTCGTCTTCTTTATCAATGACAGACTGTTCCTCTTTTTCTGTAACTTCAAATTCAGTGTCTAATACTTTCGTATCCTCGCCAGCGTTCACTCCCATTGCGTCTCTGTCTTTGCTTTTCTTTTCAGCAGAGATCCTTTCGTCTTCTGTTGTTCCATTAAGATGGTCTTCACCTTTTGCTTCCGTTAAAATGTCTACGTTCGCAGACTGTTCTTCGCTGTCTAATTTTTCCGAGTCTTGATATTCCTGAATACATTCCCTGTCTTCCGTGGGTCTCTCGCTGCTCTGGGTAAAAGGTTCCTCAAAAGTTGCAACTTTGGCGTTAATCTCCGCTTTGATCTCTTCTTCTATGATCTCTTGTCTTTCGCCGACATCTTCGTCCACGCCTTTATTGCCCTGGGAAGCCTCTCCTCTTTCTTCCGTGGGCCTCTCAGGTTTCTTATTCAATGGCTTTTCATCAGAAGGATCTTTGACTTTGATCTCTGGCCCTGAACTTTCTCCGTCAATGTCACCTAAATTCTCTTTTTCCGCTAGAATGGGCTCTTCGTCGCCTTTATTTCCCCCGTTGTTCTCTTGAGCTGGTTTTTCAAAGGACTCATCCCTGACTTTGACCTCTGGTTCTAAATGTGTCCCATTTGCATGCTCTCTTTCCGCCAGAATAACCTCTTTGGCAAGTTGATCTGCATTGGTATCTTCTTCCTCACTTTTCTTTTCTCGGGAAACCTCTCCTTTATCCCCCACGGTTAATTTGTCGTCTTTGGAAACCGGCTTTTCAGACGATTTATCTTTGGGTGTTATCTCGGCCCCTGAATCGGGTTCTTTCTCCTTATCGTATTTCAGCCCTTGACTTCCAGTAGTCTCGAGAGATGGAGAAATATTGTCCCTTTGCTCTGTCATACGTTCTTCATTAACTTTTTCTTCAAGTAATCCAGGCTCTTTTAACAGCCTAGCTTGGCTGTCTTCGTTTCCCTCAGTTATACCTGAGTCACTTTCTGATTCAGTTTCTGTTTCGTTTTTGTGAGCAATAGTAGCGTTTTCGTCGTAATTTTCATCACGATGACGATCTTGGTTGTTCTCCTTATTTAAGATGACTTCATCCGGGGGTTTATCTTCGATTACTTCCTTTACAGCTTTTGGACTTTCATCTTCAGGTAAACATGGTTGTTCAAGTGTTTCTTCGGGAATTTTCACTTGAAAATTGTCTTTCTTCTTTTCTGTCTCGTCGTTTTCTATGTCGCCATGGGAATTCTCTATTAACTCATCGTCTTCCTTGTTGCTTTCTGTAAGTTGTCTACCATCAATGTCGTCCTCTGTCCTGTCCTCGTGATCAGTGATGACTGCCTGTTCCCCTTCAGGGGTTTGTGCACCTGGGCCTCTTTTGGATAAGTGTCTGTCACCAAATTGAGTTCTCTCGACGAGCTTTTGGATCCCACTAAGAATGTCATTTTCCAGGTCCTTTCTCTTATTACGGAGAGAGTCCTTGGCCTTGGCTAGTTTCTTCATGGCCTTCCTCAAGCTGTCTCTGTATTCTCCATAATAGACTCTTCCAAGGTTGAACCTCTCGAGATTAAAGGCAAAATCCAGTTCGGCTTTCTTGATGTGTAATGTATCACCTTCGCTCGATTCAGGCCCGGAATACGCTCCTTCGTCGCTTTCTCCGTTCACGGTCGTAGGACCTGAATCGTCTGACTCCAGATCTGAACTCGCACCAGAGGATGTCTCCGAGTCATAAACTGAATCCTCGTCATCGTTCAGAACTTGTTCTATGAGGTTTTCTAAAGCGGCCTTTAACTCATCCTTGCTGCAGATGTCGTCTTCAGATAAAAGAAGTTGTTTAGCTGGTTTGATACTTCTCTCACTTGTTTTATCTTTAGGCGAGTTAACAGGCGAAGTAAGCGGATCCTCGCTAACAAAACTATATCGGTCAAGTTGTTGCTCGTCTTCACGTGGGAATGATGCCGGGCTGGACATCATCTCTTTTATAAGATCGAAGGCTTCTTTAAGATTAGCAACGGCTACTTCATGTTCTTGTTGCCTTTTACTCTGTAACTCAGCTATTTCTTTCTTAAGAGGAATTTTATCCTCGAGTTTTTCTTTTTCTCTTTCAAGTCGTTCTTTTTTGTTCCTTTTATCTCCAGCTTTACCTCCTCTCTCAGGGCTCTTTCGTTTTTGGCTGGCTAGTAGCTTTTGCATGGTGTCATTTCTGTCTTGCAGCAGCCTGAGTTCCATTTCTCCTTTCTCGGCAAGCAAGCTGTGCAAGTCTGCAATTTCACTTTTGTATTTTAAGACAGTGTCCATCTTGTCGCGCTCGAAGTCTCTTTTCATTTTTTCTTTCTTGCGACAAAGAATATCCTCCAGTTCTTCTTTCATTTCCAGGTAATAAAGTCTGCTTAAATAGAATCGTTCGAGATTGAACGCCTCTTCTAAAGTGGACTTTTGCTTTAGGAGATTTTCAATTATCTCCCCATCAGCGCTCATCACAAACTCCTTGTGCTGTGTCTGGAGTTTTTCCATGAGCTCTTCCTTTTCTTTCATGAAACTCTTCTCCAATTCAACAATTGAACGTCTCATATCTTCTTTCTCTCGTCTCAGCTCTTCCTCGATGTCTGAAGGAGTTTTACGGTTTTCTCTACCAGTCCTTGTCTTTCCATTAGGGCTGCTTATGTCCTTCCTGCAATCAAGATCATCTGTAGATGTACCTTTTTCTTCAGTTTGCGGTTTCAACGCATCATAATTCTGAAACTGATCCCCACTAGGGTCTAGCTGTTGAAGGCATCTCAAAGTCTCCAAAGAGTCTTGTACTCTCGCTCTCTTTTCATCGGCAACCTCTTTCAGCAGCTTCTTGATTTCTTCTTGGTGCTCTTTTTTTAACTTTAACTTTTCCACCTCATGACATCTGTGCGCATTTTTGAAAATATTTTTCAACTTCTCGTTCAATTGATCTTTACCAGATTTTTCACTTCTCCCGCAGAAGTCGCCTTCGTCCAAAACGTTCTCCAGAGCAACAAGCTGATCTTCAATAGAAAACTTTGGTTGGTCATCCCTCAGCGAGGCAACTTCATGCTCATCCTTGCCAGCGCACAGATTGTCAATCTCCATTATCGTCTGGTTGATTGCGTCCTTCATGCGCTTATTGCGCGTTTGAAGATCTTTCAAGGTGTCATTCTTTTCCTCATTGGGGATGCAATTCCTCAAGTTTTCCCTGATTTTGTGAAGAAACGCATTTACGTCGTCCATTGTGTTACTCTGAACGCGTCCTTCTTCTTTGCCTTCTGTCTTCTCCAATAGGCGTTCGACTCTTTGTTGTTTATCCGCTAGGACTTTTTGCCCTTCTTTTTCTTGCAATGGGCTCTTTTTCCCTACGTGTTCTGATTTCTCTTTCCCCATTGCAGGGCTGCGTTCTTCATCTGATGCACTGTTTCCAACAAGATCATTTTCTAGAATGTTCTCACTGCTTGTGAGAAATGCGTTTTCTGGTGCCAGTTGGATCTCTTCCAGCTTTAATTTGAGCGTTTCGTTTTCCTTTTGCAAATTCAGCTTTTCATTTTTCAGTCGTTTCTTTAGTTCATTTTTCTCTCTCGTAAATTCCTTTTCTTTCTTAGAGATTTCCTGCTGATGCAATGCTTCTGCTTCCTTCAAATTTTTCTCGTAGGTTTGGAGATTTTTATCTATCTTCTGCTCTAGGTTTTGGCTTTGATTGTTCTCCTTGTGCAATCGCTCTTCAATCCTGCTCTTCTCACTAACAAACTCTTCCATTTCACAAGCCAAGTCGCCCAGTTTCTGTTTGGAGACCTCCAGCTCTTCCCGTTGTTTTTCTACTATTGATTTAAGCTCATCAAGCTCTCCCTCGTACAATAGTCGCATGTCTTCTTCCTTCTGTTGAATTTCCATTTCCTTCTCGTTGATAATTTCTTCATATCGTTGGTCCAAGTCATTTCTTTCAAACTCGAAACTCTTCAACAAGTTGAATTGCTCATTTCTGAATTCTGCTTCCAGACTTTCTTTCTCTGTCTCGAATTCCTTTTTCAGTCTCTCGATTTCGTTGCGATGTTTGAGTTCCAGTTCCTTTGTAGGTTGCTGTCCCCGCTTAATCACCTCAATCTTCTGTTTATGTTGTCCATCCATCTCAATCAACGCTTTATCATGTTCCTGTTTCAATTTTGCAATTTCGTCGATGAGAGCAACCTCCACGTCTTCTTTGGTTACCCGATCTGGATTTGTAAGCAACGAAATTTCACGGTTATAAACTTGGGCTAAACTAAACCTCTCAGTGTGCAATGCATTAAGCAATGCCTCTTTTTCTTTTTCAAGTTCATCAATAGCTTCTTGTTTCTCAAGAAGCCTCTCTTTGAAACCAATCTCTAAACTCTCCTTTAGCTCGGTTATTTCGCGCTCAAATTGTTGGATCATTCTCATTCTTTCAAGATCACTTTTCTCAGCGAGCAATCTTTCCGTTACTTCTAGTTTAAACTCCAATTCCTTTCGATGATCTTGTTGCATTCTCTGTTTCTCTTCATCAAAGTTTGCATTCATTCGTTCAGCCTGATTCGCAAAAACCTGCACAATCTTCGCTTTCTCTCGATCACATTTTCTCTCAAGTTCTAGCTTTTCAATTTCAAAGTTATTGCTGGCGCGCCTTAACTCATCTTCGTGTTCGATTCGTTTAATATAAATACCATCGTCTGGCGAGGATCTGGTTAAACCGTCTCCTTGATGCTGTACGCGCAGCAATTCTCGTCGCAGTATTTTTATTTCTTCGTTTTTTTCCGCGATAACCTCCTCGTACTCTTGTCTCATTTTAAGCTTCTCATCTTTGTATTTCATTTCTACAGTCCTTTCAAACGATCGGCGATCCTTGGCTTGTTTTGTTTCAATTTTTTCTCGCTCGCGTTGAAACTCGTTTGTCTTTTCCACCTGCTGTTTTTGAAATCCTTGCAACAGGTCTTCTTTTTCTAATTCAAATTCATGTCGCAGATATTCTTTTTCCTCCTCAAATTTTTCGACTAGGTTATTCATTTCTTCCCTGTGCATCAGTTCAATTATTTCTTTCTCCTTGAGAAAACCGCAAATAATGTCATTTTTTTCCTTAGCAAATTCCTTGGCGAGAGTTTCTGCAGCAGTTGCACAGGACGCCTCAAACTCCTCCATGTTTGCAAGAAAAAAATTTCAGTTTCACCCGCAAAACTAAGTATATCCTCAAGAACTATTTCGTTCGACAGCCTTGCTTAGCTCTTTCTAGGGTAACAAATCCTGATTGGAAAGGAATCCATCTGCCATGAGTGATGTTAAAACCAGTATAGCCGATCACGCAAAAGTGCGTCGAACTTCAGTAAGTATAGTAACGCGCAAAAGGTATACAAATGTGCTGCTAAAGCGTTTTAATAATTGATCACCCACCAGCAGGACAGGTGAGATAAAGATAAATATTTGGCTCATACAGCGCAATTTCAAGTCATTTCTTGGACACAAATCGCAGCCTCTCACAGGGCTTAGCGTACAAATTTTTTCTCAAAACCGTAAACACCATTTTTGAGTTTTTGCCACAATGCGGTTTATTGCATTGATGAGTTCATTTTTGTCTAGATCCTGCAGATGTAAATTGGTTTCGATTCTAAAAGCGATTCTATAGCGAGTTCACTACGTGTGCAGAGCATAGTTGACTTTAAGGAGCAAACAATGATGTGTTTTGTGTTTTTTTTCGTTTGAAACACCTAGTGTATGACACATCTATGTTTTCCAAAGGAAAGCAACGTCATTTTCTATCACCATGTAAAATATCGTCACGACATGTCTTGGGCTTTCAACTAAAGACACGGGAGAAATATAAATGTCTTGAGTCATTCTTTACCTTTGCTATGCAGATATTCCGGCAGTGACAACTCCCTGACTTAATCCATGGCGTAATTAAGGCTGCAGACTCGTTTAGCCCTTATTACGTGCACTGCAGTGCGATGTTGTGTCTTATAGTCGACTGGGACATCCGGGACCTGTCACTGCACAAACTCTGACTTTTATATTTCGTATTACAGGTTTGTTTTCGAGAACACACACACACAAAGTGAATACGCCTTTGATGGATTTCTGCCAAAGTGGACTCGTGATATCAGACATTAATGTTGTCTCGCTCAGCCACAGTTGCATTAATTGCCTTAAAGTGAAAGTTTCGTCTAATTGCCTGTGCAAACAGTTGTCTGACCACATTTTTGTTTTGCTTGCCCTGCCGACTTTTCTTCCTTCTGTGATTTCTTCTTTTTTTACCCAAAATAAAGGGGGGCCCGGGCCCCTCGGGCCCCTCCCCTAGATCCGCCAATGTTATGACATGGAAAGAGATGATGATACACGTCAAACTTTAATTAATAAGAGATATGAGACCTAAAAAATATTCCGAGCTCTTGCAAGAGAGGTTCCATTGACGGTCTGGAGTTCATATAATTAGACGTTCATATAGTGAGCTAAAAATATTTTTTCCTGTATAACCTATGTCACTGTCTCACTGATTGATTTTAACATCTTTTTACATTAGGCCGGGCGTGTTGAAAACCTGATATCGTTTCTCCACCTTGTCGAACCGTGACTCAAATTCAATACCACAGAAAAATTCGGGCCGGGTTGTTCCGAAAGCCCGATAACGCTAACCCAGTATGTAATTTAAAGTTAACCGAGGTATTGTTTTTGTTTTTTGAATTACTCTATATGAAAATGTTCTTCAGTGCTAATGTTTTGTGTGGTTTAAGATTATTCAAACTCAACTTTAAAATTACAAAACTGAAATCAAAACTCTCGCTTATCCTGGGTTACCTTAATAATATTAATCGGACTTTGCCAGGTGTTATGCTCAATTTAACTCTCATGTGCATGCGTAGGGACAACTCTTTTTGAATCCAACTTAGTCTTCTAAACCGAAGCAGCGAGCATATAATTCTTCTTTTAAAAAAGAAATCTTTTATAGAAATAGGTTTTTCTTTCCATTCTCGTCTCCCACAAGTGAGCGGCGGCTACATGTGCAGCAAATAAATACATCAATTTTTCGTTCCATGGATTGGTCCCGTCGGTATTGGTGCACCACTGACGGGGCTCGACAATGAGCGGCTGGTAGGTGGAGAGTTCAGGAGGTCACGTCCATTCCAGGAAGTGGAGGAATGACAGATACAATCTACAAAGCCTCAGCTACATGGTTAATGCAATGAAATGGTCAAGCAATTCAAATCATAAATCGCAATTTCCATGGCCGGTTGCTATCATTATTTTGTTTTGCTTTTAAACTCCTGTTGACCTGGATTTTTATTTTGTTTCCTTTTTTGATGAATAGGCATAAATGTTATTGAACTACCATGAGGTCCGTACTGAAGAAATGTTGGTCTCGTTCTTTTTTTTTTTTTTTTTTTTTTTTTTTTTTT
>Ga0126338_10000069_pt1 | contig 33746 bp, 31 predicted proteins | sample OrbCmetagenome_2_FD_92529 | JGI IMG/M metagenome (GOLD analysis project Ga0126338, IMG submission 92529) | Coral microbial communities from Petempiche,Puerto Morelos, Mexico - Orbicella C C metagenome | ecosystem: Host-associated > Invertebrates > Cnidaria > Coral | place: Petempiche,Puerto... | reverse complement strand
GTATAATTTAATCATAGCAAAATTAATTAATGGAACCCAATAACAGCTCCTGTAGTCCACAATCTCAGTCGAGAAAAAGAACAAATCACATTGAAATTGAATAATAAAATTATTATTAGAAGCATATCCAAGTATTCATGATCAGCAAAAAAATTATCATAATTACCCTCCATGCCAAAGTGATTTTGCTTATTGCAATCTCCTCCAGCAGGAGGAGACTCCATACAAAAATGAAGATGGCTAAATGTATCTTGGAGGATCAAGTTAGAAAAGAAAACTTTCCAACTTTTCACATATGCATACTATTTTGGTATTTTTGCGAGATTTCATTTGGTAGAGATTTAGGGACTGAGTATATTGTAACCACTGCATTTCAATCAGTCCTCACAACAAAAAAATGTATAAACTTCTTTCGTGTGGGAGTCCCCATGTTTACTAAAAAAGAATATAATGATTGATAAAAATGTCCTGTCTTTCTGAATAAGGTAGGAAAAAACAAGAAATGCCACCAAAAAGCACAGAAGAAAGTTCTGTTATGCGATCAAGATTTTTGGTGGCTTCCCAGAAATCCTTGAAATCATGACTCTATATTTCATAATCACACCATCTTACACCTTGATCTGCTGATGTAATCCTAGTTCCGGCTGAAACTATTAAATCGTTCGCAATGTACCTCACATACATGTTGGATTATTTTCATTAGTAACAACATTCCAAATATTAACTGCTTTTAGGCTTGGCTAAATCTGTATATTATTTTTTACTATAGGGAGTAGCTTTCAACCCCATTCTAGGAGGTCAGGGATGGAAAAATAAGAGTCTAGAAACCAGTACTAGCGGGAGAACTATACTTTATTCGCTACGCGATCCAACATGGCGGACTACAACAACATGCTTTCAACAATCAAACGGGAAACTGCTGACCAACACCCCTCCACTTTCGAAAAAAAAAAAACAAATGAAAGAAGTCGGTAGGTACCCTTAAGTCAGCTAACTAGTCTTCAACAGAACTTTACACTTCAGCAAAACTCTACAGAGTGTTCATAGTCAATGTCTTAAGAATGCCTAATCTGTGACATAGTCTTTCAGTCTTTCGGAAGTTTGATTATTCTCCCAGATCTCTTCCGCTACAACGGTCTGCAGGAACCTTCCATGGGTTCTGGTTCTCTCAGGGGGGTTTCTGGCATTGCTTCTGCTGTTGTGTTCGGTTGCTCATGGGTCTGCTGTTCTGCTCAGACTCCATCTCCATTCGGAAGACGTCGAAGTGTGTAACTCTTGCTAATATTGACTGTGGAAGGGCTGCCCGAGACAGTGTGTCTGCTGGGTGAAGTGTCGGCCCACTCTTGTAGGTTAGGTCGAATCAATATCGTTGCAGTTTCATCAGCATCCTTTGCAGACGGGCTGGGGCCTTGTTGAATGGCTTCTTCGTTATGGTTTCGAGAGGCTGATGATCTGTGTGGACTACAATGTCAGACTTGCCATATAACCACTGGTCAAACTTCTGAAAACAGTTGCATATTGCCAGGCACTCCTTTTCTATCTGAGAGTAATGCTGTTCTGTGGGACTCATGCTAGAGAATGTGAAGGCAACGGGTTGCAACTTTCCATTATCGTTGGGTTGTGTTATGGGTTATGGGTTATGCCAAGGGCATAATCACTGGCATCCGTCTGAAGTACAACTGGCTTGCGGAGATCGTAGTAGGCTAAGACTGGGGCTGAGGAGATCAGTTGCTTTGCTTTATTGAATGCACTATCCTGAACTTCGGACCAGATGAAAGGTACAGCCTTTTGTGTGAGCATGCGCCAAGGTTGTATCACCGAGCTCAGGTTTGAACAGAAGGGTGACAGATAGTTGACCATGTTGATGAAGCGCAGGAGTGCTGCCTCTGGTGCGGCATCTGTGTTATTGCTGCTACCTTGTCAGGATCAGGTTTCATTCCTTGATCTGAAATAATAGTGCCCATGAATTTGAGTTCCTTGAGCTTGAACTGAAGTTTTGCTGCATTGAGCTTGATGTTGTTTTGGTGACAGCATTCCATCAGACAAATGAATCTTCTGTCGTGGTCGTTTTGAGCTTCTTCATAGTCGTTTACTTCTCTATATACTAGGATATCATTTGCAATGCATATGATGCCTTCTAGGCCTTCTAGGGCATTTGTCAGCCTCATCTGAACTCTTCAGGGGCGCTGGTAATACCAAAAGCAGACAAAGCCATCTATGTCTGCATCGGGTGTTTCGGGCGGTGGATGGCTTTGTTTACTGTTTGACTTGGGTCTATACACGCTCTGACCTTCCTCGGTGTTTCTTGGATTAGTTCATTGGAGCACCAGGTGTTTGGTTCGTTTATCTTGGCGATAACCCCTTGTTCAACGTAAGGATCCAAGGCTTGTTTTTCGCGCTCTCGCTTTGCTACTGGTATTCTTTGAACTGGCATCTGCACAGGTTGTACGCTCTCATCTACTTGAAAATGAACAGGTGGGCCCAGCTGACCAAGGCCTTGGAAGGTGTCGGCGTACTGGTCTGGAATGTCTTTCTTATGTAACTGGGCAGGAGGTGGAAGCTGTCGCTTTGAGATAACTTTGATTGGCTTAGAGGGCGAGGGTGAAGGATTACACGGTTTGGCCGTGGCCTCATGGAGTTATCGAAGATGGTTGCAAGCCAAAGTCGTCTTTGGTTCTGGAATTGATTCTACATGCTGCGGTGCAACTTCCCATGGATGGGAGGACTGGAACCCTGGGAGGTTTTCGTGTTCAGCACTGGTGTTTTCTACCTTGGAGGATAGGGAATGGATTTCATCTGCGTGAACTTTGATAAGTCCTAGTCTTTCACTGTCGCTCCCCGACATTAGTGCTGGTTTGCATCCGATAGAGGAATCTGGTAGGACTTGAAAGGTGAGTGTTTCATACTTGTTCTGTCTTTTGCAAACTAGATCGACCTGACCTACAGGTTCCAAAGGGTTTGGAGTTTCCATAGGGTTATAGACGGTAGGAGGATCGTTTGAGTTCTGTATCTGGCAGAAGTGAGCGCAGCGTACTGAGGGACATGATGTTGCATGTTGCTGCGGTGTCTGTTTGGAACTTGACTTGAGTGAATGCTGAGCCTGTCGTGGAAAGTGATAGGGCTGGAAGCGGGATGGAAGCGGCGATGCTGTGTACTCGTGCTTCCAAGGAATACGTGAAGCCACAATCAGGATCAAAGGATGTGTCATGTTGCTGCTCCTCCGTGACGTACTTGTCGGTGTAGTGAAGGTCTCGTGATTGGGTAGATGTATTTGCACGTGGGTCGTGCCGCTGGCCACTATGTCGTGAGTCACATCACTGTCCATTTGAGCTCTTTGTGTGTTCCTTCCTACCGTATCGAGTGTTGGAAGCTTTGGATTTGGAATCTGGTACCATAAACTTAGGGTCTTCCAGACAGACTCGGGCGAAATAGTCATTGCCACCACAAGACGAACAGGTCTTTCCTTTAGCAGGACATACTTTCCAAGGGTGGGCACCTTGCCGGTCTACACACCAGAAGCACGTTCCAGGTTCCCTGCGGAGTTTCATCTGGCTGTGTCTGAAGCCTGTCCAGTGCACTTCTGCATCTGTTCCTTTAGACGAATCGACGATTGATTGGTTTATTTGCTTAGCAGACTCTATGGCTCTCGTCTCTGCCGCCACATCTTGCTGGGTTTTTTTTGAGTTGTCAGGTTTCACGTGTGTTTTTAGAAGCTCAGTTCTCGTGTGATCCTCATTGGGACCAAGGATAAATTTGTTTCTAGTGAGTTCATTAGTTAGCTCACCGTAAGCACAAAGGCTGCTCGCTTGTCTTGCATTGACTTCCCACTCTTGTATAGACTCGTGCGAGGTTTGAGATGACGTCCAGAACTTGAAACAGTTGGTAAGAAGTGAACTCCCTGTGGAGCCTGTGGTGCCTAGTTTTTCCTTCCAAGCCCATGGTTTCTTCTTGTCGTCGGTGGGGATTTGAGGTTCTATTGTGTACATAAGTACAGACAAACTTCATCTCGAAATGAAGATCGTAGAGGGGAAATTTCTAGTAAGGGACGTTTGTAGTGATCTGCTCGTTCGGTGACAGGATCTTTGCCAATTTTACGATAGTTGACCTGGATGCAATAATCGTTAAAACAATGCCCAAAATTCTTAAAATGTTCACTCACATTACCCACAAGTTTGAGCTCCGGTCTTGTAAGGTTCGCCATTCTGTAATCCCACTTCTGACACCAAGTCTGGAGGCCAGTATTAGCAGAAGAACTATACTTTATTCGCTACGCGACCCAACATGGCGGACTACAACAACGTGCTCTCAACAATCATACGGAAAACCGCTGACCAACAAAAGTAAAGACAGAAGTGTAAATTGAGAGCTGTTAAAACATTCTTTCACGGAAAATGTATATACCGAGTGGCCATTACTTTTAAGTAGTTATTCAACCTGTACTGTGGAGTGTTCGATCATATTTCCTCTTTTGAGGACCAACATTAAGGAGCTTTACTGGAACATTATATTTCCTTTTCTCTTTCAACTCGATCGTCCTTTTTTGCGTATTGAAGCAGAAAACTCGTTTCTGCTCATCTCGTGTGTGAATGTTAAACTCAAAGTATCTACTTTTGAGGAAGGAGACTTTAACGTTGAAACTTAATGTATGTATTCTTTAAGTTCAACTACTGATGTAGCAGCAGATTTGGTAGCAGATCCAAAGTTGTCGGTCGCCATTACAAACAAGTAGTATTGCTCTTAGCTTGAGTCATTTTCAATCAAACTCCTAATGAGCCACTGAAACCCATTGACGAAAGAGTGCCTGCAAGATTCACTATTGCAGGGATTTTGTCAGTACAATTTAATGAAATAGTGTCTGCCGTTTATTTGAAGCCTTTAGGCAAAGTGAATTGTCCGAGTAGAATATTTTACCAGCAGAGTTTGAACCACGTTTCATGAAGACGAATTTTTGATTACAGTTATATTTCTGATCCCATGACTCATTTCATTTGCGTTGAAATGTATAAACTGTTTTGAGTGCTTTCCGAAAAAGTTACTGAGAAAATTAATGAGAAGCCAACTCAGTGCTAGCAGATCGGTTGATATGGCTTTATCTTGTAAGTAACATGTACATTGAATCTTAAGTAGCTGTAGTTTGTAAATAGTGTCCATTTTGTTTTGTATTGCAAGTAGCGGTAGTATTGTAGGTAGTGTACATGCTCTAATAAAAGAAAATAAATACATAACAAAAATAAAAAATAATAATAAATAAATAAAAAAAAGTGCTAGCAGATCGGACAGCTCTTTTTCCCAGAAGCTTTGGTACCGAACCTTTGAACTGTCAGGTCTTTTCTAGGAAAGATGGAAAGGATTCTATTCATCGCGAACGAACAAGTTGCAATTTTATATTTTCCAGTCCCGGGGACCCTAAACTATAGTTGGATTTCGAGTTGGATTTTCGAGTTAGGATTTCAAGTTGGATTTTCGAGCTAGGATTTCGAGTTGAATTTTCGAGTAAGGATGTAGAGTCGGTCTTTTCGAGATGGTTACTAGTAATCCAGCTGCAACGAATCGGCTAGTTTGCCCGGGAACCGTCTCGTAGATTTCCAATTCAATGCGGTAAACAAAGGAACTCCTTTAGGCGTGGGTTTAGTGTTTTGCCTTTTTATTCTGCGACATTACTATTTATAATATAGAAAGGACCCTGCGCGCCTTCTGATTGGTCAAAAACCCATGTTTTATCACAGTTTAGAAACTAGTCCTAAGAAAATACGCGCGCTGATTGGTTAAAAATCGTGTTTCTATTACACAATTAGATTATGAACTCGAGATTTCTATTGCGTGATAGTTGACGAGGACGCAGCCCGAGTCAACTCTCAGGCACAGAAATCGAGAGCGAGTAATCTTATTGTTTTACTATAAATCTATTAGTCGTTCAAAACTTTATCTAAATCCTTTTCACAGACCCGACAAGAAGCGGTCGTCATTTTGTTAACAGGGGTACGCTGCTACGCCACTCACTATCTATTACAGAATAGATATTGAGTAGCGAAGCCAATCAGAGAGCAGCATTCATGATAGAACGCTAGTAGATTTATACTAAAACTAAATAAAAACTAAATAGAAACACGGTACATGTTTTTTTTTTCGCCTATAATATAAACAAATAAAGAAGCCTAAGCCGTGTATTACACGATGATAAAACTGAGCTAGGACGTTTGAGAAGATTCGAGAAATGTAGAAAACATTCGCCTGTGGCTGGTGTTTTCTACATTTCCGTCGTGTTCTCAAATGCCCGTCGTGTTTTATCAGTGTAATACACGGCTCAGGCTTCTTTATTTGTTAAAGTGCAACTATGATCAAATTCTCCATACCCATTTTTTTACAGTTTCGCACACAATAGGTCTTTCCTAGATTTTTTGCCAAATTTCAAACTACTACGAACATTAGAACTCATGTCGTTTCGACCTTTATTTCCGAGAATTTACGGCCGCAATTTATTTTCCTTGTTCCAAGTCTTGGTTAAGAATTTGAGAAAATGACGTCATTTTCTCAAAAATACCACATGGGTTGAAATTATAATAACAATCAGCACAGCAATTCGCATAAACAATAATAATAACTTTGGCTCATACATTCGTGCAATTTTTTACATTAATTGTTATCATAATTTCAACCCGTGCGGTTTTTTTGAGAAAATGACGTCATTTTCTCAAATTTTCAACCAAGACAAAAACAAGGAAAATTAATGGCGGCAGTAAATTCTCGGAAATTAAGGTCCAAAAACCACGAGTTTTAATGTTTGTAGAAAATTGAAATTTGGCAAGGTATCTAGGAAAGACCTAATGTGTATGAAAATGTAAAGAAATGGATATCGAGAATGAGCTCTGAGCGATACTGATTGCAACTACATTGTTTCAACTGCTAGCTTGCAACATTGCTTGCAACTGCCCTCCCTCTTTAACATTGCTTGCAACTACCTACTCGGTTCAATGTTGCTTACAACTGCCTGCCCTACGCAACATTGCTTGCAACTTGCTTTTCTAAGCAGTATTGCTTGCAGCTGCCTACCCTGTGAAATATGGTATTCCAACTGCTGCTCTGTGCAATACTGCTTGGAACTGCCTGCCCTGTGCAACATGGCTTTACATTGCTGGCCCTGTGCAAAATGGATTGCAACTGCTGAATTTCTACAACAATGCTTGCAGTTGTGAAACATTTCTCGCAACAGCCCGCTCTTTGAAACACTGAGACGATTGAGGAGTGTCAGGCAAAAATAGTTGTTTCACGTTCGATTTCGCTCAAAAATGTGCAGTTTCAAGTCTTAACAGATTTTCGTAGGTAAATTTTTCTTTCTTTTGTAATTGTTACGGATAAAGCGAAAAATAGACATTGATGTTCCTTTTCTCTCAAATGCGCAGTTTCAAATCTTTAGTCTGTAGTAAATAAAATTTTGTTTCTTAGGAAATTTGGAGGTACGAAGTTTTAGTAAGTGTTGACGGGCCTACACGACTCCTGCAGTTCGCAATGAAAAGACTGTATAGCCTTTATAGCTTAGCCTTGATAAGAATATCTTTTAAGGATTTTCCTTTGCGAAGGAGCGGCTCTTTGAAGATATTTCTTAGGTGTGGTTTGTTCTGTATCAAGTGCCCTTTCCCCATGAGTATTTCTTTTAAGTTAGGCAACGCCGGGTGGTATTGCGTGACAAAGGGTAGAATTTTCTTTCATGCGGTTCTGTTTTTATTTTGAAGCGACTTTTTTTTTATCAGAAAATTTTACTTCTGAGAGATCTTTTTCTACCGTTGCTTCTGGGTAACCTCTATTCTTAAAGCGTGCGGTGAAGTTTCTCATGTTTTCTTCGAGAGCACGTTGTGAGGAGTTAGTTCTTAGAAGCCTTAACGCTTCTCCTTTATGAAGCCTTTCGGGACGCCTGGCGGGTGACACGAATAGAAACTCGTGTATTGAAAAGTCTCCGTAGCTTTGAAATGTGTTCCCACATTAAGTATAGATTCTTTAAGGAATCTGTCACCTTTTTACACTATAGTGTCCACGAAAGTCCTCTCTGTTTCTGATATATCAGCCGTGAATTTGATTGTAGGATGAAAGCTGTTTGCCTTCAAGAGGAATTCTTCCATTTTGTCTCTGTTTGTGTCCCACAGTGATATGATGTGATCAATAAATCAATTCCAAAAGATGGGTGTTGTGTCACTTTTTCTAAGTATTTCGCGTTCTATTTTCGCCATGAAAATATTAGCAAAAGCTACAGCCATTTTCGTTCCCATTGCAGTTCCATGCGATTGAAGAAACTCTTTTCCGTTAAATTGCGACGAGTTTTCTTTTAGGATAAGACCAAGCAGTTCTCTTAAATACCTGGTGGATTACCCTGATGGAATTCTTCTTATGCTTTGCATACAGTGTTAAGAGTGGATGCCTATAAAAATCGACCTATATCGCCTATCAGTGGCACAAGTCGAAAAATTGATTTCGCTTGCATTTTGCCCATAGATAGGTCCTAGCAAGAAAAAAACGGACCATAGTTAGTTTCTGCTAATACCACTTTCTTTGGTAGAATTATGCCAAAAACGATTTCGCCCTGATTCGGCTCAAAATCTTCTTCCGGTTTTGCTGAATTTTCCGAATATTTGATTGCTTCGCGCTCCGCAGAACAGCAACTTGAGAATCTTTCAATGGATTCTATATTTAGTCCAGGTCTTCGTGGTATGACTGAGTGAAAAATAGAGTAAATCGAAATCAGTTTTGAGCCCTAAACGAGATCAAAGAGACACGCAAGATATTACAATGTGTTGCAACCGAATTATTGCATTAAAACATCGCCATATTTTTCTATGGGCTGTAACTTTAAATACCATAAAAACACTTTCCTCAGGTTATACATACACTTACCTGTTAGGATATCAAAAAATATCTCTGGGTAAATGGTTTTAAGTCGCCCGCCTTGCCCTGTGTTTCTCATAGAGTTTGCTCAAAATCCGCCGTTGTAATCTAAACAATTGCGTGACGCGGATAGTCTACTCGAGTAAATATTCGTTTCCAACAATCTGATGAAAACAATTTTTGAAACGTTGTGTAAATAAAATAATGGAAAATGGTTTTTTGTGTGTTTGTTTAAGTTAGTATAAATACATATGTTTATTTTTCATTTGCATTGCAACACCCACGACATCCCTGATAAAGAACGTTACTACGGTGCTCCAGGAAAGGATTCAAGTGAATAATTTTTAGCACTTGTTTATTACAAAAAAATGGCTCAGTTATTAATTTCACTGATACGATACAATACAGTGGCAGTTTTATAGATACACTTAACCAATACTCTATGGTCAAGTGGAAATACCATAAATTCTATAAACTACTAACTGCGTGATGGCATCTCAGCTCTTCTAGTTGTGGACAAAATTTGTTTTTACACAATATTCTCAAACTAGGCTAGAAAACCCAGAATTTCTTGAATTGAATTAGCCTAGGAAAAAATTGCGTTTGCTTTTCAATCATACTGAGAAAGAGTCCATCTTTTCTACTTTGGTTGTTTGATAAATTAAGTGACAGTATTAACGCTATTCGCTACCTGTCTGAAATTTGCAGATCATAACACTGGTAGACAAATCAACATTACAGTGGTCGATCTATGAACAGCAAACGTCCATCTTGTTTTGTTCGCGGTAGTCGGTCACGGAAGAGCGAATTTTTATGAAATATATATAATTTAATTAAGCAATTTGCCAAAATAGGGGTTTCTTAAACCAGGAACATGGAACATTCCGGACCATCGAATAATAGTTTTGCGAAAAATATGTAAAGATTAAATCGAAGAAAAATAAACTGGTATCAGCTCGGAAAATAAGAAAAAAATCAAAAACATAACAAAAAAAAGGAAAAAGGAAAGAAAATAAAATGAAAGTGAATGCAATAAGTGAAGGCTAGCAACTAATAGGAGCAATCTATTTCGCCGTCAGTTTAATCACGTGACTGTCTCTTATTCCGAGATTTCGTAATTCTCAGAAAACCAAGGTGGTAGCGTTCGACCTTCTTAATCAGACCTAAAAATGTGGGTACATGAGTGTGATTTCTTTATTCAATTCATTACGTCAATACAAAGAAATGGGTATCCACGATTTCTCATGAAGAAATAGTTTCTCCATGAGATAGAAATAGAACTCTTCAGCATTGAGTTTCTTGTCTAAACTAGTTTGGAGTTCTCGAGCTCTGATGACAGTGTAAACAAATACAAAAAAAAATTTAAAAACATTTGGCCACGCGCGCGCTGTCTTGCAGGGTCGCTGGTCAAAACTTTATTGTCTCATGAAATTTTTGTTACGAGTGCATTTCCAGGAAAATGTTTTGTACAGTAAAAGTTAACACTTAATTCAGAGTGATTTTCTGAGTGTCGAGAATCGGAAGAAAGTCACGAAAAATCGATTTTTCGTTTATTTCGCCAAAACATACCTTTGGGTGAACTTATTCACGGAAAAATAGTTTAAAGTTCCAACGATTTATTTTACGGCCAAAATTTAAGAAAGTTCGAAATTTGCATATAATGGCGGTTTTCGCGGCTTAAAATGTTTAGAATTTCACGCTTCTTTACGAAAACAGCGGGGGCATAAAAACAATCCTATGAAAACAAAACTTGGCACAAATATTATTTCCTTTTTATACTTTGAAATCGTGTAATAAGTTTCTTGAAGTTTTGTTTGTAGGTTTGTAACGAAGGGTATTTTGGATAGCCGCCATTTGTGTCTCTTGGCAAGGGACTAATAAAGGCGAACTAGTATAAATGGCCCCTACTATATATCATTTGGTCAAAATATCTACATTTCAGGAAACCTTGGTTATTGTTGTTTTCACCCGAAAAGTTATAGCTCTGGGAATTAAAATGTTCTCCGTCAGTAAAATAACATGTTACAGCATTTAAACGAGTTCAATTTTATGCAAATCACAAGGTTATTCTTTGGAAGTCAACGGTTTAAAACAGGAAACAACGACTCACCGTTACTTACGTTCCTTCTACTGCTATAGAAACGATTTTAACTTCCCAGTGTCCTTGTGAGCCGTTCTGTAAAATATTTCCAGTAAAACAGCGAGCATAAACGGCCATAAAATTCGACAAGGTCGACAATGTTTATATTTGAGATGAGACACTGAGTGGCACACACAGTCCTGGCCGTTTTCATCGTCTTCCTCAGTCGAGAATCCTTTAAAAATATGATAGAATATACGTTTGAAACCGTAGCAAATTAGTTTCTCATATCCATATGCCTCACGTCGACTTACGAGTAAATAAGTCAGTCCCCGTATATTAAATTAACAACTCGACTGACCTCTGAGGTCAGCTCACATGATATGCCATTAAAATACTTTTCCCCGGTTTCTTATTACACGCGTAACGCCGTATTTAAGGACGGTGGCGCGAAAATTTTCAAGTCAATAGATTTTTTCTTAATTTTACGGCGGTCAGATAATGAGTTACTTGTGTCAGAAATAGAAAAAAAAAAATGGGGGTCACTGACTTCGTTTCAGAGATAAAGCGTGTAGAAAACCACCTGATTTTGAAAATTAGCATGGTCTAGAGGGGTTTATAGTTAAAAATATCGAATGTGAGTCAAAGGAGGCAAACGATCTTACTGGATAGCACCACCGCCAAAGCAGCGACTATCCGGGTCTGAAGTCCAGACACCGTCAGTTACACTAATAAGTCGAGATAAATAATGCCCTTGGCAGTGAATGCGTTATTTAGAGGCATGAAAGGAACGAGCTGAGTACGCGAATCTCACGCGAAAAAAAATAAGCTTGGCTCTCGCTGCTCGTATATCACCAGCCTTTACTAACTAAAACGGCACAGCCTGTGTTTCTGTGTTTTAGTCATTTCAGTCACTTATGACGCTCAATTTTGCTGTTATGATTAGGTTTTAGAAGTAGCGCTAATCCACCCCCACCCCGCTCCCAGGACAAGTAATTTCAAAAGTCGATCGTGACGGCTAATACTCCCGAAAGCAGAATACAATCCGCATTTGTATTGAGAGGCACTAGCCTGCGAGGGGACATATATTAAAGAAGAGAAACTAGGAACGGAAAAAGGGAATTAGAAGTGCCAATCAAGCCTGTTCGCCTTAAAAGAATCTACCTGCACATACTTGAAAAAGCCATATTACCATTAAAACGGATTAACTCTGTGCTGCTGTAACTGAGGATCATGTATTAAATATTTGTTTAATTTTTCACACAAAATGTCATGCTGCTCTTCAAAGACTTCGCAATAACTTTATAGGGAAGTGAACATGTTTGATTTGCATTAACAAGCGCAACTTGAGACCATTGAGAATACAACCTCAACAAGTAAATAATAAATGTCTGACACTTTTTTGACGCCTTCAACGACACAGGGAAATATTGAACCTCCTCAAGATATGCGATTGTGAAGTTTTATAGTAATCAAATGAGAAGGAATTTCTTCAAATATGGCCGGGATACGAAATTTAACGGTAAATTTGGAAAGAACATGTTAAGCCTATGTAACATAAATTTCAGATTAGCAAAATGAAAGAACGAAACAAATGGAATAAGGCCTTTATTTTCATAGAGTAAGTTTGTCACTTTTGCCAAGCAACACGAAGCGTTATGTATCAGTCAATTCGAGCAGTGCCCATCCCCCCCGGGCTAACCCTAAGGCATTAAAATTTCTTTTCAAAAAATGGGAAATTCCCCGGGGTGGGGACACATAAGCTGTCTAAATGCCCCGGGGTGGGGACGAAGAAAGAGGGCAAATGCTCCGCACACGAGATTGTCGCCTTCCAACACCTCCGCAGTATTTTAATCAATAAGTGAATAAAACGGTTAACTGTTCAGTATTCTAGTGCAACGGTAAGACTTCAAGGACAACCGTACCTGTTAGTTTTTTCTGATTATATTTATTTCTTTATATTTGTTTTTAACAGTTTGCTAGAGGATAGTTGGGTTGCGGCAGACGTGCCCCCAGCCGCGAGCGATGATAGGTGCCTGTATTTCGAGGTACTTTTTCTGCGAAGAATCAAGACATTTTAAACGATAATGCATTGCATTTTAAGCTCGCAGAATCTGTCTTGAAGATCGCATCATTTAAATTCGAAACCTTAAGTATGTTAACTCCACTTTCATGAATTTCAAAAATGCTAGGCTAGTTTTGAATGCGAAATGCGAAATAGTCGTGGTCACGTTAGTGATTGTTTTGTGATAAACAAAATATAGTTCACCTTTTCGCTTATATTCATATGCTTACAAGTAATGAAGAAATATCTAAAATTGAGAAAACATACCTTTAAAAACATCTGCAAGTTTCTCTAGTGCCTGATGAACAAGCGATGGTTCGACGAACGCCTCGTTTTTCCCGATGAACTCATCCATGGCACTTTCCAAAACACGTGCATCGAATGCCCGTGGGTGGCCCCGGGGTACGGAAATGCCCAGCCCCTGGGCCGCGATAAAATTACGGATGCCCCACTACCGGGACTGACAACGTGAGCAAATGTCCTTTGGTTGCCCAGCGGGGATGGCCACTGCTGGAATTGACTAATGCCTTACTGACAGCAGGCCAGGTAGCTTGCGGCTCTAATAAACGGATATGCACAATTTAAAACATTATGATCTTCGGTGGTCCAGCTTTTCCTGCAGATAAAGGGTTTCTTATTTTTGAGTATTTATCTTTGCGCACATTCAGATGTGTGCCAAATGTTACTAAGCGCAAAGCTACGAATCACGTCGACATCAAAGAGATCAATCCAGTGTTTAAGTTATGTCAGGGTATCATGCATCTATGAACTATATCTTAGAAGCTAACAACTGCGACCACAAGGTCTACTGGATCCCGTTTCTCTTCCGGTTTGGGACTACTCTCATGATCCAATCTATAGCCGGGATAAACAGAAAGGGCGACAGCAGGCATCCCTGCCTCACCCCGGTCTTAAACTCAAATTCCTCTGTCAGTTGTCCCTCGTGAACCACTCTGCAAGACAAACCCTCATAAGAGTTCCGAATCAGATTGACAAACTTCATGGGTACACCATAAGGTCGGAGCAGCTTCTATAATGTCTCCTTGTCTAGGCTATCGCTGTTCAGTACTTTGCCTGGCACAGACAGGAGTGTGATCTCTCTATAAGTTGAACACAGGCCAAGGTTTCCTTTCTTGGGGATCTTAATCAGGAGTCCTTCCTTCGATTCTGAAGGCATTTCTTCTTCTTCCCAGATTTTCTCGAACAATCCATAGAACATCTCAGCAAGCAATTCTGGATCTACCTTTAGTCGTTTCGCTGGAATCTCATCTGTGCCTGCTGCCTTGCCATTGTTCAGTTGTTTGATGGCCTTCCTGATTTCTTCCCTAGTGGGCTTACCACAATCAATTGGCAGGTCTTCCGCTGCGACGGGAATGTCTGGTGTATTTGCTGGAGCTGGTCTGTTAAGAAGCTCCTCAAAGTGTTCTGCCCATCTACTTCGCTGCTCATCCGCACCCATCAAGACACTTCCGTTCTTATCTTTGACGGGACGTTCTGTTCGTCCAAACTTTCCTGGAAGCTTCTTGGTTTTGTCATAAAGCTGTTTCATGTTCCCACTTGCTGGCGCCTCCTCTTCTTCCTGTGTCATTCTATCCACAAAGTTCCTCTTATCTGTTCTGATATTTTTCCGTACTTCTCTGTTCACTTTAGCGTATTGTTTCTGCGCTTCTTTCTTTGCTGCCCTTGTTCGGCAAAAGGATGCTGTGATGAACCTTGGTCCTCTTGTTTCCCATAAAATAAGGGCTTTTTGTGCCTCTCTCGGCAGTAGAAAGTGCTACACCCTCCGTATGGGGAGCATTGCTCTCTTGATCTCCAGAATACAACACCATCTCTCCTGTTGTCAGTCGCAGTTGTCCGGAGTGCTTCCACCTGGTCTCACAAAGTCCCAGCACAACAAGGTTGTAATTGTGCATTTTTATACCTACCTGGGCTGTCTTCCCTGACTCAAACATTGTTCTGATCTTCCAAGTTCCGATATTTAAGGTTTGCCTGGTCGACAGAAGGGTAGTCAGCGTTGCAGGTTCCTTTTGGTTTTCCCTGCAACTCGTCATGCACCTTCGCGAGGAAAGCCCTTGTTCTCCCAGAGCTTGTGGAGTTTGTCGAATCATTGGTGTTTCTGTAGCAGCATATCTTTTACGGGGTAGGAGTGCTAACCGTACGCGCAACCTTCCTCCTTTCTCAGCCGGGCTTAGGACCGTCCATGGGCGAGTTAAATTGAGGTAAGGCTAGTCGAATTGTTTGCATTTCCTGAGTAAACAAAATCTCTACAAAAAGTCAAATTGGGTCAACTTGCATGAGATCGCTCGCCTCAGAAATAACCTTTGCCCGGAAAAAAATTATATCACGTTCAAAAACAGCTCTTTTACTTGCTAGAATTGAACTTAAAAAGAATTCTACATAATACCGAGTGTGTTGTGAGACGCTTGAAAACCGTATGGAATTTTTGATTTATCAAAGTCTAGAAATTCCGATTCTCTTAGCTTGGTCTCCAGCAATTCGGAATTACAATTGTGTCTCAAATATCATCAAAACTGCTGAGCAATACTTCCTAAATAAAATTATAAACTAAGGAAAACCATAATTTGCTATGCGTCTTCACGCGGCTTCCATTTTTTGATGATGAAATTTGACCTCATTTCATTGATTTTTCGCCTTTACAGGTTGTGGAGGGTTTTTCGTAATTCTCTAAAAAAATGTAAAAACTCTAGAACCCAAAACTTATATCACGATTCCTAGCATACAATAGGTTATCTCTGGGCGAAATATTAAGGGGTCCATTTTCCCCAGCTTGTGCTGCCCCTTACGCTTCGGTTAGGGAGAGTGGCTCTTAAGTCTTTACGGCTTGTAGTAGTTGAAACTGTATTTCTCAGGCAATTAAGAGATATGAAGCCAAAATTGACATTTTTCGTGCCATTTCACTTCAATATGCGGGTTTACGTGTATACAGCTTAAGTGGCTTAAAGTGTTTCAGAGGAAATATAAAAACACAGACCGATCGAAAATGGACATTACTGGGGTGATTATGCTCAAATGTTCAGTTTTAAGTCTTTACAGTCTCTAGTATCTAAAACGGTATTTCTTAGGCAATTGAGAGGTATAGAGCAAAAATCGTCATTTGACATCCGCTCTCGCTCAAATGTGAAGTTTAGAGTATATACAGTTTTAACTACAATCATTGATACAAGTGTTGACACATTTTGAGCAAAACAAGCCCTTTGTATCGGCGTCCTTCCGTAATTTCAAAAAACATTTTTTCTTGTCGAAAGCTAAACTCCCTCTCCCCCTTTTTAATGTTTAACTACATTCCGTTAAAACTGTCACGTCATTACAACATTGAAAAGGGAACAGGGGATCGAAATGTGAAAATTGGAGATGGAAAAACTTACGCGTTCAAAGAAATAGGTCTTTTTCGGGGAGTGTCTTAACTGTATTTCTCCATGATTGAAGATAAAGCTGTGTTTTGAGGTAATTGGGAGGTATACAGCAAAAATCGTAACTTTAGGTCATTTAATGAGAAGTTTCAAGTATTCAAAGCCTTTTAAGGCATGAAACGAAAATCGAGATTTCTCGTGATTTTTCATGTTACACATGGCAGGCAGTTGCAAGCACTAGGGAACTTAGCAGCAGCCTATTCTGGGAAGGCGACGGCAACCGGAAGTGAATTTTCGTTACGGCAGGCGTTCTAGAGTTGTCTGTCAAGTCATATTCGTTTCGCGCGAGCATGAAAGCCTTCATTTTGACGTTGTCTCCATAACGCGAGTATCTTTATCTCATTAGCTTTTCTAAAACTTGTTTTAACATTTTATTTTGCTCTTGTTATCTTTTTAGACAAAAAGAACCACAGATATTTTTATTTATCGTAACTTTCAGCAAAAGATGTCGGCGCCAGTCTCCGATGGAAAGCTTAAGTAAGCTTAACTATGGAGGCTTTTGAGGACATTTCAAAAGGAAATACTTTTATGGAAATCTTTTTAAGTTTACATTTTTCTCTCGATCGTCGCCCAAATAGCTGAATTGTCGTATTTTAGTTTGAGAGCTATGGAGTGGACTGAAGATCATGATGTAATTTTTCTTCGAGAAATCCTGCCGATTGATTTGTTTTCATTAAAAAAAGAAAGGTTGCAAGGGAAGAAAGGTGAGAATCGTTCGGAGAAAAATTAAATCAAGTGAAGACAATCACATGCCTCACGAAGAAACTACAAATGGAATATCAGTGCACGTCATGTCTGAAATAGATAATTTACTTGAAGAATTCGTGGGGAAAGAAGAAAGCTTAAACAAAGTTGGTGACGCTTAGTTAAGAAAGCTAAAAGAAGATAAAAGCAAGGCAGAGGCCATTAGGCAGAAAGCTTTAGAGCGACACAGGGAAACGAAAAAGCGCAAGTCAGCAGAAAATGGAGATAAATGCGAGAAGAAACCGAAACGTCAAAAAAGAAGTGCTCGTATCGAACCAATAGTCAACTTAATAAAAGAGAAAGCCAGGACTGAGCGAGAATTACGACAACAAGAGCTAGACCTTAGAAAACTAGAGCAAGAGCAGAATCGCGTAGGATGGTTACTGTCTTACAGCAACAACACCAAACAAATCAAGCTCTTCTGTCGGTTATACAAAAGTTTATTCACAGGAATGACATTGTTTTCAAGAATAAAGATGTTAGGTCAGTTTCTATTTATTTTAACGAAAATACAAGTATTTTATAAAATTGATGTCTTATTATTAACTTGCGTTTTGTAAATTCGAAAAAAACGAGTTCATTCATTATTGTTGTTAAAAGTTTGACTCCTGCATTGATGATGCACCACCAAGAAGAATTCAAATACTTCATAAATTTTTGTTTAATTGATATGGCCTCCACTTCTGCTTTGTTTATTTCATAAAATTTATCTAAAGTAATACTGCAATGAGGGAGGGTCCAGACCAAAAAAAACTCCCAAGTTTTGTTTCCTTATAGGCAGGTAATAGCGTTATTAGCACACACAAGATACATTTTTCCCACAGTACTCATTCCAATTTTCAGGTTTTTCTTAAAATCCAAATACTTGAAGTCGTCGATGATGTCCCCAAAGAGGCATTCCACGGTTACTCTAACAGAAGTTAAAACTTAAAAATTGTATTGTTCCGTCATCGGCGTTAGGACACCATGGCGAAATGGTGTTTGTAGATGTATTCGAAGGGGATAAGGGGATCATCATAAATACTTATGGGCTGGCCTTTTGGGGAACCTGCATTCCTTTCTATTTCCCGAAGAAGATTGAAATCTTTCAACATCCTTGAATCGTGTTTTTTCTCCTCTGCACAACAAAACGGATAAAAAAGATTAGCAATTTAATGAAGCCTTATGTGTGAGCTTATTCTTATGGCATCCTAGTGAACATAACTTACCAAAAGGCCCATACATGTTTCCAATAAATCCATTTGGTGCGAGGGACTGAAACTTGAGTGATTGTACCCGTTTATGTCCATTCTACACTATTCTCTGGTGTTGGCTAGGGCGAAAAATATGTCTTTATTTTTGCAAAACCTTACACCAGGACTGGCGGCCTCCTTCGTAGTTTGTGTTGTTTTGTGTCCTTTTTCCCTTTCCCTTTTCTCAGTTGTTTCTTATATTGTACACGCTTTTCATAATGAGCATGGTTCCCCAAATATCGACACAATATTTCAAATGAACTAAAAAAAAAATCCTCAAGTGGCTACGAAATATATAAAAGTGTGCACCAGTATCATGCAATAGCGTTTTGTAACTAGTAGAAAAAAAAACAATTGTAGTAGCATTGTTTTTTGCTAGAAATATAAGTCATGTAAATGTTTTAAAAGTAAACTAGAAATCGAAGACGTTATTGACCTTCCGCAAACTGTGCTTGATGTTTTCGTTTATTACTAGTTTACCTGTTCACTTTTTAAAGTTTATATCCAGAGTGTCTCGGTCTTCTCGTAGTTGCCTTTTAGGCCTATTGGATTGGAATTTGTTTGGAATGCAGGCTCATGCAATGGAATATCATTAAAAAAAAAGATAAATGTAATTTGCATTTGAAAAGATTCCCCGCAATAGCCTCGGTTGCAAGATAGTTCCAGTCCAATACAAAAAATACGAATATGGGTTATTTGGCGGAGAAGCAAAAATGATTTTTGTATTGAGGACTTTGTACCGTCCAATATAAAAGTGATATCATCAGTGTACTGGTTTATTTTGCATTCATTCTCCGAAATTTGAATGCCAAGAATTAATTTATCTCGCCTTACTGCTGCCCCCAGGATTCCAGCACATATAATAAAAAGGTAAGCGGACAATGAACAGCCTTGACGCACACTTCTACCTACATTAAAGAAATCTAATGAGGAACCATTGTTTTGTATAGTGCTGCTAATGTGGGTATTAAAGAGTTTTATCCAGAGTAAAAGACAATCTCTAAAGTCATACTATTTTGGAATTTTTTTTTTGATAAAAACCATTCGAGTATCAGACTTTTTTAAATTCGATGAAAAGGAGAAGTTCTGAAATTTTTTCGTTATCTCTATACCGTAAGATACTATTTAATAACGTTATATTTTCGCCAATAATCTGTTTATTTCGCCAGCCTGTTTGATTACTGTTAATTACTGAAGCAAGGTTCTTTTTATTCTGTTAGCGACTGATTTTGCAGCGATTTGATAATCACAATTTAAAAGCGAGATGGTTCTTCTTTTTATATAACATAGAGATTTATTTTTCTTTGGAATTAAACTTAATAAACCTGTCCCCTTTGATATGGAGAGAAGGCCTTTAGCATGGGAAACGTTAACAGAGGCGAGAAAAAAAAAGCTTAATTTCATTCAAAAAGAGTATAAAATTCAACTGGAATTTCGTCCGTTCGAGGTGTCTTCTTTGATTCCATAGTTTTTCAACTTTCCAGACATTGTGTTGCCGTTAGCAGACTTTCACAAAGTTTTCTTTCAAAATCACATATTGTAGTATAGTTTTCTTATTGAAAAAAGAGGTCTTTACCAAAAACGTTTTCAAAAGAGCTATTGTTTGACGTTTACAGTGCTTTCATTTAGGATTTCTTTATCTGTGTTTAGGGTGGTTTTGTCATCGATTTTCAGATTTCTTATCGTATTAATATTAAAAATGCCTTTTCTCCAAGTCAAAAAATACTTTCTATTTTTCTCCCCTTTATTGTACCAACGAGCTCTGGACCTTATAATCGAACCTTGGGTTTTGTATTTGATCCATTGCTTTAGGGTTTGTTTCCTAATTTCTAGTTTCGAGCTGATTTCACGCTTCTCAATTTCGGAAAGATTGTTTTCAAGTTTGCCCTAAAGAATTAAAATCTCGGTCTCCAGGGTCTTCTCAGTTGGTTGAGTTTTTGCTTTTAGTTGTTTTGCATATTTATTTAAAACTGCTCGTATCTGCATTTTCATCACTCCCATAAAAGTATTGCGTCTACTCACTCGTCCTCTTTGTAATCATTTGACACTTTTCTTTAATAAGGATAATATATTCAAGATCCTATAGAGAGTGGCTATTCAACTTCCAGAAACCTGGCCCTTTTTTTGTATCTCAACAGAGAAATTGTCAAATGGTTTGAACCCAGGAGAATAAAAAGTTCGTATAGTGTGATCGTGGGGATAAAAAGATCTGTTGTTGGTGACTCACGCTCCGACAACATGAGCGGAAGAAATCTTCAGAGTCAAGTGAATAGTTTTTGTCGGGCGATGATGTTATAAGTTTTCTGTGTTGAACATAATTGGTCAATTTAGCCATGATGGAATTGGCTGAAAGACTCGTGTAAAGTTTGTCATCAGTCGTTAGTGGGTTTCGACCCGTCTAATGTTTGTCAAATTAAGTCGGTCTGTTGGAAGTCCGTTTGTCGGTTTCGTTTCTCTCATGGATAAGTCATTTCTAAGGGGCTGGTTGTTGTTGACATCTGTTCAGTGGCGTTTGTTGTACGTTAGTGTATCAGCTTTCGAGAGGTAGTTACTGAAAATAGTTTGTACTGTAGGTTGAGCACTGAGCAGAGCCCCAGTCAATGTTTTGGTTTCTCAGTTGATGATGTACAGCAATGTGATTGTTGGCATCACCATTTCTCGTGGCTTGTTTCTGTTCACTCAGTCTCGTGTTAAGGATTCTGCCAGTCCCACCAATATAGCAAGCCTGCATTTGATCTTGTAAACTTCTCCCTGTCTGTTGTTAGGTTCGTAACTGTCTTTCACGTTAGTCAATAAGTGTCGTAACGAAGTTGTAGGTTTCTGGGCTACACCGATGTTATAGGGCTGTAGGGTCGGTAATTGTTTCGTCTAATAAAGTCAGCTTTGTAGTTGTTTTATAAAAAAAAATGTTTAAAGTATCTAATTTCGTGAAGCAGGCTGTCCGGTTTGTCATAAACTAGTTGTGCTCGTCTCGCCAAAGTCTTTATTGTCGTTGCTTCCTGTCATTCGTCAAGTAATCTGTCGGTATGCGTCGGTGTTCTGTACATTGTCGTTCGCAGTTCGCTGTTCTCGCGGCTTTCCAAAAAGTCTAGAAAAGGAATTTTTCCATTGTCTTCCATCCCTATAGTAAACTGGATGTCGCCGCTCCGTTCGTGTAGGTCGTCGTAAAATTCGTCAATTTCGTCGTTTTAAACGGCAGTAAAGGTGTCGCCAACGTAGCGTAAGCAAAGCAGTATCGTTTGTCGGCAAGTTGCAAGGGCGCGTTCGTCCACTTGTTGCATCACAATTTTTGCGACAACAACAGAAACAGGCGACCTCATCATTGTGCCATGCAACTGTTTTTAGTGTTAAGCGTTGTACTGAAAGTAATAACATGCAAGGCAAAGTTTCAGTAAGTCTATGATATCTTCCGTAGGTAACGGTAGTTTAACAGTAGATTGTTGTATAATTGTCTCGGTACACTGCAATGCCAATTGAAGTGAAATTCTGGTAAACAGTGATTTCACATCAAAAAACACAAGGTGGGTTGCAGTATTAACACTCTATTAACACAATACAGATACCTGACGACTACAATATGCATTACAGTTGGCACGCGTGTGAAACCTAAAACCGTATTTTCGAGGAAATTTTGAGGTATAAAACGAAAATCGGCATTTCTCTTGCGATCTCACTAAAATGTATAGTTTCAGTGTTTACAGCATGTAGAATCTCAAACTGTGTTTTTGAGGCAATGTAAAGTTATGAAAATCGACATTTTCTTCTACGATTTGACTCAACTGTATATTTTGAAATCTTTAAAGCATAATTAGTCTTAAACTGAGTGTTCGAGGTAATTTGGCTTTAGGAAGCGAAAATCGAGACTTCTTGTTCAATGTCACTCAAATGTGTAGTTTCACGTTTTTACAGCATGTAGAATCTAAAACTGTGTTTTTTGAGGCAATTTGCAGTTATAAATCGAACAATAATCATTTCTTGTGGGATTTAATTCAAAAGGTATAGTTTAAGGCCTTTTCAGAGTGAGGAATTTAGGACTGTCTCTTACAGGTAGTTTTGAGGTACAGACCGAAAATGGACATTTTTTCTCCTATTTCACTCAAATGTATAATTTGACGTCTTTGCAGCATCTGCAATCTAAAACGGTGTTTTAAAAACAATTTAAAGTTATAGAGCCAGAATTGACATTTATAGTGAGATTTTTGTCAAATCTATAGTTTCACGTCTTTACAGCATGTGGAATCTAAAACGGTTTTCTTTACTCAATTTTGAGTTATAAAACAAAAATCGACATTTCTCGTGTGATTTCACTCAAATTTATATTTTAAGGTCTTCAAAGGATGTGGACTCTAAAACTATGTTTTCGAGATAATTTGGAGTTATGGAAAGAAAATCGACATTTCTCCTGGGATGTAATTGTCTCGAAAACACAGTTTTATATTGCACATGCTTTTAAGACGTGAAACTATACATTTGAGTGAAGACGTAGGAGAAATGTCGATCTTGGCTTCATTGTCTCCAAAACACACTTTTAGATTCCAAATGCTGTAAAGACCTGAAACCATATGTTTGAGTGAAATCAGACGAGAAATGTCGATTTTCGCTTCATAACTCCAAATTGTCTCCACAACAGAGTTTAGGACTCCGCATCCTGTAAACACGGCAAACTATACATTTGAATAAAATCGAACGACAAATGACCATTTTTATTTCATACCCCCAAATTGTGTCGACAACACACTTTTAGATTCCACATGTTCTAATAACGTTACACTATACATTTGAGTAAAATCACACGCAAAATGTGGATTTTCGCTTGATATCTTTAAATTACGTTGAAAACACAGTTTTTGATTCCATGTGCCGTAAAGACGTGACACTATCCATTTGAGTAAAATCGCAAAAAAAATGTTGATTTTCGTCTACTTCTTCCAACTTGCTTCAGAAACAAAGTTTTAGATGCCACATGCTGTAGAGACAGGACACTATACATCCAAGTGAAATTTAAGTAAAATCCACATGCTATAAAGACGTGAAAGCATACGTTTTAGTTTAATCGGACGAGAAATGTCGATTTTCGCTTTATATCTCCAAATTTTCTCAAAAAAACAGTATTACATACCACTTTCTTCAAAGACATGAAAGTATACATTCGGTCGAGAAATGTGGTTTTTCGCTTTATACCTTTTAATTCCCTCAAAAAAGACATTTTTCAATTCCATATAATGTAGAGACTTTGAACTATACATTTGAGTAAAATTGTGCAGGAAATGTCGAATTCGGCTTCATAATTCCAAATTATCTCCAAAACACAGTTTTAGACTCTATATGCTGTAAAGACGTGAGAGCATACATTTGAGTGAAATCGGAAGAGAAATTTGGATTTTTGCTTCATTACCCTTAATTGTCTCGAAAACAGAGTTTTAGATTCCACACGCTCTAAAGACCTGAAACCAAATGTTTAAGTCAAATTCCTGGCGAAATGTCAATTTTCGTCTTATACCTCTAAATTATATCCAAAACACAGTTTTATGTTCCACATGCTGTCGAAACGTGAAACTATACATTTGAGTAAAACCCTACCCTAAATGTCGATTTTTGTTTTAAACCTTTAAATTGTATCAAATTATACAATTTATCAAATTATATTTAAGTGAAATCGTACAAGAATTGTCAATTTTCGCTTCATAACTCCAAATTGGCTCGAAAACACCGTTTTAATTACCACATGCTGTAAAGACGTTAAAGCATACATTAGACCAGAAACGCACGAGAAATGTCCATTTGCCATTCATACCTCCAAATTCTCTTAAAAACACACTTTAAGACTCCAAATGTTGTAAAGACGTGAAACTATACATTTGAGTAAAATTGCACGGGAAATATCGATTTTCTGATTATAACTACAAATTGAATCGCAAACACAGTTTGATATTTAAAATATTATGTTGTAAACACTTGAAACTATACATTTGGGTAAAATCTGACGAAAAATGTCTATTTTCGCTTCATAGCCACAAATTGTCTTAAAAACACAGTTTTAGATTCCACATGCTCTAAAGACCTCAAACCATACTTTTAAGTGAAATTGCATTAGAAATGTCAATGTTTCTGGCAATGTTTGTCTCGAAAATATAGTTTTAGATTACACATGCTTTAAAGACCTTAAACTATACATTTGAGTAAAATCGTAGGTGAAATGTCGTTTTGGGCTTTGTAACTCTAAATTACCTCCAACACACAGTTTTAGACTTCACATGCTGTAAAGACGTGAAAGGATACATTTGAGTGAAATTAGAAGAGAAATTTGGATTTTCGCTACATTATTCCAAATTGTCTCGAGAACATATCCTCTAAAGACCTGAAACCATACGTTTAAGTCAAATTGCTCGAGAAATGTCAATTTTCGTTATACACCTCTGAATTGTATGGAAAACACAATTTTAGATTGCACATGCTGTCGAGACGTGAAACTATACGTTTGAGTAAAATCGTGCCAAAAATGTCGATTTTTGTTTTACGTAGACTGATGCAATTGTAGGCTGATGCAATTGTCCAGGGCATTAAAAGAAATAGTTAAGAGATATTTTGTCAAATTTGTTTGTAGGCTGGGAAGTGGAATAATTGAAATTTTCGCACCAGGCTCTTATTCACTGCAATGTAGGCTGCAAGGGGGCCTGGCAGATGGAGGTTCATGGAACTCAAAATTTTTTAAGAAGTCATCAAAAAAGGCTCCATGGGTTGGACAAAATGAAGTAACAGGAGGTGACATCTATTGGAAATCAGATTATCCACATATGATAAAAAGCTGAGGAATTTTATGCACAATCCTAATTACAATTTAACACACAGGGGACGAAGCTTAAAATGGGATCATGTTGCTGCAGTTGCTAAGCAAGATGACAGTCCTCTTAAAAGCAAACCTATATTCATCCATTCGAAAAGTAAAATGAAAGTGAAGTTTGCACGAGAAATTATTCAGAATTAACTGCACAAGCTATGGAAGAACCTTCCTTCCCCTACAGTAGAGATGAAACTTCCTTTACATTCAAATACAAAAGAATGTGCGACAAGCTGTTCAGAATCATGAACTCTGTTTCCCTTTAGTCAAATTACATGAAAAAGCTTCTGTCTGTACTAGTCTTCTTCAAAGGATGGCATGATGAAATTGAAGAGCCTCAGAGAATCGTGCTTCAGTAAGGAAGACAAGAATTCTTCGAGGAAGCAATTCATTCCACTGAAGACATATCATGACCTCCTTGTCTTGCTTCGGGGTACAACTGGGTTAATTGGCTTCAAAAAAATAAATTATCCCCATATCAACATTGTCCCAAAGAGGCTTTGTCAAGATGTGGAAAATTACTTTTCACTTGTAAGAGGTCGGGAAGTGTCACCGACTGTTCAGCGGTATATGGAAATTTGTTGAAGACTTGACATTGACTTTAGTATTACTAAATAGCTTGGTCTTCTAGATGGTTCATCAAGTTCTTATGAAGGTCGTGCATTTTGTCCACAGCCTTTTAAGCTATCAAACAGTCAAAATAAAAGGGATAAAAAAAAGAAGAAAGAGTTAAGACAATACATATTACTCAACAAATGCTAAAGCAGAATCATATTAACTGTGAAGACATCGTTATGGGAGTAAAAGGCTCAGCTTTGGCTGACTACAGTGAGGACCAATGGAAAAAACCAGGGTGTCAGTACCTGGAAGTTGTTTCTATAATAGGGCAATCTTTACCAACAACTCTTATTAATTCTACTCATTTAGTACTGGACTCACTGTCAGATCCAACAAATCGGCACTGTGTGATGAAATTTAACATACTTCTTCACCAAAAACTGAAATCTGAATATTTTAACCCTCGCAGCTTTAATAAGGACTCCTACAATACTGCATAGACACAACTACTTCAAGACACAAATTTATTTTGTTGGTGGTCCAGTTTGTGTAACCTAATATGTGGAGAACATCATGGTAGTGAAGAAGCAATGGAAGTGTATTTAAAAAAGTTTGTTAGGAGGAGATGTGTATATCATTTGATGAAAGGTAATTTATCCCTATTATCTGATCACACTGCTACAATTAGGGTTAAACTGACACAGAAGTCAGCTAAGAGTGAGTACATGAAAGAGCCAAGCCCTACAGATGTATGTCAGAGATGTAACATGTTAGGACACTGGGCGAAGAACTGCAAAAATGCACCTGAACCAGACTGGTTAGCAAAGCAAGTATGTTTCAAATGTGGACTAAAAGTATATTTAGCAGCCCAGTGTGTAAAGAATATTAAGACCAGGTATAGTTATAATAAACGCAAGACCAAATGGCTTAATTTACCTGCAATGGTCGGAATACTTCAAAGTGAAGACCTTCCAAGCAATCCAAACTATAAGCCACTTAAGGATGTTCCACCACCTGGGATTGCCGATGTACGGCCATACCTAAAACAGCGTTCCGAAGCCTGGAAAAAAGCAAGAAAGAACATCCTTAATGCAAGCAAGGCAGGGGTTATTACTGGACATTTTGGTCTTTCACAGGCTCAAAGTTATTGGCAAAGTGCTGTTCAAGGACAAATTGAAGGTAGCAATGACAGTACAAGTAATATTAATAAATTAGCAATGGAGTGGGGAACTGTTTGCGAGGACTGTGCTAGGGTTTCCTATCTTAAATTCTTGACTGTCTCATGCTATGATTTTACCATTTTCGAAACTGGTTTATGGACAATCAAACACAAGGACAGAGACATGTTTAGATGTTCCCCAGACGACATTGTTGTAATACATGGTACTGGATTACATGGTATCAGTGGCAGAGGTATTGTTGAGTATGTGTCCATTCAAAGGAGGTTATCCCTCACATTATAAGCAATTACCAGCATGCTATTATATACAAATGCAGTTGAATATGAAAGCAACAAATGGAGACTGGTGCCATTTTGTCACGTGGACACCGCAGACAACAAGAGTGTATACTGTTGTGAGAAATGATAGTTTTATTGGCGAACTACTTGATGTAGTTCATAAACATTTTTGAAACTTAACTGCACCACCAACATCTTTTCACCCAAAGCTGAAAGAAATTGAAAGAAAAGCCGAAGAAAATCCCGAGAAAATAAAAATGGTCGTTGAAGTACAGTCTTACAGTAGCTTATCATCCATCCCTCACCTTTCAACTTTCAGTGCTGAAAATATTGACATTCAGGTTACCAAAGAAAACAGGCATAAATCACTTAAAGCAGAAAAAACAGAACAAGCGCATTCTGCATTGTTCCAAGTGCAGAAGGCCACTTGTTATTTGCAATCAAGACAAGTGCATCGACAAAAGGAACAGTGCATGTGCTAAAAAGTCCCTGTTTAAAGCCTCAAGTTTCGTTATTGTTCAGTTCATACGTCAATGGGTCAAACACTGTTACAAACTCTTGTCACCAGGATGCCTTTTTGGTTGTCATATCAGAATTCTTAACAAAAATTCAGAGTTTATGAGAACCTTAACCAGACAGCCACAGCAGACCAAACACTGCAAGCCTTGAAATCTGCACGAAAGTTCAATTGTGATGGCAAATACCATGACAGTAAGATGGCCTTATGGTTGTGGCTGCAGAATGAAACCTGTAGTGGTCGCTACTTGGATGCGGACAACCACGTTGTGGCAAGTAAGCCAAAAAGTAAGCGTCAATAACTTACTTGCTGCTTGTCGATTTTCAACGCATTGGCGGTCCTTTGAACGACACCTTTGTCTGGCGTACCCCCAGAGGACAAAAATACCGTGTTCAGGGTAGATAATTCTAGATTGGAATACCTCTTTCGCTTTCTGCAGGGCGTATCGGCTTCTTCTCCATCTTCATTTAATACTGCTTTCGGTTTTTTCGCTTTTCCGCCTTAAAAGAAATATAATTTGAATACATCTTATAACATCTTTGGTGAATGCGTTTTGCTCACTGGTATTGGTATTTCCGGTGGTTTGGAGGTGTTAAATTTTTGGTGATTTTTTAGCTTCAACTCCACGTTGCCGTTTTTCATACTGTTTATACAGTTTTATTGAGTTTTATACAACACGTAACATTGCCCATATTAAAAAGATATAAACGGTTCATTGAGCTTACCTTCCCGAAATTGTTCTCGCAACTCCTTTTGTTGTTCTTCACTCTTTAAGAACTGCTGTAGTCGTTGCCAAATTCCACGCCCATGTGACCTGGGCATTGTTGGTGGTGCCTTGGTCAAATACTCGGAGATTGATCCTTGCGATTGATTCAATACTTTCCCTGCAAAATATTTTTGCGGCACGTTGTTCCGTTGGAGCGAACGGCTAACTTTTGCGGCGATCTCCTTTGGTATAAGGTCGTCACTTCCCCTACTTTCGGTACTTTCCACATTTTGTGCCTGATCATAATTCACAGAAGGTCCTAGAGCATTTCCATTAAGCCGGCGTGTTTGAGCGCGCGATTAAGCCCACTACTTAATGAATTTGCTGCAATGGCCATATCAAAAATCAGACTGCTGAGATAAACAAGGTCCGGATTTTTACTTACCACTCTCGACGCTTCCTCCTTTGTCTGTCACAAACTGCCTCAGATCATCCAGATATTTTCCCTCGATGAGGATGGATACTTTTATAACCTTGGGAACTTTCATTTCAGCTGACGCAAATATACAGTGGGAGAAAATCCAATAGTGTCTAACTGAACGCAGCTCGTTGTGCAATTTCACAATGGAAAGACAAAAGGCGGGAAATAAAAACAGGAATTTGGATTTAGGACGCTCATAACTCGCCCAAGTTGCTTGCGCAACTCAAAATATTCCAGTATTGTTTCGACACGTCAAGGACAGATCATTAAAAACCTAAGTGTGGGTTGTGTAAATCAGCGGTAAAATATAATGAAAAATAAAAATAAATAAACAGCAAAAACGTTTGAACTTGTATTAGCTCAGGTCTTAGGGCCGCGAGTTAATGGTACATGCGGACCTAAAGCGCATATAATTACCCATCTTTAACTACCACCGTTGTACATTTTTTACAACAGAAAACAAGCTATTGACAACTTTCTTTGGAAAGGCAGCAAAATCAAGAGTCCCCGAAAGCCCACCTCGCACCCTGCCAGTAACTCCAGGAATTGTCTTAGCCACAGAGACCGGAAAAGTAGTCTCGGAGACCCGTAAAGAAATGAACATAGAATTTCGAAAACGAATCGGTCAAATGGTGGTTTCAGAAACATCGTCATCGCCATCGTCACCACATGCATCAACAGCCATCCCGGTTGAGGAGATTTTCTGTGATGCAAAAATGCAGTACGTGGAACGCGCAACAGAGGAAGGAGAAAACATTCAAAAAATCTTATTGTTCTCAGCGTTGTCAAAAATCCAACAGATGTCCTCGTTTACCGCAACAGTATCTAATCTTCTGACACAATATAGATACGAGATGTATAAATCTCCTAGGGAAAGAATGGATACGATCCAGCACATCAGGAGGTTATCCTTTTAAGATGAAAGCGATTGTGAGGAAGTTAATATACTGACTGCCACGTTGATACAAGGCATTGTAGGGGCATATTCTTTAGCAGAAACGTACAGGAATGAAATTGCAAAAATTCGGCTGAAATTAGAATGTAAAGAAGAGGCATTACACAACTTGGAACAGGCAATGAGAGCATGGAGAAAGCGCGATTAGCCAATGCGTTTGTCCTGACCCCCTTGAAGGAGCATGTTCCTAACTTTATGCTTGCTGTTTCTGCCGCTGTTAAGAGCCAGAACTTTGAAACAGTTGTTAACTGGTTCAACAACACGATAAAATGGGGGGGCACAACAAAATTTGAAAATATTAGGCATAGGTGCTAATGGAGATTCGAAGTTTAGAAAGTATTACTTCGAACGGTTCTTAAAAAGGCATGAACCATTGCACAACGTGATTTCGATTCCCCACAAAGGCTTCAATTTTGTCAGTGTTGTTGAGGATATCTACGGATTAACAGTTCCAACTGTTATGTTTCCTGACTGGAAGTTCTTTATAAAGAAGTGGAGAAAATCAAATTCTGAACGTTCGACGGGTCCTTGTGCTCGGAACGCATTAATAATGATAGAGGACCTAATGAGACTGTATGAAGGAAAAAAATTGGCCAGTGGTTTATGGAAGAGTGATGTTTTTGTAAGGGACAGGCAGAACGTGGATGCAGCACTCCGGATTTTACAGCCACAGGTACGACAGTGCTTACAAGAATGGAATGATGAACGCACGGAAGCAATTCGTATTTATCTCAAAATTTGATACAACATGATGAGAGGTTACACAGAGGAAAACCTCTCCGTCAAAGAAAGAGCGAAATTAGCGTGGACGGCGGTTTGCTTTTTACGTTTATGGAAAGCATGGATCGAGATGTCAAGCTATACAATAGAATCATCCTTTATATCCTTGCAAACTTACAATGATCTGATACTTGCAGGGCATACACTTGTCATTTTGATGAAACTATTCGCCGAGCATTTCGCTGATGAACATTTCCATCCAAAAGTTTTTGGATCGGACAGCTGCGAAAGACTGTTTGCACGTCTGAGAGGTTTTTATCGAGGCAAATCAAATTTATGCATGCTAGACATACTTGACATTTGTGGGAGAATTTTGAAGTTGGAGGAGCTAAAATACAAAGACGTTTCTCAGAAAGAAACTGCAATGTCCTGGTCTACGACTACAGAACAGGACATACTGAGCGGGTTACGAGAGGCCAAAAGGGAAGTTTTGAAAACGGTCGAGCGATTGGGTATGTTGCCGTTGCTAACTGCTGGAAACATAATTAGGAAAGACAAGGAAGGTGAAATAACCTACTTGAATCCAGGAATGGAATCCACTTTAACGGATATTGGTTTTGAGCCCGATGAACTCGATTCTATACCGATAGAGGAACTGATAGAGGCAGAAAGTGACATTTTGTGCTCTGTTGCCGAAGAAATGGACCATAGTTCAGCGTATGCCCTGTCAGATATAACGGCATCCGCTCAAACATCCAAAACTACCCAAGCAGAGCTGCTAGAGGACGAGGATGATGATGATGACCCGAGTCAGTGCCATTAATATCAATCGGGAACATGCAAATACATGGATAAGAACTTCAGGGCACCAGCAAATTCTCACTGGTTGGGTTGCGATTATCCAGGGTGTGACAATTGGTTTCACGAATCATGTCTAGGAGTTAATTTGCATCTGATTTTGAAAGGGAAAACTATGCATTTGTATGTAAAGCGCATGACAGTGTTAAAGACATATTTAACAACCAAGTAACCGCAAAGGCAATGGATGGTAACATTCTAGATGAAGAGCTATCTGAGGTAGAGCCACCCTCAAAGCGGTTAAGAGGAACGCAATACAAAGAAGGTTCCTCGCAGTTTAATTCCCAAACGGTACGCCCAAATTACGTTGGGTAGGAAGGGGAATATTATCACAGAGCTGAATTTTTATCCCTTCAGCAAGGTAAAGTATACCAACCTTTAACGTCTAGAATGTCTCGCTGGATGACAGTTTCGACAAGTGACTTCTACGAATGAGTGGAAAAAATTGTTTCGCCAAAAAAGACCGATTCTGGCCTCTATCTTGAAGACATTGCGGCGTTCTGGGTTCCACGCGTTGGTCCGAAGTGCGGCCTAGTCTTGCGAATGCTGCGTAAGACGTTAGCTAAGTCCGAAGTTCCAGTATTCCAATGGAAAAAACAAAACAAAAAAGAAGAAACACTGAAATCTTCTATTGGCCTCTTAGTGCTTTCAGCAACCAAGATAGAAGTAGGGAAGTGGTCATTGTCTAAAACAAAGGAGATTTTATCGACTGAATGTAGCTCGCACTTGTTAACCTTTCACGAAGTACCCGAAGTGTGAGTTTGGCCAGTTTCTGTAAACGCTGAACATCTAGAGGATATTTTACCTGAGCTCGAAATAGTTGAAAGGGAACGTTTACTTGCAGAAGAGAGACGTATAGAAGAAGAGAAAAAGAAAAAGAAAATGGGAGAACCACAAGATATCTCTGTACGCCTTCTCAAAGAAGTCCTTGACGACCTTAACGTTACTTATAAAGCGAGTGAAAAGAAACGTGACCTTATTGCCAAAGTTCGCCAAGCCCGAGAAAGGTTTGCAAGAAAGTCATTGTCAACAAGACGCACCCTGTCATTTTGCAGTGTATCGTAACAATGAGGATACGGATGACCAATCACACTGCCATAACAGCTGCACACAAGGCCTCTTTGTTCCCGTTGATTTATTATGACGAGTGAAAAGAACGTCTTCTACATCTTTTATTTCAGTTGCTCTTTCTTTTTGAGCTCGTATCCTTATACTTGGAAGTGCTTCTCTATCAAGAAGTAGTTTGTTCTATTGTTATGGTTTATAGTTTGTATCTAGGTTTGGTCAGATTCTTTGTTACTGAGTTCTTTCGTCTTTGGATGGAGTTATTGTCCTGCTGGTTATTCGCCAAAGTAAATTCACAAATGCTTTCCTGCCTGCACATTGTAAATCGGCCTTGCCAAGCTTAAAATGCTGTGTAGATAGCTTTGTTTGACATAGTTTGGAGGTTTTTAATGTTGAAATTTGAAACAGGACCAGAATAGGACTCGTGAATGATATATTGCAACAAGCACTACTTTGTGAAGGCGGAAATGACAGTTGCGTTACGGTTGCCTTGTTTGTAGTATGGAGGATGTTTATGTTGAAATATGAAACAGAACGAGAAGAGGACTCGAGATATCGTAACATCAAGCATGACTTTAATTGTGAAGACGGAAACGATAGTTTCGCAACAGTTGTGTTGGTTATGTTTTAATCCTTTTCAGTTTCAAAATTTATTAAAAATCTTATAGTCAATCTTAAATAAAGTGTAAAGGGAATGTTTATCAGTTCAGTTTGGACTGCTGTGTATTAGTTCGAGTGAGTTGTGACTCATTCTAGCGTAAAACTGAGAACTTTATGAAAGAGAATCTTCGTCCATTTTCTTTTCGTTCGTTGTCGAACAAATCGATAAAATCGATAGCTAATTAAAGAAATCGATTAAAATCGATAGTCACAAAGACGCGAGTGATCGATTTCTATCGATTTCCGATATTAATCGATTGATTACTATCGATTACGCTCGATTCATTGCTTTTCATTCAAGGGCTTTGGAAGGGAAATTATTACTGTAGTTTAATGGCCCTTTCCTGGGATCCTGTTATGGTTTTTACCTAATTACATTCATTCAGAGGCCTTCAATGGGGAGCTCGTTACTTAAGAGTAAACACTACTAATTAAGTTAGATTTTTTCTCTCTAGTTTTTGTCACTCATTTGTATTCACATGTCACCCATAGTTCTGTATTTG
>Ga0126338_10000068_pt1 | contig 33942 bp, 19 predicted proteins | sample OrbCmetagenome_2_FD_92529 | JGI IMG/M metagenome (GOLD analysis project Ga0126338, IMG submission 92529) | Coral microbial communities from Petempiche,Puerto Morelos, Mexico - Orbicella C C metagenome | ecosystem: Host-associated > Invertebrates > Cnidaria > Coral | place: Petempiche,Puerto... | reverse complement strand
ACTTGGCGCACTGTTTTCCATATAAGGTAAAACTCCGACTAATGGCTCATAGTCGGAGTTTTTGAGCCAATCAGAGAGCTAGAAATGCAATAGTCGGAGCTGAGAATATACTAAATTGTGATAATGGGTTTTAGCCTGGGAAAGCACTTCCCTAGAAACCTGGGAAAACTGTCTGTTTACAGGGATGTTATCTTCAGGGACATCAACATGGGCTCCCGACAGCACACCGAGCTTGGGTCCAACACTGAAATCGTTTTAATCTAAGAATATATACAGGACATGGCAAGAAAATAACCAGAATTAGTGACCCAAACCGGATCGTGATATCTGGTCCACCACCATCGGGAGCGTGACAGAGGAGCAATTTACAAAACACCTGTATATACGCAAGTCGTACGTAATTGTAAACCGCTATTGGTTGCCAATGAGCTCATTGTTGTTTAGGCTATTCCATGGTCATAGGCAAGTCTGTTACTCTGCTCGTAATTATTAACCCTTTGAATACCAAACTTTCGCCAAAAAATACCATTTTTAACCGTTTAGTCAGGTTTTTTAGCTGCCATGACGCTAAATAAGCCTAAGTTTTGCTAAGAAAGCTTTTTTGACTAAAAGGAGAGATTTTTCGAGGATTAGGTACAAAATTAAGCAATATTTCAATTCCAGGCAGGCGCATAAGCCAAAATTTGGACCCTTTTTTTTTTGCCATTAACCATTCTCAATTTTGTTTGTTGCCCCTTTTCTTTCTGTTTTTCTCGGCCCTTTTACACTGGCTACCTTTTTCGTTACATGTTCTTTCTGGCTGCCGTGAAAAGTTGGATGTTAATTACGGGCGAAGTCAAGAAATGGACCTTGATCACTCATAGGCGTAGTGGACCATTTTACCACCGTTTTTGCACCAAAACTGATAACGTTGTTTTTCGATTTGCGACGTCGGAATGTCATCGACGTCTAAACCTGACCATTGTACGGAAAGGCCTGGCCTAGTACTACTATCTGCTTATCAAGAATATCTGATGACATTTAAATTGATGACGTCACAAGTGGTACAAAGAGCACGACCATTAATTACGCATATATATGCGTAATTGGGGCTCAGAGGGTTAACTACTCGTTTCTCACTACAAGGTGTTGGACGCCCGGGGTTGGACGATAGTACAGATAAGCAGTTGCTTACCATGGTTATTGGACTTTCACTTAACTGCTAACTGTTGGCTTTTCTATGGTTAAGAATATCGGCAAATTCTCCCTTCACAATATTGTAACTAAGTGTTACCCGGGTCAGTGGTGATAATGTTAAACTCGGGTGAGGGAGGGTGTGTTTTTTTTTTTTTTAATTTTCGCCAACAGACCGATGGGTAACTGTCTGTGCTTCTAACCGGAGGGGATGGGAGGGGGGGGGGGGGGGGTGGCGTTCATGACCCTTTTTCCTGTTGTTTCCCTATACTACCCCTCCCTACACTTTCTTTATCACACCACCCTTAGGGTTAGGGTCACGTAGGTCTGCGCGTGGTGTTGCGTCCTCTTGGTGGTTCGTGGTAAAATAAATGTGACTTGCACTAACTCAAAAATGCTTAAACACCTCTCGTGTTTACCTGCACATTCAGAGCTTTTTCAGAATTTAATGGTCTTAGCCCTTTAGCTGTCGGAATTTTACATTGTTTATTGTTCAGTTTTGAATTGCAAATATCAAGTTACAAGTTGCCAGGGTTAGTAAAAGATTCACTACCGTGTTCGGTTTGTCACTCAGAGAGACAAATACCGGTAAGATCGAGTATGGCTCTTGATATAGACGAGGTGTTACAACACATCGGCCAGTTTGGTCCATACCAAATACGCGTCCTCGTCTTGTTTCTGTTTACGATCTTTCCTATAACCTACCAAACGCTCATCATGGTTTTCATTGCATTCGAGCCGCCATGGATGTGCGTCGAAGGCAGCTCCTCATGCCTAGGTGCAAATTTCACTAACAGCTCATCGGTTCAGGTGTTCAGCACGGCGACAAAGCCCAAGTCGCTCTACGAGAGGCGATGTTCTTTGAATAGAACGGACTGGAAATTTGCGGATTACGACCTGTATGACGGACCGCAACACACAATTGTAAACCAGGTAAAGAGTAAATTTATATTCCATAGCTAATTGCACCCCGTGTTTCACACCGGTTGTCTATTCAGTGAAACTGTTTCACTAACACCTTTTCAGACTACTATATTTTTGGACACTTTTTTCACGCTATGATTATGTAATGATTATAGAGATGTAGATCTATTCACCTGTCATGTCTGTTGCAGAAATAACCTCACACTCGTACTCTCCCACGCACACCCTTTATAAACAAAACAAATTCAAACTTGACCTGATAGATGCGGCACTTATTTGACCGGCTCGCAGTTTATTCGACCCGGTGTTTACTACTCAAGGGTTTTTATTGATTACCTTTGACAGAAATTATAGCTGAAATGAATACTTGAGGGTTCATTTACAGCATTGACGAATCTATCTTGGAGAACCCGCGTATATTCGAGCCCGATTGTATTTACTGTAATTACACGTTGCGTAATTACACATACCTGCACGCGAAACCTAAAGTCACGCAATTACTGTCACTCCCTTTTGCAAATTTTATTGAAGTGTTACGTGATCCCAATTTAGCTTTGGTTACACTACTTTGTAAACTCCTTTTAATTCAAAAGTTCTTTAAATGAACTGAAGGGTCTAACATAGATGCGGGATGAATGTAAAACTGGAGGCGGGATGTAGGATGACAGACATTTTAACTTCGGCAGGAGGGAGATCTGCTCATTTTGACAGGCGGGATTCGGGATACTTCTAAAAACGACGGCGGGATGCCGGATGATGAACACAAGTTGCGGGTTACGAATAGCGGAGAACTGAAACTCTAACCAGGCGGGATTAGGATAAACATTCTGAGTGAGGCGGGATGGCGGGATTGAGCAAAAATGCGGGATTGAAAAAGCCTTTGTTTACTACAGACGACTTTAGTCCGTTCGTCTACATTTGCAAATATTTTCGTCTCTTAGAGCATCCGGGTGCAATGTGCTAAGTTGACTGAGTTTTTATATTGTATCGTGAAGTCAATGAATTTATCCTTCTGTGCAATAACTATCGCATTATCCTTTCCCAAGGCAATCACATGCTGGGATTATCAGCAGAGAAACTTATAAGAAAAGTAATATTATTCATATCTTTTTCTCTTCCTTTTGCAGTTCGATCTGGTTTGTGGGCGCGCCTTTCAAGCGTCGTTGGCCAACTCGATGCTGTTCTTTGGCTGGGCAGTTGGTGCAATAGTTCTTGGCATCATTTCAGACAAATTTGGCCGCCAAAAAGTCTTATTCCCCTCTCTGTTAGCTGTAGTGGTTATAGCTTTTTCCATGGCGTTTGCACAAGCCTATTGGATCGTCGCCGTGTGTCGATTTGTCATCGGGTTCTTCGAGGCTGGCTGCTTCATCACAGTGTTCGTTTTGGCGACTGAACTGGTAGGGCCTGAAAAGAGAGCGCTGGCAGGGACCCTTGTTTGGATCTACTTCACAGTGGCCCTCATAGTACTTGCCATGAAGGCCTTTTTCATACGAAGCTGGCGCATCCTTCTGATTGTGTCGTCTGCGCCCTTCATTTTTATTGTCGTTTTCTGGAAGTAAGTATGATCACCTGGACCGGGTTGTTCGAACGCCGGTTAACGCTAACCCAGGATTAAAAGTTAACCGAAGTATTAATTTTTCTTGCATAAAAATGTTTTCTACTGCCTACGTTTTGTGTAGTTTGAGCTTAGTTAAGCTCAAAACTGAAGGACAAACAGTATAAACAGAAAACCTCACCGAAAAGTTACGAAGTTCAAATCAAAATTCTCGCTAATCCAGGGTTAGATTAAACGGGCTTTGAACAACCCGCCCCAGATTGGTAACAGCAGAATAATTATGTATGGTGTACAACCATCCACTCTCCTTGCAGGAAAGGCAATTTAGCGTTAAAATGTTTGTCTATGATGGTAGCTTCGATATGTGCAGCTAACAGTGTTTGGAATGTACCGAAGCGCTCAACTGTGGATCTAACGATGCAGGTTCGAGCACTGGGCGTGGTCACGGTGTAGTGTACTTGAGCAAGATCTTTCATTTCCGCCGTACCGCTTCACCCTGTATTGTAATTACGTACTGGCAAGCTGACAAATGGACTAGCATGATCTACTGAGGGAATGTAGCTATACATGTGGCTGAAGACATGAAGGATCATCGCAATTAGTGCACCACTTAAGCAGCTGTGAAAATAACGCGTTCTCCTTAAACGGGATTCGAACCCATGACCACTGCGATACCATTGCAGTGCTCTACCAACTAAGCTTTCAAGCCAACTGGAAGCTGGTCGCGTTGATGTACCGGGACGTTGATGATAAAGAATGTGAATGAATGTCTATGAATATTAAATTTAAGATCTTTTTAATATCCAGTTTCAAGCTAAGCTGCGCAAGCATTTCGTTTCGGTCAGTGACTTCTGAGCGTACTCTCTGTTTACAGTTACCTCTCGTTTTTACCCATACCAGACGCTTTTCTTTCAACTACACCTCCGACACTTTAACCAAAACACAGCCATATTTATTATAGTTTAATCTTTTAGGTTCATTCCGGAATCAGTTCGATGGCTGTTAGTTAGCGGGAGGAGAGATGAAGCTCGCGAAATCCTGGAGAAGGTTGCTCGTGCAAATAAGGGGGAGATGCCGAAAGAAGAGCTCTACGTTCCTGTTCGGGCTCAGTCAAGCAAGGGATTTTTTGAACTGTTCAAGTCATGGAAACTTGCTAAGCTGTCACTAATCCAGTGTTATGCCTGGTTTGTTTGCTTCTGTGAATATTTCTTTACGTAGGTAGCCAAAAAACCTTAAGGGCTGGATCGGAGAACGGGCGGATGAACCCGACTCGGCAACCAATTTTCATGCGCTCTCTTTGACTCTTCGTTTTGCCAAAAAAAGAAAAAAAGAAAAAAAAAAAGGAAATTTATACTAGGGGCAAGGAAGTCTAAAAAACCAAAAGAGCTCATATTAAGTTATATCAATGACAGTAGAGGATGAAGAGCAAGTTATAAGCTTCATCCTCTCTTGTTCTTGTTAAATTTAGGTTTGTCAACGGAATGGTGTATTATGGGCTTTCTTTGAGCGCTGGAGAATTTGGTGGAAGCATTTACTTAAACTTCGTTTTGACAAGTCTTGTGGAGGTCCCTGCTAACATCTTGGTTATTCACAACTGCAACAGGTAATAACAAGCCAAACAGTGAATTTAAAAAGGATTACATGATATTTGTACAGCCTAACGTCTTCTGGGAGTGGTCATTACGTTGTGTTAGACACTTTACTCTCACGGTGCCTCTCCCCACCTAGGTGTTTAAATGGGGCGAATTAACGGCGATGGACTAGTATCCCATCCAGGGAGAGTAGAAATACCTCTACTGAGTCTCTGCATGCTACACAAACCTAGCAGGGAACAAATGGCGTATTTTTCAGAGTGCATTGTAGAATTTTGATACTATCATCTATTTTTATATCTCAAAGAGTATCTTGTATTATCAACTCTGTCACCGTTCTGATTAGCTGGTGGCTTGTGGAGAAAAATCCTTACCGTGGCGACTTAAAGTTGATGTGCTAAGGATCTCTTCAATATTTTACATTGTGTAGGTTTGGACGAAAGAAGACAGTTGTAGTGCATATGATAGCTGCAGCCATTTCAGCTGTGTGTGTGTCATTCATACCTGCAGGCACAGATAACAAAGGTACTGTTTGATTTGCAGCTTCGCTTGACACTGTTTGGGCCACTGTGGTACATGTGTTCATCGGCAACAAAATGTTTTTTAAATACCAAATGTATTCTAATACATTTGCTTAAAAGCACTGTTGTCCTGGTTAGGGACACTTATAAACAAATAATAAACAAATATTGCAAATAGCCGGAACAAAAAAAATGTGACCATAAAACTATCAAGGAGCAAATCCAGACAGCATTAGTTGGAGATAGTGGAAGAATAACAATTAGACTAATTGCCAAAGGTACAAGAGATAATCTGTTTATGTAGGACAATCTTTTTCAGTAAAATTTACATGAAGTCTGTGTTACTTCTAGGTAACATAGGAGGCCGAGTGACCCTTGGCACGATGGGCAAGTTATTCATTACCACCTCGTTCAATGCTATCTATGTTTTTTCGGCGGAGTTGTTCCCCACTGTTGTAAGGTGTGTAAAACGAAAGTATTGTGATTTAAAACTGTGAACAGCCTTCCCTTAAGCAGACTGGTTACACCGAGTATTCGTGTTTTTGGATTCTTTATTCAGAGCGTGTCCCAATGTATTGTATTTTTGGACACGGCCCTTAAGTATAAGAGTGTCTTTCCTTTGTCACCAACTTGACAAAATAGTGGGTGAATACTCTCACTTCCGAGTACATATCAACACGGGCCTTCAACTGCTGACTAGGGTATGCTAGAGATACTCTTAACAGACGTCACAGTCTGATTATACGTACATAATTTTCAGGAATAGTGGAATGGGCATGGTATCCGTAGCCAGTCGCTTTGGAGCTGCAAGTTCGCCATTTGTCGTTCAAATGACTCGTATAAATCCCATTCTGCCATTCGCCATCATGGGCAGTTTGTCCTTCATTGCGGCTGTTTTCTGTTGGATTTTACCGGAGACTCTTGGAAAAAGAACGGCTGAAGTTATGGATGTCTCTGAAAATGAACAAGGTAAATAATGTAATTATAAGTATTTACCGTTTTTCGACATATATAATATTAACATAAGCTGCCGTCTAAATCGATGACAATTTTTTTCATTTTCTTTTGCTCTTACATGGCGATTACCAAAACCCTTTGAAAATTCCTTTTGATGTTTTATTTATACTTGAGTCCTAGATCAGTCTATAGTTTTAAATGTCGTCGTTCTCCTCTTTCTGTGCTCATGGGAATCATTTACAGTCCCTTTTACAGCTGGCTCTTTTATCAAACCTCTATGTTTCTATCTTGTCCTTGCAGAATTAGAGAACCAGTTAACAATGGCTTTCAACGCTGAAACAGGATCGATGCATTCCTGTGAGCCTGAGTAAATGGAGTCGGCAGACGCACCCTTAACTGCCTAGCCGTGCGTAGGAAAGCAGATACAGTCGATAACCGTTTCCAATTCATGACTTTTTACCACGAAATTGATTGAGTCTAAGAAAACACGAGAGCTGCCGGGACTGCTGGTTTTGGATTTGCTCCGGTTGATAATAAGAGAACGTGAGATATTTCTCTTATTTCTTTACAGGCGAGAAAATAATCAGATTTGAAAGAAAGTATATCTTTTATGTACACTTGACCAGGCAGTATATGTTTTATGGACACTTAACCAGTGTCCATTTTTTCTCGTTGTTCTTAGTATGTATCTCTCATTGAGTAGAGAAAAGCCTAGCATCATGTATCTATGAAACCTCCAAAAAGTTGTCACATTAAAGATTAATGCATAAATAATGACGGTGATTTGGTTCCCGTAATAGAGTGATAATGTTACGTTAAAAACTCTTTATTTGATCTTCGGCTAACTTCACTAGTGCCAGTCTTAACAGCGACCACACGGCTACATCAACGTTGAAGAAAACAATTGAGCCCACGTTACAGCCGTCCCCGTATCAGCAGCTGACTGACCAATCATGTTTTGTGCATTTGTTGTGTGCTTCTTTAATCCTCCGTAGACCGGACTTGAAATCCGGAGGTCGTGGGTTCAAGTCCCGCTCTGACCACCAGCTGTAGTCTCCTCGGCCACATTTGTGAATAACCAACTGGTCTGCCTCCTGCCAGTTGGGATTTTTAACCATGTTATGTTCATTTGCATTATTTCTTTCACCATTTGGTTTCATTGGCCCTGTAAAGCCCTATTGGGGGATGGTCAATAAAATACTGTATTTATTTATTTAGTTGTTTAAACAAGATGGAAAATGATACATCGTAGCGCACGAAAATTTAAACAACACTCATAAAAACTTACAGAAAAATTCAAATAGAACCTTCAAACCTAGCAGACACAATGTCGTTACCACAGGTTCAAATATTGCAAAAATATGACTTTCCTTGAACTTTAAGGGTTATGTGTCTTACGTTAGGCTCGTCGTTACCAGAGGGATCGCTTCTGATTCCTGGTAATGGATAACTCTTAAAACTATACTAGGTCGCAGACTTCGATGAGGAAGACGGAGAAACTTAAGTTTAGCAAACACCGGGGAAGCCAGTCAACTGGACATTTTCCCCTTCAAATTAAATGGAAGAATAAGCGACGTCAGGAGCCCATCACTAGCCGTGGTGCAACTACCCCATATTCCTGTCACGGCGTTTTCACAGAGCGATCATTACCGCAAATTCAGACCCCCGCAAGAACCTCAATGTTCAATCACAAACACGGATTTAATTTTTAACTGACGTCATCATTTCACCGGAAGACTTTAAGAAAAACTGACACTTTTTTCCTTACCGATTTCGCGGGAAAAGAAGCCCAAAAATAGACCGGTCTGTAAAAATTCCGTGACATAGGCTTAGTATGAGAGTTGCATGCTCCTAGTAATGGGCTCCTGGCACCGTTTAACGAAGTTGCGTAGTAGTATGTCAGGGCTTCCAACAAAATCTACAAAAAAGAAAGAAACAAAAATCCACCAGATATTAATGGAATGCCCAAGCTAATTAAGGAATAACTAAAGAGGACTACCAAATTAATTCTCAAATTCAGAAAAACTTTATGTAGTCTTAAAGTATCGAGGATCTGGATAATTTGGTGAATACTCCAGCGAATTATAACAAAAGCCCGTAATTATAAACTGCATTTACGCATGCCTTTTTCAACAGCACCCGAGGTTCACTTTCTGGAACCATGAAAAACTAATGAGAGGCGAGAGTGTTGAAATATTTATTAATTTTCCTTGGCCTAACAACAACTTCGTGGTCTCAGGGAACTCGTAAACTTTACAATATTACAATCCAGGCTTGGCAAGATCGTGGGAAAATAATAAATAAGACTTGATGTTCAATGAAGTAAGACAAGGTCGGTTAAGTGACTTCACCTCAAAACCTAAGATAACACAATGTCATTACAGCTAATACTAGCAAAATATTAGTAAAACAAATCTTTGCCTTCAAGTTTTAAACTACAAGCGAGAAAGAAAAGCTGTTTTAAACATAATAACGTGCTTGGAATCCTATTTAATAGTTAGGGGATCTACTCTGTAGCAACAAACACATTAAAATAATAAAATATGCAGTGCTGGGACCAAAATGGAACCACATTGAATTACCGTAATGAAACCGCAACCTTACTTTCGATAAAAATCATAATCTTATCCAAATTTTCTATTCATTCACCTTTATTGTGTTCTTGCGGAAACTATTTCGTGGTACAGCGATAAATATGATTTTGAATAAATTAGTTTCTTCTAGAATTGTTCTTGAGTTGTTGATCGAGATTTGTTATGACTAGATTTTTAAACGTAGAACGTGCAAGAAAAACTAAAACGCATTAAATTTTCATCGACACCCAGCTAAGGAAGTGCATTTTTAAGCTCTATAGAATAAGTCTGATTATCCTTTAAGCCCGCGTCAAAAGCTTATTTTCTTTACACATAAACACAGAACGCTTGAGGAAAGCGGTTATATGTGCGTGAACACGGCTAAGGTAACGTAACGCTTCTTAACAAACAACACGAAAGGATCTCGATTTGCGTGAAAACTTGCCACAGTTTTGAACCAAGACGCGTAGTGAGCCACCGATCAATCCACTGTGCAACTCAACAGGTCATTATCAAATCTTCGGAGGTGAGTGGCAGGTATGACTTAAATACAAATCCGCCAGCTTGATTTTTTAGAAAAATTTACTACGCTTTCAGACAACAAATACCTCAGACGTTGATTTGTAGCTGCCATAAAAGGTTCTGTCACTAGCTTGTTTTTATTTCTTTTAGTTCGGCCAGGAAAAGGAGCGAAAAATGAACGTTCAGCTTCTGGTCCTCGCCGCTGTCTCAACAGGTGAAACAAGTCACACATTACTTTTTTTTCTTGTACGATTATAATTTGATTAACTACTTTTGTGAACGCTATGCTGTTGTTATAGGTATTGGCACAAAAACACAATAATCAACTTCGTTCAGGAAACTTCATTTCGCCATATATTTTCATATCTTACTTTAACCTAATTCCGATTGGTTTAACTTGCGTAGCAGCCGCGTCCTGCCTGAAAGAGCGAAGAGAGTTTCTTCCTCTTCTTAACCCTCGGCCACTTTTGTTTTTTTTTCTGTCTGCGGAAGGAGGTCGATGTTCAACACCAGCCAGCCAAAACACTAACAAAGTCGAAAATAATATAGAAAGCCTCGCTATTAAATTCCTTCGTTTTTACGACACGATTATCACTATAGTACTTTTGCAATCACATAGCTGCATACCGCATCAACTTTGATTAGTGTAAAAAATCTCCTACTGGGCGCAATCGGGCACCATAACTTTCCATTGAAATGTACCTTGTTTATTTTTTTTCCCCATAAACAACATAAATTTAGTTTTTAAGTATTTATTTACCTTCACCTTCACCTTCACCTTTCACCTGCTGTAAGTAGAAAACACGTCTTCACCTTATCGTTAGCATATTTTAATAGATTGAAGGATGGTAAACCAACTGCTGATATTGCTCTGTGGTAATTATTTATGAACCGTTAAAAACAAAAACTATACTTTCCTATGTTCTATCCGAAGAGAAAATGGTTCTATCTAGGAATAGCCACGTTGGTTTGAATGGTAATATTTTGATTTTTGTTTGTGATTAGGGGGGCCTTATACCGAAAAACTGATTAAAAAGTAAAACTGACATTTCTAAGTAAGTGGGTGATGATGACAGATCATGTATATTTGAACTGCGGGATAGACTTTTTTCATCGTAGCTTTGGTAGTTGCGAGGTGAAAAAAAGCCTGAAAATTCACTGTTTTTAACGGGATTCGAACCCATGACCTCTACGATACCGGTGCAGTGCCCGACTAAAAAAATCGGTCCATTGACGGAAGAACTGGAAGCTGGCCACGTTGTGAGTCTGTGAAAACGAAAAAGACTTCAAAAAGAAATCATATATGAAAGTAACATTTCGTTAGCCCAGTGAGGGTTCATGCATGTAAAAAAGCTGACGAAGTCTGTGGAACACTGCATATCTTGAGACACATGCCTGAAAGCGCTAAATGCCTTCGTTAAAATCGCACCCAAATCACTCACTTTCCACAATTTTTAGCTTTATTTATTACACCTGTCCTGATTACGCCACTTCCTGTCAAATGGGGCGGATTTTACAAAAATAGATGTAGGAAATAATGACGCGACGCCACTCTTTTTAAAACTTAGCTTGATCCACCAATCAGAGTGCCCGTTATTTCATTATTATTTCATCACATTAAATTAATGTGTTTTACTCATTTTCGTTCGTATAATCTTTACGGTGATGGTACGATAAAAAGGGTGATAATTAACCCAACTTTTCACAGTGTTTACTGATCCGGCCTACCTTTAATTTCTTGATGACTGTTATTTATATTTTTACTTTTACGCTTCACAGCCACGCTTAAGATAGCAAGATCTTTAGAATGCTACAAATGCAATGAGAGCTGGTCAGCGACAATGTGCTTTAAAACTTCCCGGATCGAAACCTGTCAATATGGACCTAAGTCTGTCTGCATGGCTGTTGATGCCTCGGTAACAAATTTGAAAGGAGAGAAATCGGTTCTCTTCGTAAGGTAGGATGTTGCACGGATATATTCATTTTAGTGCAAGACGACGAAATATAGATCGACACCATTTACCTGGGGAAAAAAAACCAAGTCATTCACTGTCCGCTAGCTTTACTTAATTATGTTCCTAGGCCATTTTTTCGTCCTCACTCTTCTCTGATTTCGACTAGACTTCCAGTTCAAAGACTCAGTTACAATAAAACTAAGTTTAATAGTAATGCTTTGATCCCAGGAGTATCATTAGTTCGTAGTAGTGTGATCGTCTGGGCGAGGGTAGTTCTTTGAAAGAACTGTTGTTGGTGACTGACTTTTGAAGAAAGTGCGTGGATGTCATCTCCATTCTCAAATGAGTTTTAGTCAAAGACTGAAATAAGGCTTTTCGTTGGTATCCGAGACAAATAACGTATTTCTGCCCCGCCTTATAGTATGGCACGCGCGATCAATTAAAGATTTTTTTTCTTCGACGACGTCCTTGTATAACAATGGACTGCGAGCAGTCTCTGTTTTGCTCGAAAATTCGTTGGGAAGAACGCAAAGAAGAACGCAACACAAGTGAGCAGTTTGACCGTTCGAGCATGGCATGCGAAAAGCCGCGAGCCGCAACTAGCGCGGGCGTCAGAAGACTAGGGAAAATAGGGAGAAGACGTATCGCTCTTCTTCAGACTCCCGCGCTACTCGCGGCAGCTCGCATGTCACTTTCGCAGTCACGCTCGCACGCGCACCTGTTTTGTGTTCTCCCCACACGGATTTTCGAGCAAAATAGAGATAGCTCGCAGTCTAGTGTAGCAACCGTTCAGTAAATGAATGAAATCGATGATCTGTTTGTTTGTATATTTTTCCTCATTACGGAGGTTTTAGGGCGGTACTAAAAATAAAATCGAGCACCATGGCCCTTCCAACACAAAGCACCTTTTTCCAGCAACTAACCAGTCGTTTTCATTTTCAGACAGTGCGCATCTAAAAAGGAATGTCATTCCTCACAGCCGTGCAATGATATAAAACTTCACTTGTGGAAGGAGAAGCCAGGTCTGCTAGTCGAGCCTAACTGCCGCCCACAGTGTTGCTCTTCTAATTATTGCAATCATCCCGTACCAACTCCTAATCTACCGAAATCAAGCACTCGCAAAATTCTCCCAACTGCAATTTCACGTAAGTCTCCAAAAAAGTGCTTCAAATTGGAACCAGAGTTCGTTTCAAAGCCGAATCATGTAAGTCACCCACTAGAGAAAAACTGCTCTACAAACGATGAATCTGATTCTTGTTTTACATTGCAAGCACAGGTGTTAGAGGTGAATACAAGGGAAGTTCTTAAAATTGCAGAATGGAAAGATTGCGCAACAGAGAGCCGTGACTGCCGTGAAATCGACAACAGGTGTACCATGCTGCGGGAGCTGGCGATGAGCCTGGGAGCTGATGTAGGAAATTGTAATGTTAAATGCTGTAAAGAAGATCTTTGTAATGCCTTTATGGCAGCCAGTTTTCCAACCTTTAACCAATTGGAGATTATAGCTAATCGTGCTCGAAGTACCGGGAAATGCGAACAGTCTCTTTTGTTTAAAGTTCTTCTTGTCTCAGTGTTGGTACTCAGAGTGTAAAATGAACAGATCTAGACCAAATGTTTTTCAAATTTGAGGCCGTAGTGATAATGAATTCATTTCAAATTGACGACAACGTTAAAATTAGCTAACAGCCCCGCATAATTCTTAAATACCTAAAAAAGGCTTTGAAACTGTAAAAAAGGCTAAACTTAACTACAACACCAAGTCAAATTCGTCAGCTATAACCTGAACCGTTTCACAATTCAATAGTACATGGAGGGGTTTTCGATACCCAATTTTCCGTTATTATTATCGATAATGTTTCAATTTTTTCCACATATAAATTATTATGCATGAAGGGATGGGAACTTATCGGACTAATGAAAAAGCGGTGAAATCGCGCTGGGAGGCGAGTTACCGTATTAGAGTACCAGCTTCATACTACTAATCCACTACTGCACAACTAGTCCTGTAACCAGTTTTCACTCACAGTTTTGTTTCGAGACATTTCAGTTCTATACCGTGGCAACCGTCACTGGAGTGTTACTGTTATTAATGGTTAAATGAAGACCTTGAATCGACGCACTTTTACGTTCACATGTTACTGAGAGAATGCTGAAACTGAGTCCCCGTTTCAACGATCCAGTCAGTCCTCTTCAAAACACAAAATCGATGAAAAAGGTGAAAGCTCCCAAGAAAGGACATTTGAGAAAGCCTTGTCTATGTTTTACATGTGGATATCTTATCAACAGAGCGGGTTCGGGTCTCAATGTGCCTCAGCCAGATTCAAACACCCTTGTTCCTCCCAGGCATTGTTTTCCCATTTTTATTTATTTATTTATTTATTTATTTATTATTTTTTATTTTTTATTTTTTATTTTTTATTTTTTTTCACGTGTCCGTCGATTCAAAGTAATTTTCTACGTCGCAAATAAAGTTAATACATAACTGGGAACTTGACGTCGCTTGGTAATTTAATTGTCGCGCAGCCATGAGGACGGATGGCAGGGCTAGATGGAGGTCTTTTCTCTCTCCACTCGACGGGCTGAAACTACCACACGCGAGTTATATTTATATTTAAATAATCTATGATTGTAGAACACATTCAGTTATCAAGCAAAGACAGCACGACAGAAATCCCTACAATGACTAATTCGATTGGCTTAACTGCTTCAAAGTACAGCAGTGCTATCAGACCCTACCAGGGGACATGACTTAAAAGATATTTATAGTTTTTTGGGCTTGCAATGGAAAAGAATCCTTTCTCCAGCAGTTTGTTTCAGGTTTTGCGTAATTGGAGGTGCGATCGTATACTTCGCCCATGGCTGTCGGATGATTAACACCGAAGTTACTTCGGTATTAAGAGGGAATCCACTACAAGTTCGAGTAATAAGTGAACAAAAACTTTGTATCAAGATTATTTACATTGTATTGCAAACTTCTGTGCGACTGTTTATAATTGAAGTTCAAATAAAGCACTTGAAAGTACTCGGTTGAAATGAAATGAAATTTTGCCTGTGATTTGCACAATTTCTATGAACTTTGAAACTCATTTTCTAAGGTTCCCATGGGTAATTGTTTTTGGTGTTACTTCAGGCAATTGTTTATATCTTTAGTATTTAGAAAATGCAAAAAGGACAGTTATTCTGGTACAAGGTTTTTGTTCCATAAAACTGAAATTGCTCGATTTCCTATCGGATTTCGGCTTAATCATCCGAAAGCCATGAGGAAACTTGCACGATCATTTCTGACGGTCATCCAAAACCTGATGAAATGATGTCCAATAAGGTCCTATATAGTGTTAAGCAGTAAAGAACATACATAAAAATAAATCTCCATCCAACTTGATGTCAGCTTGAGTATTAAAACTTGGGCTCCCACATCGAGAAAAACAAACAATACTGACTGGAAAATCACTTTCACTTCCCGTGCGAGTTCATATTGAAATCCCATACATGATCGAGACTTGAATGAAAAGACCCTACGCACCTGTCAGACTGCTTTTGTGTCATCTTGTTTTTCTTGTTGTTTAAATTGGTTAAAAATTGGCTAGAACTATTTTTGGATCAAGTATTCAGGACAACCTAATTGAAGTTTTTCATCAAATCGGCCCTGGAGACAATTTTTACATGTGTTGCAGTTTGTTTCATTACCTCTGTGTGCCTTCTTGTTAATTGTTCAGCTTCCCGCTGTATTGAATGCTGCATTATGTTTTTGCAAAAAGAGCGATTTTTGACCAATGAGAAATTCTCCAAAAGGGAATGAAATGTAACAGCTACATTGACAAGGGGGCTTAACACACCGTAGTGAATCTCTTTCACTTTCGCCCGAGAAAAAGAACCTTTCGGTGACGTTAAGTTACCTTGTGTTTTTTTTATTTTGACGTGCCTGAAAAGAGATATACATTATGAAGATATTGCCTTTTACCTTCACAATTTTCCTGACCGGGTATACGGGTAAGCATGCATGTAACACTTTTTTGCCCCTTTTCTTTTTACGTAGATCACCGTGCAGGGAGATCGTGCTGTTGTTTTGCTCACCTGCAAAAACTAGTCCTCGCGTGGGATATATTTTTCTGCTAGCTTTACTTGCGGCAGTCGGTGACAGTGCATTTGGTGTGGGGACCCATGTTGCATGGTTAAATATAGATCGAAGCAAGTTGAAATTTAATCATGCAACTGTGGACAATCGGCACGCAAACAAATTTTCCACGGTCGCGTCATTGTATGGTCCAGCAACGAGCAAATCGATTATATTTTCTTCTCGATGTTGAATATCTTATCAATTGGCAATCAATAAGAATATAAACTAAAGGCAACATTTTATCCACGATTTCGTAATTTTACATCAATAAAATTAATATAACTTGCTGCCTACGCGGGCAAAAAGTCATCATTTCACCCCTGCTCTAACCAAAATAGCTAATAATATACGTTTGCCATAAGCTAAGCAAAGGCCTAAGCCCTAATCAAAAATATGGCGTTTTTGCCCGCAAATGTAGCTGATAGAACACGAACGATGATTGACAAAGCAACAATTGGTTTGTTTTCAGTTCAAGCTCTTTCCTGTCACAAGTGTCCACCAGACAGTTCGTTTAACGATTGTCTGACAAACCTCGAGTCCGTGACATGCACGACTGGCTGGAATCAGTGCTTCAACATGAAACTGTTCGTCAGGAAAAGCAGTGGCGAGGAAATCCTGTATCTGAATAAGCAATGCGGCCTTGACTTTGTTTGCAACCAGCCCGATCCCAAGTATGTTTGCAATTTAAAGAACACAACTTTCACTAGCCAAGGGCATACAATGGTCAACTGTACTTCAAGGTGTTGCACAACCGACATGTGTAACACCGATGACCTCCCACCACGTCCTCCAGCTCCCTCCATGCCCGTCATGACTCGCCCAATGCCATCGATTGCGCTGTCAATCAACGCCTCTGGTTTGCCTAGTAACCAAACTGGGACCAACGCGACTGTAGTATCCAGTACCCCTCAAATTGGGATCTCTAGCACCATGGCTACTCCTGCTGACTGTGGCAAAGGCTCCATGAACATACCCCTGGGCATGATCATTGTTGTTGCTGTGGCACTTCAGCTGGCGTTTAAACTGATGTAGACTCGCTGATCTGAAATTCCAGAGTGTTCCAAAGTGTTGTATTATAATAATAAGCGGTAGAACGTTCGAAATTTTTCTTCAGGTAGTTGTGAGTTAATATTTCGGTAATTGTTTAGTAAGCAGCCAAACTTTGGGCATCTCAGCAAGTAGTTATTCAGATTTTTTGCTATGGTTAAAAAAAACCCATTGATTTTCAATGGAAAGGGTAAAATTCTACCTTTTCCCTACGGCAGACTAGTCCATAGTAGTTTACTTTAAGTGACTGTTACCGATATTGTAATCCGAATGTTAATGCTATTTGCCATAATTTCTTATTTATTAGATAATGAAGTAAACGCAGCCACAGCTGTTTTATGCATCTGCTATTATGGACGTTGCCACGTACACGCTGATATAGTTTCCTGGCTGGTCTGTAGTTCAGTGTTTGCTGTGCATTTTTTTGCAGGACCAGTTGCCGCTGAAAAAAATAAAATACAAAACCTACCAGCATATGGCAGTTTTATACATTTTTCACACGGCTACCAATTATAAATTATGACTTTATGCAGTTTATGACACATCTGGATTAGCAGTCCGTCGAGGACAATCGATCACACGTTGTTCTGGTTCTGCGTTAGTTGTGAGTCCTTTGATTGGTTAAAAATTCTTGCAACGAAAAACGCGAATTAGCGCAGGGAGAAAACCCAAAACAAATCGTGCTAGTTTCCTGTTCCCAATTTAAAATTGTCGTTTAATATTCAAAACTTAATGTAATAGTTTCTTGACAAGGACGCTTGAAAAGCTCTACGCCGATCCCTTTCACTTTCATCTGAGAAAAAGTTCTTTTGACGTTTAGTTGACGTTTTGCTGTTTTTAGGCAAGGTTGGTAAACAAAGATTACTTCACAGCTGACGAGTGCGTACGAATTTTATTCACGAGCTGTGAAGAATCGGTAAACGAACGAGTGCGAGTGCAGCGAACGAGTGAGTCTGCGATTCTTCACAACAAGCAAATAAAAATCGTGCAAGCCAATCAACCATGTAAGTGGGTTTTTTTTATTATATGAGTACTGAAATATTACAAATGTTTATAACTTTCAGGCACGGTCAAATGACCACAAGAAACAAACAAATCGTGAAATGAATATCCCTTTCATTTAAAGCCACTCAGAGTTATTAAGACGCCTAAAATACTGAATTCGACTTTGCTTAAGGTTATCGTATACCTTCAGAGCACCTTCAATGGGGTCTCGCGTCCAAACGATGTAGCGCGTCCGGTTTAACCTGTAGATCTATACCCGAACCCCTATATCAAATTAAAGCTTAAAGAGCTGGCTATCTCACTATACTAAGAATTTTGAAATAAATGTATTGTCGAATTTTTCACGACCTTTAAATGGAGTCGATTCTTTACAGTTTGAACAAAGCCTTCCGAATGAGGCTCTGCTGACACTGTAGTTTGCTACAAGGCTTATCTCTAGCCTGAGAGAGCCCGTTTTGCTGCAGCTGCATGCTAAAGGACTGGCGAGGAATCAAGACAAAAAAAAACTACTAATTCTAAATTATGAGTTTTTAAGCATATTTGGATACAATACAATACAATAAGCTTTATTTATCCACGGTATAGCGATTAAATCTGTAGGCTTTTAAGATAAAAGAAAAAATAATAAATATTGTGTTCTACTACGGATAAGCCGTCCGTCGAGATTAATCGTGTTTCTTTTGAAGTTCTGCGTTTACGAGAACTGTGATTGGTTCAACGGAAAAAAATTAATTGTGCAACAAGATAATCCTCAAGGTGATCCTTGTCAAATTAATTTTAGATATGGTGAACTTCTCGATTGGCTTTAGCAACCTTGTTCTAGGACTTTTCCCTTTGAGAGGGAAAATGCCCTTCGAACGAGATTGTATTTCTAGATCCTCCTGACATTTCTAAAGCTGCGAGTGATCTCAAAATTAACTTGAGAAGGAATACCGCTCCTTCATCCTCTATTGCATCCGCCAATACATCGACACTTAAATAAAGTGATTATGAATATTATTATTATTATTATTATTATTATTATTGCCCGCCATGCAAAGTCTTTCTTTTTATGCGGCAAATGGTGATTAGTAAACAATGGTAAAAACCAAGCTCTGGTCTTTTTGTCACAGGAGGAGACTCCTTTTCTATTTATTATATTCTTCAACGTTTATCATTATTTGGGCAAATTTCTGTTTCCTTGAGACTAACTGATTTTTTTTTTCTGCCAACTGCAATGCTCGCAGCTGTTCAACAGCGAAAAGGCTATCAATATGAGAATTCTCTAACCAAACACAGTTATTGGTTGCGAGTTTCGTTTTAGTGCAATCATAAATGAAAATGTTCTTAATAGTAATTATACATCAGCCTAAAGTACAATTACTTCCCGGCGTCATGTCTTTGGCGGCGCAGCCTTAAAATTAAAGATGATATTGCAATTATTATGTGTCCTTCTTCAGTACAGATTTTAACAAAATAACCAATACCGATCGGAAGAGAAGAGTAAAGCACGCGAAATTTAATAAAAAAATGTTACATAGATTTCAAAAAAGGTCGTTTGGCTTCATATTGGTTTTCTTGAGTGTTTAACGCGCAGTTTAAATACATACTGTTATTTGATTAATTCCCGTGGCAGTTTAATAGCACGCAGGTACAAATCTATTATCAAGTTTTAGCTTCCATTGCCGCACGCGCTGCGCTGTTGATCTTTTTTCCGTTTCATAAAGCACAACCTCAAATACTCGTCAATCGTCCAATAAAGTTCTCTGGAAGGAATATAATGCAACATGCACAGTGATAATAACCAGGAGACGAAACAAATTAATTAATTTCAACTGAGGTCCCACTGCAGGAGGATCATACCCTTCTGAGAAACTTGTGTTTTGAGTTAAAATCGTCCGGAAAGGCGGATAAATTTTTTTGCAGCTAATATGAAGATATCGTTAATAATCTTTGCAGGTCTTTTCACCACTTATTCAGGTACGCTTTTGTATTTTAGGTCTGTGCAGAATAATGCGCATATGTTTACTGTCCTTTAAATATATCTTCGACAAATGTATGATTTTCTTGAGAGAAAAACTTTAGTATAGGTGATAAAGTGAAGAGCTCTTAGGGGAAATAAGGAATTTGGTCATTAGTTTTAAAAGAACAAGAGATTATGTTTGAGCTGGGGAGCAAGATATATCCCTACTAGATCGACCTACTATTAACGGAAACTCAGTGTAAATTATTTTTTGGGAACTGCTGACTTACAAGGGAGAATAAGGGGGGATCTGGAAAAGTTTCAAAAGCGTCATCAAAGACCGGAAAAATTTACCACCTCCCCTCTTAGTTTAATGGAAAGACAAATAGCAATAAATTAATCAATAAATAAATAAACACATACATAACAAATAAATAAATAAACACATAATAAATAAATAAACAAATAAATAAATAAATAAATAGGAATTTGCAGTGGCATTTCCACGAGGTGGCTCTTCATCCACTGTTTCCAGATCGAATTAGAATTTAGAGGTGTTGATTTTTGTGGAGGGAGGAAAACCGGAGAACAGGTACCCCGAGAAAAACCCTTGGAGCAAGGCCAGAACCAACAACAAACTCAACCCAGATATGTCGCCGGGTCCGGGAATCGAACCCGGGACAATCCGAAGATGAAAAAGGTGTTTTTATTCAAACGTATTTAAAATTATCTTCATGAGGAATAAAAACTGAATTTGCGGTCAGTTTTGTCCGTTAAATTCCTCTGAGGAATTGCAGTGATAGATTTGGATCTACAATTGTAGCTCCTGGGTAAAGACTTGCTAAGCGTGTCTTTAATACTTATTCCAACAACAACACAAAAAAACATAGAAAACCAAACCAACTAACGAAGCGTGCACGTGAGAGCTCCTACAGGTTAATAGACTTAACAATAACGGTGAATGCTTTGACATCGCGCTGATGTGCTTTCTTTCAGCTCAAGCTCTTTCCTGCTATAGCTGTCCCACTGGAACCACCTTTAATGACTGCGCGACTGATCACGTGACCAAGAAATGCTCGGAAGACATAAAGCACTGCATCACAATAAAGACCTTTGTCGAGAAAAGCAGAAGCGAACAAGTCCTTTATCTAGAGAAGGAGTGCGGATTGGCCGTTGCTTGTCAGTCCGATCCCGGCGTCCTCGTGTGCAACATGAAGAACCTAAGTTATGTTGGAGGGGGGCATAAGATGCTCAACTGCACTGCGCGGTGCTGTACCACTGACCTGTGTAACGATGATGACCTCCTTCTACTACCTTCGTCCTCCAAACCTTCTCCGTCAGTCACCACCACTGTAGTGCCCAGTTCTCCTCAATCTGGAGACATTTTAACCACGGCTAAACCTACTGGGTGCGGTTCGGAATCCTGTAACTTGCCACTGCGCATGTCTATCGCTTTCGCTGCAATTTTGCAGCTGGCTTTGCTAAATTTCGATGTGATGTAGAAACTGCGGTAGCGTTCAAAGTGTTGCAAAAAATATTGTAAATAGCTCATTACTGCCGTAACCAACGCTTCTTTATGTTGTTGCCTTCTCATGGTTTAAACATGGACTGGAACATTTTTCCGTTTGTTTTAGTGACAAAATGACTGCTGTACAACAAATGTCAGGCTTACTGATGAAGTAAAATAAAAACTGAATAGGTCTGAATACTGTATAACCAAGAAGTTGTTGATATTTCTATCTCGGCTCCCTATTGTAGCGCAGATAGCTGGACTTTTCAGCCGAGCTCAGTATGAATCCAGTTCACTTAATATGTCTCAGACCGTCCAAGTTCTATTGAGATCGAGCTTCCACTTTAGGTTGAAATCTTTGAACTTTGTCCATGATTAACAGGCTTCTCAGGGCACTCCGTGTTTAGTCAGCCAGAATTTTCAGAACAAGACTACGGTATGGTTACTCAATTTCCAGTGTTTTGCTTCAGTGTAACTCGTCTTTTTTTAGTTTTAGCAAGATAACAATGTTTGATAAATGTCTTAATAAAAAAAAAAGCTATGTTAAAGGTGCTAATTAAAAGTTAGCGCCGCATGTACTAGATCTTGGAATCCTGTTCTAATATTCGATCACGGGACCTTCGTTGAAGCGTTGGTTCCCGGCATGGTCTAAATATGATAGAACCACGGTCTACAAAACCCGCTTAATGCCGACAATAACACGATAAGAACACCCACTTGTCACACTTTGCTTATTTTAGCTCGATTTTAAGTTTTCTGTGACTTAACGTATTAGCTGTTAAGCTACAGGCCTAACAAGCCCCAATTGCTCCAAGTTAAATAAAGTATCAGTATAAGTATCAGTCCGGTGTTTGATTCCGGTCAGACCTTAGTGCGAGACATTTGCTTTTGCTTTTGAATTGTAAGTCTTTTTATTGATAAGGGTAATTTATTCTGGGAGCCCACCTAAAATGGACCCAGTCTGTGTCAGGTTTTCCTTGCAATTGCCGATTTAGATGTCGTCTGACAAAATAGACGGGATTTGAAAAATAAACTTTTAGTATATTATCAACATGACATACCTCACTCTTGTTAGAGAGACCGCATTTCAGTTGGTCAACAGGCTCATAAACATTTAGCTACATTCGAATACCAAGCGAATCCCAGTGAATCGGAACAAATATCTTGTAAGTTACTCACAGTTGAAAGGTTCGAAAATGATAAAGATTGCTTTGTTGGTAGCCCTCTTAGGATGCACGGTTCAATTTGGTGAGTTTTATTACTCTACGGTTGTTATTGTATAGACTGATACAGCGTATTTTAAATCGACCAGCGTGACCACTAGCTACAGATTATATATCGTTCTGTTTTCTGTAATAGAGTTTATGCATTTCCAATTTAACGGCTGACTGATGAAAGTTTTACAAGATTCAGTCTTAGATAAGAGAATGTAACTGGAGATTGCAGCGTATATAGGGTTACTGGTGAATGCTGCGAAAATAAGGAATCGACGTGATTCTTGATATTTGAACAATGAATGTCTCACAGACAATATTTCATCGAAACAAACCGATCGATTTTGAGCTAGGTTTCACTGGCGAAAAGCAGCGTTCTGAAGCGTTTCTTTATTAAAAAAGTCTTGCATTTCATTTACGTTAAAATCGTACTGCCATTCAGTTTGTCAAGAGTAATCCTTCTTAAAATTTGAACTTAATATGTGACGTGATCGAAGCGCTGAATTTTTTCCAAACCAGGAAAAACAATATCGAATATTCTAAGAATTTTCCTTCCGCACTGCGTGGAATGGTTTGAAAAGAGAGAAAAATATCGAAAAGAAGTCGATTTTTATGAAGGTTTCAAATCGATTTGTTGTGAAGAAAAGTTATACTTGAATCCGCTCATGTACATAATGTTTTTAGTTCGAGCCGTCGAGTGATCCACATGCAAATACCGTGGGACATTGTGCATAAATTACGTCATTGTCGTAATTGTCGTGTTATGTGTATTATGGGAAAATTTCCGCTTCGTATCGGCTCCTTTCCTGTTCGAAAAAAAGTGCCAGAACGCCGAGAACGGAACATTTTATTCACTACGTACAGTTTAGTTGTTTATTCGACTACTCTGTTCGTACTGGTTGAACTGGCTCCAGTCGTCGTAAAACGGGGCAAATCAGTTTACAAATTAAAACCTACAAAGTAAACAAACCTTGGGGACTCAGGAAGATTGCATTTTTCCTAATGAAGTCGGGATACTGAATTTTTTTTGAGTTGATGTGTTTCTTTATGATCATCATCTAGCCGTTCGATCGATAGTGTATTGTTATCATATTAGGGGAATTAAGCTGTTGATCACTCTCTTAACCTTTCCATGCATGGTCCTCAGCTGCAACAAGGGAATGCTTTGAATGCCAGTCTCTCAAATCCATGGAGGACTGTGTCCAGTCCATGAAGAAGGTACCGTGCCCGAGGGAAACTGACCGCTGCCGTAATATGACCGTGCAGGTCTACGTTCGCATGCTTGGGGAGAATGTTACAGGCTTTCAGCGAGGCTGCGCTTCGCAAGACGAGTGTGTCTTCAGCCGTTGCGCGGGTCATTTCGGGACGAATTACGGAGAGAACGACAACGCTTACAACGTCTGCAAGATGAGTTGCTGCACAGGGGATTTTTGTCCCGAGGGAAATGTCACCAGTAGTACGGAAGTTCAAATTGGCCCCAACAAAGGAGCACGAAGCGGATGTGATGTCATTCATACCATGAAGTTCTCTTTAGTAGCAAGCATCTCGCTGTTAAGCTTCATCAGGGCACTTCTCCCGTGAGCTATCTTTTTGGGAACAAAGAAGATAGTATAGAAGTAACACGCTGCTGTTTACTGAAATGTGGTGTGCTCGTATATTTTTAACTAGCATTTTTTTCCTTGTCATAATGCCGGGCATAATGTAATCTATTATTAGGAAAATAAACAGCTTATGGAAGTTTTTTCGGAAGACGTACTTTAACTCTCAAATTTTCGTAGAAAAGATATTTTTAAATAACTTAAAGTACATTTTCGTTACAGCTCTTTAATTTATAGCCCAGTTCTGCAACCGCTTTCAGCGACATAAGAATGAAGACAACCAAATTGAGCTGCATGGCTAAAAGTTAGACCTGTATATGAAAAAAGAATAAGATACAGCTGAGATTCTCGTTACTAGCTCGTGTTGCAGATACCCATTTGCCCCGGTGTAATGCTGTGTTTGCCATCCTATCGAATTGTTTTAACGATAAACCGTGCCACTTTAGTTGTTCAGGAACCTAAATGTTGAGTTTTGACCAAAACGACTTGAAAAGGTAGCTTTAAAATTGGTATGTTTTTGCCCAACTTCTGGCCTTTTTCGTTTTATTACTGACATTGACATTTGTGTGACGTAGCTAGTTTTCGCAGACCCGACAGATCTGAATATGTTTCGATGTAATGATCGAAAATCAGATTAAGCCCTATTAGATATTCATTCGGGACAAGCGAGTTGCTCTTTTTTTCGTTTTGTTTTAATTTTTGCGATCCGCTTTTTCAACTTTTTTTTATCAAATTAGGAAAGTAGTATTAACTATGTACGTATGCCATAAAGGCATAAAACTAGAAATTGCGATTCATGTGGATTCGTTGGAAACTAAAGTGAACAGATTAGTACATAATTTTTTTTGTATTTTCACAGTTGTACGTATAACTGGTCACTGACAAATTTTTGATGAGGTGTTTTTAAGTAATAATATTGCATAAGACTAGTATTGAGGAACTAGATAGTGAATTTTCTAGGGTGATACCCTGTGCAGCACGTGTTTCCGTACAAATTGTCCGCATTTTGACCGCGTGTGAATTAAGGTGGCTCCACAGAGTGCAGTGTGTTTGAGGAAACGATGTAAAACGATCATTGTCAACGTTTATTTTCGTAAACACCTAATTGTATGTGCTTGATTGACGGTTGTAAACGTATACATATGAACGTAGCCTGATTGGTTGTTATTTAATTTTCGCGCGCACTTTAGAACCAATCAGAGCTAAACGCGATGTGAACGCGAACTCTGTGGAGTTCCGTGTTCTTCAGATTGGAATTTTCCGACGTTTTTTTCGAGGGAGGTAACACATTCGTTTCTTTTCTGTTTTCTTTTCTTAACTCGAAAGCAATTTTATTAATAGTTGAAATAAAGTCACTGAAGGTAAAGCTACGAAGAGTCTCTGTTTTGAGTTGTATATTCACCTTTGATATATGAACTACAGGAGGCGCGGTGGTCTCATGGTTAGTGCGCTCGACTCCGGGTCGAACGGTCCGGCCGGTTTCGAGTCCTGGCGGGGACATTGTGTGGTGTTCCTGGGCAAGACACGTTACTCTGACAGTTCCCCTCTGCACCCCAATGCATAAATGGGTACCCGGGCGAACTAAATGCTGGGGGTAACCCTGCGAATGGACTAACATCCCATCCAGGGTGGCGTTGAAATGGTCCTGGTCGCTTCATGCTACAGAAACCGGGATAAACTCCGGCCTGATGGGCCACTTGGCTCGTATATTCACCTTTGCTATGTAAAATTTATTTTGTAACAGTAGATGGACTACTCAGTTTTTGAGCACATATCGATTTTAATACAAATCTGTTTCGTAGACCAACACAAAGTTGACCCACTTATCAGTTAACCACCATCTGGAGCAACAGTAGTTCTTAAGGTCTACGTCAACACATGATCGCGTAAAATAAATTATAACAATAACCGTAAAATGAACCCTTAGTTCATATAGTGATTCAATTAAGAAGGCATTTTATTTCATCCCTCCCCCCCTTTCCGCTTGGCACCTTCGGTATCCATACTTCTCACCACATTTCCTTAATTTCCTAACATAATTTATCACTCAAGTCTCGCATATCCGGAGTCAAGAATCTATAGAAGAACAATGCTTCCCTGTGAAGGCGTTCCCTAAACAGTTGGACTGTGGTTTGTTTTGTTTTGTTTTTAAATCCACGGTAATGAAACAATCACCTAACCGGGAAACGCTTCTAATGTACCCGAAGGTTTGACGAATGGTATTTCTTAGGTTCTATCCCAACGTGACAGAAGCCCTTCTCTCCCCTCCCTCGGCTATTGACTCTGAATTCGGGTGGCTGGGCCGCACGGGAGGTACTACTCTATATATGACGGATAGAACTGTAAAAAGACTTTTTCTTGATGACGATTCTAAATTTTGATCGCATTTGCCATATGCATTACTTTAATACCCCAGTTTCTTCAGCAAGTCCCAGTTGTAAGAATCCATGTTTATTATAAAAATAAAACGGACGAAACCTGCGTTATTTACATGAAATGCACTAATCTAACATGTTTCATAACTATGAAAACGTTATTTGTGTATAAAAAGAAATCTATTTAACGTGCTACTTGGATGATATTCAACACATGTCACAACAAACCTACCAGTTTTTACTAAAACTAGCCAAGCCTATTCAATATTTTAAGGCATGTTATACCACCCATATCAGGTTGTAAGCTATCAACTCGATTGTTCTGTAATGTCTTCATGCGCAGCATGTTTATAATACAATGTAAAAGGTAAATGAACTAGAGCAGTGTACATAAAAACAAAACTAGACTTTCACCAAAGATCTATGTGACCAATCTCATGATTGCACTTGCCCCGCAACCATGAAAAAACAGATTATGAACAGGCAATTTTGGGACGGTCGAGTATACCTTAATAGCGACCGCTGACCAGTAGAACGGTAAGGAAATGTGAGCCACTAAAGCTAAAGACAGCTTCGACTACAAACCAAAGTAAAAAGCTCCTGCTCTGTCTACGTTTGCTACAAATGTCTCTGTATTATTTTTTTCAACATTACCAGATCGAATTTTATTCCGAAAATGACAGCTGCGCTATTTCCCACGGGGTGTTTATGGTCGGGGGTCTGGGGAAGGACTTTTCGTCCAAAGCAAAGCTTGATTACCTGTTTTTCCTTTTTTTTTTCTTTTCTTCTTGACTCAGCACTCAAATCTAATGTATTTTAAAACATAGCCACAAGTTATCAGTCACAAGTGACGTGATAAACATGGCAACATCTTCAAAATCATCGCTTGCAATTACACTGATGTGGGTAATTCATAAATGTGACTCTCCCTTCCATTTAAAGGTGGTGTTGCACGACCAGTCACATGTATAATAATAATAATACCTCTTAGTGGACAATAGGCTGAGCTGTTCTTGTTTCTTTCGATGGCGGAGTAAAGCTATAGCTATAAAATTGCTAATATTGACAGGCTTTCTAAGACCTCTACAAGCAGCACTAGTTCCGAGATCTCCGGTGACAGCCTCATTCTCTTCTAGGCAGATTCAATGGAAACTCTTTCAGTCCAAGGCACTCAAATGCTCCATCATTGACACTCGTCGACCCTTAATTTTATCAACTTCATGAAGAGAGGTGTTCGACACGATTCCACGTGCTTCACAACTTAAGCCATCCAAATATGGCAAAGCACATGGCTTGTAGCCACGTGGACAGGAAGGTTCTGGCCACACCACTTCCCCGAGCTCCAGCCTGAACGTTGCCACCGTTTACCCCGCCAGTACCCTTTCCCTCATTATAATTAGCAATATCGTCATCACTTGGTAACGGGAATGAGCAACCATCTCTCTTCTCGCAGCAAGAGATTTCGCAGTCCTCGACGACGATATCTTTTGGCCAGAAGTTTGGGCACTCCTTCCTCTCACATCCCTGACGCGTTCCACAATGTACTGCGTGTATTTTGGAGGGAACTCTTTTCAGCGTCCCCCTTATCGACTGCGGAATATGATAGGACGCCTTGTACCTAATACAAGCTGGATTTGCTTTCGAGGAATTTGTTGTACATTTTCTGACAAACAGCTCACCGCCCTCTTTACTGTGGCACTTTGTGGGGTCATCTTCATCATATCCAAAACAGGAAAAACAGTACAGGTCTGAGGCGAATACTGCAAGAGAAATACGGAACTTTGTACCGGTGGCTGGAAGCACGGGTGATAACGCCCTAAACAGCCCCTATATCCTGCTACAAGAGGTTTTCGAGGTACATATTTGATCTTCTCTTGTCTGCTAGTATAATGCTAGCTGGGCTGCGTAGCTGTTGGCTCTCGAAGGTTCTCGAGAAATGAGAGAACATTACGGCGAAAATAATACGAGGAGCTGAGTGAGGTGAGAGCCACCAGATCCACAGATTAAATACTCTAAATGAAGTTTAATTATTATAGCGATGCAGGAAATTTAAATCGAAGCTAGCAAACCTCGGAAAACCATGCAGTTCATTGAGGTGATAGGCCTTATTCCTAGGATAATCCCTCTATCTTGTGATTTCTAGGATAGAGGGCCACTGGTTTATCAGTGTCTACTGCCATATGTCACGCTCTCTAAATGACATTGCTTATTTACTAGTTATTTTTAGGCATGGGAACCAGTTCTTCTCAGGATAATCATACCACGCGCGTTGCGTGAATGTTTTTCGTGGAGGATGAAAATGCGTGTAAAGTCAATATCGAAGCGCGCGAAGTCTAAAAATAGAATGCAAATCATTGGAAGCCTGCGAGAGTCAGACAACATAAGCGTGTTCTGAGAGAAATAGGAGGAAAATAAACGCCAAATTTTCTTTTCAAAAATTGTTCAAGGAACACCTGCTTACGCGCTTGAAAAAGCGTCAAATCTTCCACCATTCCGTTTTGTTTGTCTGAGTTTGTCTGAGTTATGACGTCACTCGCGCGCTTCGCTATTGCTAGTCTGCGCCATAAGATTGGCTATTTTTTGACTCTGAAAACGAGAGTGATCAAGAAACAACTTGTAGAGAGGGATATCCTTGGGGTAAAAGCCTATATGGAGAGGGAGAGTTGGTGACTCATCCATTCCCGGTAGGCTTAATAAGCAAACTACACCCCGTCCTATAAGTAGCTCCTTAAACCGAACCAAATGCTTTTAGCTTTTGAATGAAAAGGGACGAAGAAACAAAACTAAGCCCATTCATCACAAACATGTGTCTCAGTCAGTCACTAACATAAAACATCTTGAATTAAAATTACACATTTTGAGACATATGGCTTGATACTCCTGTGCACAATACTGGATAGAACGTTGTGTTTCGTACATGTTCAGATTAACCACAGTAAAAATAGGAATACGGCAGAGACCCGCTTTCCGTAAAGCGAATTTTGCAGCCTTTTCTCCTTTCTCCTTTTAATTTCTTCCTCTCCTTCAGGCCACTACTTCACAATGGTGAGCAGACCATCTCAGACTTGTCGGAATGATAATGAAAGGATCATGAAACAGTGACTCTTATTTTGGTACATAGCTTTCGCGGGGTCGTCATTTTGGGATATTTAACGAGAGTTAGATAATCATTAATTCGCTCGACTCGGTCATTGTGAAGCTAATGACCTACAAACAGTTCAGGTCAGTCTAAACATATTCTGCCTGGAAACAAAATTGGGAGTTGCTTCATTACACACACAAAAAGAAAACTACAGTCAAGGGAGAATTGAGTGTAGAAACTCTCAGACTCTTTTTTAGTTTAAGAATATGCTATAAATGATATGGTTTGGTTCGTTTGGAACTTATAGTTTTAATTGTTCAACGCTTATAACATGCCCGGCATTTCATATTTCGCAACGGTAAAGTGATAACCCAGATTGCGTTTGCTTGGCACGTTTCTCAGAAACATAACAAAGAAAACGTTTCAGAGCACAGTAGCCAGTGTGTGTACCATCTCATTCGTCTTTTTGAGGCACGTATGGGATAAGAATTTATACGGTCGAGACATGCGTGTTGTTTTTACCGTGTTTTGTTTTGTTGGTTATTTTTTGGCCTTTTAAATGCAAATAAATCATCTGCCTGGGAGCATAACTTTCTTCCGTTGCAACTTTGCAACGTTTGTCGTATGCCTGAATTCTGTCAAGTCCCTTTGAAAAAGTGCATTTTTCAAGCCACATCTCCAAGTAGTGAATTATCTGCAGTTGGTCCAAAAAAATCTCGCTCTATTCTATTTTATGCATGGGCGCCAGTCAAAACTACTGACGCACGTCACTAATAATTTAAGGGACAATAAAATTGATGTCATCTTGTTAGAATAATTCCTTGGTAACTGATTTCTTGAAGAAGAATATTCACATCGTGAGTATTAGATATCTGCGCTTCCTCGCAGTTTGCGCAATCGTTTCATAGATCTCTGCACCAGTCTATAGATCCTTAACGCAGGGCTTGTCGTTGCTTTGTTTTGAAATGGGCGCAGTTGCAAAGACCATTTGTTCCGAGGTTGTGATTAGAAATTTCCATAACTTTCCATCTGAGACAAAAGGCTCCCAACGGGAGACATTTTAATATTGTACTTGAATTTGCTAGAGGAGGCTTGAAAAATATAAACAGCTGCGGTAATATCGCATGGATTTTCAAGTATATCGTTCTTTTCCACAATCAGAATTACTACTGACAAAATATAATGAAAACGTTGTCAAAAGGTTTGATCAAATTTCCCATAAAAAGTCAAAATACCGTTATCGCTTTGACTGTAAGGTAGGAAAATTCGAAAGCTCAGCTCAGTAACGTTTCTGAACCAAAACTTTGGACGTGTTGACAGTTCGATCATCTTATATCTCTTGAAACAGAATCGCCGATACTTTGAAACTATTGTATAATGCACTGTGGTCTCGAAGAGAACTGATAAACTGTAACACGATAAAGGTTAAATTGGTCACATTTTCGTCTACAATAGCTTTACGACAGCTCCGCGGAAAGAACGGTGTTTGATTTCACTGAAGGTTTCTTTTTAAGCAAAGTTCCCTGCTAAAATATAACAGCTTCATAATGGTTTCCGTTTACAGAGAAAATTATACAAACACTCAAGAAATTATAAGCGCATATTGTAAAACTATGATGGAATCTTCGTTCTGCGACAAAGTTAAATAAAACCCATCGTCATATAGCACGTCGAATAAAAAGATCTGAGAGGACTATTTTCTGCCTCTATTAAAAATAATTTTGATAAGATATCAAGAGTTAAAATGAACTTTCTTTCTGAAGTAAAACAAGGGAAAAGTTTTGTAAGTGTCAGTGTTAACATGCAGCTGTACTGAGGTCGTGGGAAAGCATGTTAAATATGAATAACATGTTCATAGTAACAACTGTAAATAAGATTCTCTTCGCTTTTGAAACGGCGTTAATTTTTGGCTATTATGGCGATTTTTCTCGATTGTGTAATGCCCGTTTTTCTGCAAAAATTAGATCTGCTCCACAGAGTATCTTGCGTGCTAACCTATGAAATATCCAACACTTGTAAACCTGTATTTACGGACATGTACTAAAACCCATTCCGTAACCGCAAAATTGACGAAATGATATTGGAAGCATTACTGAAACGAACCCGATATCCAGCTCAAACAGATTTCTCAATTAAAATGCACTCATCCTAACAAAACAAGAAACTTACTAATTTTGTCAAACTGATGAGTTCTTTGCTAGAACTTTCTGTTTAAAACGTTGCCTTCGGCTGGTTTTATTTAATGGCGAGAAGACGTTTCCTTAATTATTTAACGTATACATTAAACCGATTAGAAACTATGCAACACGTCTTTCCCTATCACAATCTTCCAACCGGTATCTTGAAACATCATGAATTCCACTAGGTGGTTTTGCAGCGAGTATTTGTTCCTCACCCGCGGTTCCGCACCATCTCGTGTTTCTCACTCGATCATGAAAGAAACCCACTAAAGTCTCAATTACAAACTGCAAACTATTGAATTTAAGTCTTACCTTCGCTGGAAATGTACATCGTTGCGCAGAACGCCGCAAAGAACTCAGTTGCTATGCAGAATCTCATCTTGGGCCGATTTTATCTGACCCTTTGCTGTGACAAAATCTCCGGTGTCTATGTCGCTGATGAATACCGTTGAATCTAGTGCAATCGAGTCACCGGACTGTGGTGATATTTCAACACACCGACTGTTTATAGCCCTGAATGTGACGTCACAAGAGAGAGACAATGCTTCTTTCGTACTTGACGCGTCCCTAGGGATCTCGGGTCTTAAGACGCGTTACAGTCTAGAGGCTTGTCAGTACTTAAGTTTGCCAAATTATTCCTTAGCTTGAATGAACAGCCACTCACAAGGGCTCACTGGATCTTAATGAACGGGCTAAACTGAATATGGTAAATCCAGTTTAATTCAGTTCTACAAATTTGGCTACCGAGGAGACAAAATTTACACGGTGGCATCTTTCCTACGATCACGAGTGACGCACTCACATAGATACAATCGACATGTTGACATAACTTTTTATTACATTACGTTCCTCTTTTCGAAGAAAGCAAACCTGGTGGCCCGTTTCGGCTAACTTTACCCACGATGAAAGCAGATGTTTCCATCCACGCAAATAAACAAAGGGAGTGTTTGGGTTGTTGTCAACAAAATCGACGAACCTTAACTCCCATCGCATTAAGCATGAAAAGTGGTGTTCTTTGTTTGAACAAGTTTGGCTGAGTTTTGATCGAATTTTAAGCCTAAGTTCAACCATGACCAACGGAAAAATATAGACGATGTTCTGCCGTTCTGCAAGACTGTGAGTACCTCTGTGATCGAAACTTGAAAGAAACTGTCAGTGTTGTATTTGGGAAACATTTATTTACAAATTGCAACTTGTTGGAGACAACATTTACAAAAGATGAATAAATTAAAGCTCTCCACGTACAAAAGGTATTTTATTTATAATAACCGAAAGAATAAACGTTGCCTTTTCACACGATAAATTAAAAGAAAACAATAACATGTTTAAACAACGTTGTACTTAGCAGTATCACGCATGAAACATGTGCTTTGTTTACCTCGATAATCTATCACATCTTAATATCGATTTACAATTACTTTAGACTTTGAATAAACAAATCACTCAAAATCCTACAAAATATGTCAACATGCAATTTCCTTCCTGAGAGCGGAAGTCGATGTTCCGTTTCCTTCCTGTGAAGCAAGAAGTATTGAAGTTGGATATCGCCTCGACGTATACTCTAGAATAGTTTCGTTAAGTGCAATTGTAATGAGCTTCAGAGTTATAGTTAATGGAGTGAATAATCAGCTGAGCGTTGAGTGCAAGAGAAAGCACAGACAACTTGAGTAAAGATTTTAAACTTTTCCGCGATGTTATTGACGCTGGATATATTTTATAGTGCCTGTACATTCTGAGCCATTTGCCATTCAAGATTCTTCTGCTTAATCCTTTCTTTTGTTCATAATATAAGCTCCGTCTTTCGTACAGTCAAAACATTTACCCAAACCCTTTGTCTTGAGCACCAGCATTCCATAAAGCGACCATTCCCGACACAAAACTTCCACTAACTTTCGAATTCACGAGAAATTTTAACGGCGACGATCACGAACTTTCTTTTACCCTTCTCGAACTTGTAAGATAATTATCGATCAATACGAAAGATTAAAGGTTAAGTTGACTTAACGAGATTATGACTTTGCCAAAATTTTGTGTGCTTCTTGGGAGTTAAGAAGTCAAAAAAAAAAAAAAAAAAAAAAAAAAATAAAAAAAATTTTTCTT
>Ga0126338_10000067_pt1 | contig 33963 bp, 10 predicted proteins | sample OrbCmetagenome_2_FD_92529 | JGI IMG/M metagenome (GOLD analysis project Ga0126338, IMG submission 92529) | Coral microbial communities from Petempiche,Puerto Morelos, Mexico - Orbicella C C metagenome | ecosystem: Host-associated > Invertebrates > Cnidaria > Coral | place: Petempiche,Puerto... | reverse complement strand
GTGGGGGGGGGGGGGGGGGGGGGGGGGGGGGGGGGGGGGGGGGGGGGGGGGGGGGGGGGGGGGGGGGGGGGGGGGGGGGGGGGGGGGGGGGGGGGGGGGGGGGGGGGGGTAAGACATTTTATAAAAGAGGGAATGTTGATACCCCACATCTCTCCCCAAGATTCACAACTGTCGTGTGTCCTAAATTCATTTAATACCAACTGCTAGGATGTTTAATGTGATACAAATACCTCTAGAGACAGATGGCAAATACTACTATCAAAATAATCAATCAGATCAAATTCTGACTTGTCAGTGCTCCTTAAAGCCAGGTTATAAACACCAATGTTGTGATCCATAGATCGGGAAATGGTCAGGGGAAAAAACATTCTCCAAGTCAAGGAAAAGTCAGGGAATTTTATAAATTTTGCATCATGAAAAATTCACATTTTGAAGAAATGTCAGGGAAAAGTGAAATAATTTAACACAGCTGATTTAATACCATCAAGGGCTGGACAGAACATTTGGGGTCACTGTGATCTCAACTATATTTTTCCTTAATGAGGAAGGAAAATTTGTTGAAAACTTGTGAGCCTTCATGAATGGGCAGAAAGGACAACTGTAAGTTGAGGCCAGAAGCCACTACTAGATCTGACATTTTGTATTTATTTGGTCAGGGAAATATTAATTTCATCACGGAAAAGCAGGGAATTTTGAAAAGCAAGGCCTGTGGCAACCATGACTGTAGATGCTTGTACATGTACATGCAGTTCAAGAGCCTTGAGCTTCACCAAGGTTTTCGTATCATGAAGTGACAACACACAGAATATCTCTTAGAGGTGCAATCTCTTACCTGGTTGGTCCTCAAGTGAAATGGGAAATTTATATTTGCTGCAGAAGGTCTGGTTATAATCTGTGAAAGTATTGATCAAAACAAGCTTTATTTTCACTGTCCAGAAGTAAGATCCTTTGTAAACTAGCAGTGTTTGTTCTGTATATATGCATCAGCGTGATTCAATATGCATAATAATAATGTCTGTCAAGTAGTGATACTGATTACTAAATATATTAATATGAAAGACGATGCTCAATAAAAAACATTTAATGGTTCACTTACCAAGAAAACCAAGTGCGCAAGAATAGAGATTGACCAATCAATTCCATTGACAATTTGCTCTCTGGAAACAAAAATAAATCATTCAACAGTGAAGCATTCTTTTGATATCCAATGACAACTGAGCAAATTACATACCATTGCTACATGAACCCTTCCTGTCTTACCCATCCCTAAGTATAATCTATTATTAAGCTACTCAAAACTTAAAATCTCCAGAAAGTGCTTGCAAATTAGTTGAGATATGGACCTCCAAACGCGTTCCTCTGTAGGGGGTTCCGGGGGCATCCTCCCCCAGCACGTTTTTAACCTTTAGGTCCTCTCAAATGAGATTTTCGGCATTCTGAGGCAGGTTAGGGTGTTATTATGTCTCATTATAATTCTTTTTTTTTTATGTAACACAAGTATGGCTACCTCTGTTTCTAAAAAACATCAAAGAAAAGAATCTTAACTGGGCAAGACTGCTTACCTTTCCCACTTTGGTATTTTGTATGTTGCAATTACAACTACAATTGGCCCAGCAAGGAACCTGTAAAACAGGAATTCTATGTTAATATGTATTTCAACAAGTTCGAACAGACTCCCACTTAGATAGTTCATTAGAATCTACTAATTACTATATGAAAGACACTGATAGCAAATTAAAGCCAATCAAAGAACAGAGTACAGTTAAACCTCTGGTGTGCATTCACTCAGTACATATTTTGGTCTAGAATTTAAGCTAAGGCAGTCCCTTACACTGTGACCACACCAACCAAGGCCACCCACCAAAATTCTTCACAAATTGATCTGAGAAAAAAATTGATGTTCACAATAGATTTGCGACAAATTTTCGATCTGAGCATGCCGCACACTACAGAAACAACAAATTTAGAACCACTTTTACTGTTTTAACATGCAAATGCCATTGGTCAATTTGCAAAAACAATACTTGGGTAGCCTTGGTCAGGGTAGTCGCACTGTAATAGGAATACGTTTTGCACATAGTAAATTTCAATTTCTGAGAAAAATTTGCAGTGCTGCATGCAATGCACTCCAATTCTGGTTGCCACAAGGTCTCTCAGGAGGTGGTAGTCTGCTGCATTTGCAAGACTACAATGGCCATAGATATGCAATTAATCAAACAATTATTAAACTACTATGTGTACTTACCATCCTGTGTAGAAGAACCAGAATGGGTAATAAAAATTACACTTGTTTGGATAATGCTTCAGGGTGAAGAAAGTCCCATAGCAGAACCACAACCAAGCCTGAAAAAAATATCACTAAAATTCTTAACATTACAGTTCAACCCCTATTAAAAGGCCACCCTCAAGGAAAAGAATACTGGCCGCTTAAAAGGAGTTGGCTTCTTAATAGAGATAAAAACAGTAGAAAAGCTCTAAAAGGATTTTTTTTTCAGCAGCATCACTATAACTTGTACAATACTTAAAAACACAAGTACAGACAATGCAAACTTTTGCAAAACTTTTCCTTGGATGATACTGTTCAAGAAAAAGTGAGATATTTACAGTTGAGTATTCTTGAACTCTAATGCTGATAAACTAGCATTAAAAAATGGATAATCAGTCTCAAGACTAAGTTCTTAAATCTATCCTAGATATCACAAAAAAATAAAATCAGATAGTAGTTTTATCACTGATTGCTTCAAAGAAAGTATGAACATCTATACTTAACATTCAATTGTGAAAAGAACCAGTTTAGCCTTAACACTGAATGGTGACTTTGTTTGTTGCAAATATTTTGTCTTTCCCATAAGTTTTTGCAAGCCATTTTTACTTTCTCACACCCTTTTATTAAATGACTGGCTACCAACAGAAGAGGTTTTCATTCTGCATTTCTGCATCTACATAACATTGCCTACTTTCTTCTGCATTTTGTGGTCAGGAATGCAACCAACAAAGAAAAACACTCTGAAGCTAAACAACCAGGCCCTAGCTCAGCACAAGCCCTGGGCGACGCCTATATGAAAAGTTTGAGGATACTCATCGCCTTGCTTAGGAGTGTAAATCACATATTTTGGTCTCACTTGGGCTGTCCAGGATGAAACTTCACTATTTTTAGCCATGGATGAAAGTATTCTTTCAGGTGCAAGCGAAAAATAATAAAAGAATGCTGTCATTTCAGTAACTTTAAGGGGTCATTTGCCTCCTTTAGGGGTTTAATTCAAATTTCCAACAAGCAACCCGGACTTTTTCAGATGGGAGTCTTCCCAACCCTGGGTACAACCTCCACAGCTAAGCAACCACACTCAACTGGTGAAAAAACTAAAAATAATATTATCTGTAGCTCCCAGAATTGAGAATGAGGACTTCAAAGTATAATAATATTGAGTTAATTTCTATTATGCAATACTCACAATGACTCTCAAGATAGAAATCCCAATGCCGGCAGGACTCTCGTAGATATAGAGAACTTCACCCGGATCAAACACCTTCAATGTTAACAACAGATTGTTCTCAATAAAATGAACAGTTAAAATAACACGACAAAGTCTATTGAACAAGTCATTAGCTAGGGAGTTTCAATCAGTTAGCCTTGATGATGACAGCAATGCACAAGAACATGTGGTGTAACTAAAACAATTTAAAGTTATATTCAATCATCTGGAACATCTTACAGTGAAACCTAATGTAATAAAGTCCCTGATGCAATAACCTACTAGTTCTTCAGCCCAGCCAAATTAAAAATAAAAACGTATTCAAAAGCAGAACCCTGAGATAACATTAACCAGTCCCTTATCATGACATCACATATATCATCATCATTATACCACTGAAACTAAATATGAGAAGCAGATAAACAGAAATCATAACATTTTTAACTTCTACTAATTTCCATTGTGCAAGACTGCAATTTCTCGATCAAACGCTCATTACATTATACACTGCCAGAGGTCATTGTATTAAGATGCTGAGTAGATTTACTGTAAGGCAAAACAACTATACTTAGACAAAAGTAGGATATAACAAAGATCTTGTTTTCTCTAAACTTCATAATTTGAATATCATAAGTTTTTCTGGACACCAACCCTTGTTTTTTTCCCATTTATTCATGTAGACCCCTAGTAAATGATCAATATTCTACTTACAGCAACTTCATAGAAGAAGAGGATGGCAAAACACACTGTATAAACTGTACCAAAGATGCTGAGCTTGATTTGACCTCCAGAACTGATGCGCCCTCTGCGAACAAATGATTCAACCACTTACTGTAAGTTTGTAGATCTATATCTAATATGTACTTTACTATTACTGTGTGTTAACCAATTAATTCTCTATAATCCTGATAAGCATTCCCACATTGTCTCACCAGAATTTGTGCAATTATTATGAATGAAAATCTAAAAAAATAGTTTCATTCAACATTTCACAGTGTTCATATTCAGTGTGTGATAAAAGCAGTTAATTTGCACTCGAGAATCAAACCATAACACTGCTCAAGACTGTATTACATTACAGAGACTTGCATAGTTTAATTTAAATAATTTTGAGCTACATGTAGTATGTGGCATTTACAACTCTTTCTCCTGTACTTTTTTGTACCTTTAACACATGAAAATTTGAAGAACATGTAGTACGTACAAAATGTAGTTCATGCTATCTGTATTTACAACAAATTTCTTTGATCTGAAGGAAAATTATTTAAGAAGTCTAACTTGGTTTTTGTACATTTTGTTCATTCTGACTTCTACAAACAATGTAATTTTCTTCTTGCCTTGTTACTGTCCATCCTTTAGCCATCAAAATTAACATGATCAGAAATACAACATGAGAGATGAAGTGACAGGCACGCCCTGCAATGAGCAATAAAGTTAGCGTGTCTATAAAATCAAGAGAGCTTCTTTAACAAAAGTAACACTCTGCCAGTTCGAAAACAGTAAAAACCATTTTACTTATCAGACCAATATAATCTTGATAAAACAATAACTCAACTACAAAAATTACTTACAACTGAATATAAAACAACATACTGTAATTTACTGCTTGTCACAATCTACCAAATTTTCTACAGGCTTCATGGGCAATTTTTTCAAAACTTCTTCAAAATTGGCCACATGCACGTGAGACAAAGTAGGGCAACACACAACATTGTGTACTAGATTTGAAAATACCCTAAGTTATACAATAACTGATCTATACATTACCTACTACAGATAGTCCATACGTCTCAAAGCCACTCCTTCCAAATTTGACATAGTAAATGATGTAGAACAGCAAGCTTATAACTGAAAGAAAAAACATTTAAATTATTCAACTTTTAATTATAACAAATATTGCTAATTTGTTTCTCTTTGCAATTCAGAAACCTTCACTACCTAGATTGAGTCCTTTTTGCTAAAAGTCTAGGAACTGTTGAAAAGGAAATCCTGGATAATTTATTGATCTAGCAAAACTAATGTTTGATACGCTTATTTGACATATAGACCGAGCGTTCGATACACACAGTATCTCACATTCAATCAAACTTTTTGTTGTAGCGTACAAGCAGTTGCTTTTGATATGCACACTGACATCTTGTGAGTAATATATTCCATACTAAACGCTTCAGTGATTCTTGAGAGAAAAGAGATGCATCTCGAGAGAAATGAGACAAGAGGTGGTAACTTAAATCTGAGCGGTACTCTAGATTCATTTATGATTATCAAAAAGTTTGTCTTGTATAATACCCTTGTAATTTGAGTTTCCTCAAAAATTTTCCAAGAACCCTCAACTGCCCATCAAGTGACAGACAGAATCAAATAGTCGACTGGAATATTCACTAGTCCCTGGATATCAGACAGGACTTTCTTTCTTTCTGTAAATAAGTTTTCAGTATTCTACTGTATACTAGGATAGCCCTTCCTATGCTCATGTGTATCATTTGCAACTTCCCTCTGACATCTCTTCTATAAGTTTACTTGCCCAACATCAAGCGAGAACACTTGTCATGAACAAATTACTGACATTGCATCATGCCATGATCTTACCTTCAAAGGTCAATGAGGTCAAATAAAGCTTGTATGAAAAGTGAAAAAACCTGCGACCCACTAAGAGATCTGCAATTGATTACAGTAAAATATTGTTAAATACATTAGGGTTACGGTTGGTAATTTAAATTAGCAAAAAAACGTCTTAAAAAAACAAGAATTCTGATAAATTGGCATTGTTTCATACATTGTGTCTTTTTGTGGTTGAAAATCTTTTCGATCAAACTACTTTTCATGCATTTTATTCTTGTTTAATACTCTGGACTGATTCTCAAACTCATATTTAATAAATCATTAATAAGTTTAAACAAAGGAAATGATAACCATGAAAGAATGTGGATATGTGATCTTAATTAGCATGGATTTTTGTTATTTTATTTTTCGTAAGTTTTATGTTTCACTTTATATATCAAGCACTTGAAACTGTTTCAAACACCTCAAAGTTAAATGAATATATGACAAGACATTTGAAGGCAAATAATTATTGTGATAGCCCTTATAAGAAATGACTGAATATTTCAGTACAGAAAGTTCTGCATAATGGGAAATTATATTTTGTAAATTATTAATTCATTGTTGAGGAAAAGGTTGTTGTTATTCATTGTGGTAGATGCAATAATAACATGTTTTATTATTTGTCTCTCGATGTAGTCACTTGAGATGTAGATTGCAACGTTTCGACTGCTTACTGCTAGTCTTCTTCAGGCGATAAGGTCGACTGATTGCATGGTATCATTTGTTAATTCATTTCTTACTTGCAACATAAATGCCCAGCATCCACATCACAATAAAGGCAATAAAAAAAGCTATGTCCATGGGAAGAATGACTGAAAAATAGAAATAATGAAGAAATAATTTATTATAATTTTATTAGTTTTACATAGAATATTTTACCAATTATGCAGAAAATGATTGTTCACATCATAGAGAGGACCCTCTACTAACTATGACCAAATGCATACTCTAGACCTGTGCCTGTTAACCCTAACTACAGGTAACTTACAAAAGAATTCTCTGTAGCAGATTGACCACAGTTGTAGATGACTATTCCAAGAGCAACCAGGTGCAGAATAAATTTAAAATTGGATCACTGCATGTTACATCTAACACCACTTTCTCAATTGCTGCAGCTGTTATTGAAAACTTATTTAATGAAAATAGCATGTCTTTGTAGTGATATCTACATGTACATTGTAAGGCAGCTGAATAGAAATTACAGTGGAATCCCTATTTTTCAAGGGAAACGAAAATTGCTTCGAAAAATCGGATAGTTTGAGAGGAGAGGGAAATGACTTTTGCTTCGGGTTATCGGGAGGTTCCAAACAATGAGGGTTTGAGAAATCGGGTTTCCACTGTACATCTCTACTTGCCAAGATTAAATTCTAGAGATACATACATCTTTCATCTGCAGAGAAGTGCTTTCTCCAAAACGTTTCTCCATTTGTCATTTCTAATCTGTAGTTCAAGAACAGTCCCTAAAATGCCACAATGAATTGAATTTATTAGCATGACCTCAACTTCCAACACTTTGATCAGCTTTATTCCACATTAGAGTGTAATGAGCACTTTTTTTGCATGACTGAAAATTTCAATCCTCTGGGTACAAGAACTCACAGTACCCACCTTAGAGGAGTCACAGTTACTGATGGCTAAATACCACCATCTCTCACGATTTGACACAAATCGCCGATCACCTTAAAAAGAACAAGGAAAAAAGGTGTTGACAATAATATATGGCTGTGCAAACATCATTTATCACCATCTTAAAAGGACTAGGCAATCTCAATGCTGATCATAGAACTCACCAAAATATCACAGAAAGTGTTAAAACTGTGGAAAAACTCAAGCAAAACTACGAAAAGACAAAGATTTTGCATGGTTGGGCAAAATTGGAAAAGGATAAAACAGTTTGCATTTGGCTGGGCTTGAAAAACATTAGCCTCATATTTATTTGACTTTTCAAGTTTATCTTCATTTGTGTGAAAGTCAGGGCTCAAAAACTGACTTTTTGAGTGATAGCTTTAAAGCTATTGAAAACTTACAATTAAATAAACTGAATTACCTAAAATACTGGGACCTAGCCCCTTTGAGAGACTGAAACATACTCTTACCATTGCAGTCTAAATGTGTCACAGATAGCTTTTCTTTCTTTGTACATCCCGACCATATGTAGTTGGTCGTGAGGTTCACAACTTGGTTATTTCCTCTATAAACCTTGTCTTCTTTATCTATACATTTCTGTTGAATAACATTGGGATAAGTGACTGTTAACTGAATTTTGACCTTGTCACAATATAATATTACCTAATTAGATATTATAGTGTTTAGTATTTCTGTACAATTTCTCCTCTTGCTGAATTTTAACAAGCTTGAAGGACTAGCAGGGGTTTCATTTAACATTCTCAGCAGGAGGACAACTGGTTTTCAAAGGTGGGCAAAACTTCTGACCTGAACTTCTTTAAATAAGAACAATTATTCACTAGATAGTTAAAAATAGTTGGGCAAAGTTGTTCTCACGGCCAGTCAATTTGCCAGGTGCATGCCTGGGCTTAAATGAAACCCCTATGGACAAGGCAAAATACAAATGTAGAAGAGTAAAAGTACACTGCAATAAACTCCATGCCTACTTAAGTGTTAAATTATTGCGAGACCTAAAAATTGCATGGGTTCCTGCATTTTTTTCTTAATCTTTGAAAAACTTACTTGGGCTTATTTGTTCCAAATTGTACTCAAAATCATTTGATTAAACATAAAAAAAAACCATATTCTTAGCATGTGCTGGATGAAACTGTGGTTATTCATTTTGTAAGACATCACATAAATCGTGGTTGTTAAATATAGGAAATCACTACCCAGCAGATAGTATAGCTCCAACAATCATCTTCTCAATAGAACGATTTATCTGGTAAAATGCAAAACAGCTAAAAAAAAAATAATAAAATTTATGTAAAATAATACCTTGATGGTTACACTAAAAATCACAGTCAATATACAAAAATTATTAATACTGATGTTAATTGCGAGGCCAGCTTATTTTATATATAGAATGATGTATTTTAGCAGCTGGGAAAAACTGATTACTATGCAGCCAATCAAGAGTTAGCTCACATGCAATAATTTTCTGTAATTACGAGTGGTACTATCTGAAAGAACTGTTATTCTGTCAAGAAACAATTATTCTGCTGTATTTCATTATGAGTGAAGGAATCAACTGAAGAAAGCTGTTTTTAGGAAGCTAGTTTCAATTACCTTAATTTTGTAATTTAAAATAATTTTGCCATAGGTTAATAAAAAGCAATATTTGATGATTCCAAAACAGTTATTTTTTTCATAAACCTTTTTGTTAAGGTGTCTTTCTTGTTTTTCTTTGGTTTGCTTCCTTTTTCAATCTTCCCTACTGAGGCTCAGGGCTCGAAATTAACTTTTTTGTTTGGGAGCCAGCTGGCAACTAACGGAAAAATTTTAGTTGCCAGATCGTAAATTTTGGTCGCCAACTTATTTTACATATAACCTACACAAGAACAAAACTTTATACGTTACTTCGCATTCAAGAAAAGCCACGATTGAAGAGCGAAAACAATTAAAAGCAACACCAGTAACACTTAGTTACAGAAAGCTACTGTTGTTCTCAGGTGATATGTCTCTGGTCCCAAGGTGATGGTTGTCTCCATAGTCATTTTAAATGAAGCGAAGCATAAAACGTTTTAAGTCCGTGGTTTTCATTGTGAGACAAACACGGTCCTTACATATTTTCCCTTTGCTACTTCTTCGAAATGCCGTTCTTTATTTTTGACTTGCTTTCCTCAATGTCTTTCGCTGCCGACAAACAATGCCATGCTTGAATCTTCATTCCCCGCACGTAAAGACTCACGTAATTCCTTCAACTGATTGGTATCTGCCGCCATTTTCGCAGCAAATGAAAAGCACATGGTGTTGAAGTGCGCCTGCGATCCTAGTTTCAGAAGAAGCCACTGAAACAACATGGTACGACGTGAACGCAGTATCGACGTGTCGAAATACACTCAATTTTTTTGATTATCTTGTAATATTCAGACATTATTTTACTGGGGACGGAAAGGTGAGTTGTATACTAGCTACCATATCCGATTGATTTCCTAATATAGAGATTTAAAAACAAAAGTTGTGTCGTGGTTTTGTTTAGTTATCGGACAAAATGTGAGTCGCCAGCTGGTGACCAGTTCTGAAAATTTTGTCGCCAGTGCTCAATTTTTGGTCGCATTGGCGACCAGTGAGTCGCAATTTCGAGCCCTGAGGCTGCGAGCACAGAACAGACTATTCAATTAATTTTTCATTATATACAGTTAACAACAAAAAAGCATGGTTTCCATGCTTCATGCCTGCTTGGAGAAAACCTTTTTTTTAAAGTCACAGACAGCTGGACCAGAGATGCAGCTAAGAGTGACTACAGGCAAATTCAATGGTTGAATGACAGTTTATTGCCCACTGAGATCCTACTTGGGGTAATTCTGAAGGAAAGAGGCCAGGAAATTAAAGACACCTTAAAATTATCTACCACTGTTCAGTTTTTTTTTTTTTTTTCAGCTTCATCCCTGTTAGACCACACACAAAATCAAAACTGTCAACCACTTAATTGTCACTGGTTTTACCAGTGAGCATGAAGACAACTTTCCCAGAAAATTATCAGTTGACACAAAATCTACAACGCATGTACGATGTAAGATGATTTCATTGGCAAGTAAAGTGGTAAAGAGACTACAGACAACTGTTAGTGTGTTCATACACCTGCTGACAGTTTCCTTCTTTTTTCTGACATCCTGTTTACTTTGTGGAGGTTTATCCTCCTAGTGCTCTTACTTTATTTTATGCTTTCTGTTTACACACGAAGGTGTGTGTTCGTAGACCTAGTACTTGGATCAACCTACTGAAGTGCCTTTATTTCCTCGGCACTGAACTGATCAATCTAGCTGCATTTAGAATATAGCTGCTATAAACCTGCTAATGGAGTTGAGTGTGCTTTTTTTAATTACTATCAATCTTGTAGCGCTCTGCTCATTATCTATTCTGTGGTAGATAGTGAGTAGCCTAGCAGCATGCAGTTGTCAACAAAATGTGTTCATTTCTTTGTGCAATCAAAGCATCTGTAAAGAAGATTTTGATAAAGTTTTGAATGACTGGTAGATTTATCTTAACACAAATAGATTATTCGCTCTCGATTTCTATGTGCTAGTTGCCTTCAGTAGGTTTGCATCCTCGTCAACAGTCATGCAATAGAAATCTCAAGCTCATAATGCAAGGCCAGAAATAGTTAATCATTTTTAATAGAGCATGTATCTCCACAGGCTGTAATTTTGTTTTCAAACCAGACAAAAGTGAAAAGCTCCAAAAAACCCATGTACTTAATTGGAATGAAACTTCCACCCAGGCAGAAAAGTGAGGAAACAAGGCGGCTGAAAAGAAAAGGTTTCGGTAAAATAAAGGCTATAAAATGGAGAATCTTATTTAACGTCTAGTTAATTTCAAAGCTAATAAATGGAGTGCACAGTGATCTCAATGCAGACAAGATAACTTAGTATGAAGCAGTATGGGAAGCCATATGGCTTGGATATGTACTTTATCAAGAAAAACTAACTTTCTTTGGGGTGCCTATCTGTCATCACATCATTGCCACTGAGACTAGATCGATTAATGAAGAGGAAATGGTTGATATCCATTTCATAGGCTGTCTTAGAAAGTTCAAAATTGAGCAGCCAACAAAAGGTTACCAGTACTTTTAAATTGCAAAAGGGTGCAATTTACTCATTTTCAAAATTTGCATCCTTGACTTCATTTTGACACCCCTAACTGGACTGAAAATTTGCCACATAATTACCCCCTTATAAGTTTCAAGGATAGCGCAAGGGAAATTTGTTATATTCTAATTGTCTTGATGCTAAATGTAAACCTGGGGATTTTGCCTCACACTAAATGGCAGAGTCATAAATATCATTTAATTTTTCACACTTTTAACAATCCTTGGAGATTAAATCCAGTGATGACTGCGTTACAGAAATACTTGTCAAAACTGCAGAGATATATTCTGATTGTCTTGATGCTAAATGAAAACATGGGGATTTTGCCTCACACTAAATGGCGGAGTCATAAACATCATTTAATTTTTCACACTTTTAACAATCCTTGGAAATTAAATCCAGTGATGACTGCGTTATAGAGATACTTGTCAAAACCGCAGAGATTTTTGATATTACAGGCTACTTCAAGTGAACTTAGATGCCCTTCTTGAAAGCTACCCAAATCTTTCATGCATGCGTACTTGAAATCACCCAGTACATTCATTTATGTCTGAAAGAGAAACTCATTTTTCATAGTTAAACTATGACAGTTCGTTTCGTATGTTTCCTGGTTGGAACGAGGAAATATCAATTTTCAACACGCCGGATTAGCAAATAAAATGACAGCCCAGTGCGTATTCGATTCATGGCTGCCCAGGCTTGACAATCTTATGAGCGACGGGTAATGCAAGTGTTTTTGTTGCTAGATTCTCGATTATTATTATTAAAACAAGTCATAAGGTGAACTCGTTCTTCGAATGAACCTTAATAAGAAGAATTATATTTCCTTGCAGTTCCTAACTTCTTCCAATTTTCTAATAAACTGGTACTAAAGAAGGCGCTAGTATCACTGGTGAGCCAAATTTCCTCATTATACGTAATAACTTGGACTTTCATTTTAAGTAAAGGGAAGGCAACCCCGTGTGTTTATGTTCAGGAAACATGCACAGATCAGTAGTATGCATGCGAGAACATTGATAAAATCGTTCGTATCGTATAAATGCTCGGAGTTTTGAATTAAAATATGTGAAATAAAGAAGTTAAATCTAAGAATACGGTTTCTTACCATGTCTGGCTTCGGATACACTAATGGCCATTGCGTGTCAAAGTACAGAAAAATATTCTGTGTAGCATAAACCTGCGAGGAAAGAAAACATAGACAAACAAAAAACTCAGTTATGGATCGGAAGTAGAAGTTTTTATCACTTACTGTAACAGCTTAGCGCCAGCAGAGTTTGTTTCTTTCAGTTTGCTGAATCATTATCAATTAAAAGCCATGTTTATGTATAAGCCTCGATTGTTCATGCAAAAAAATCGGCACAGAATCAAGAACAAAACTCACCTCAGGATATTCAAAATGATATTTTAGTTCTCCTATTGAATCTTTGTAACAAAATCTTGTTAAAAATACCCAGTTCTGTCAAAGAGAGTGGGAAAAACGAGCGATTAGGAAGCCTCGTGATACGCTTCGAACCGAAACTCCATTTGTGTTCCACAACTGCCAAAAACAAAACTTCGAATTATTCCCAACTTCAAGCTACCTCTTTGGTGCTTAATGTCCCTTCTACAATCTTAGGATATGTACTTCTAATATGAAGTAACGTTATACAGAATGCTAACGGCCAACATCGCAATCCTGTCGCCATATTTTCCTTGAAATAAAATATGGAAATTGAATGATTGTCCGTATGACAATCTGCGTGTGGGAGTCGCTAGGTAACCGTTCAACTGCAAATAAACAGTGCCCTGCAAGCATAAGGATCACTTGACTCCTCACATTCTGCCCCTAAAATCACAATGTGTGACTTTCACAACCTAAACTGCATATTTATGGAAACCTTTGCGCTGGATAATTTCTTATATTTGGCCTCAAATTGAATTTAGAGATGTAGAAGTTCGAGAGTAATGAGCAATTAAAACAACAATGACAGTTTTTGTTTACTGCTGACGTAAAGTCAAATATTTATACATTTTTATACACAAGTAATGACTGCTTGATGCGAAGTGAACAAATTTTGATATTATTTCATTCTCGAATGTGTTCCTCCGCACTTGACAGAATCACATTTGGACAATTTTGCCAACTGAGATGACTAAATAGTCAGCCATTTTGTAAGAAAAGGGAACAATTAACGCAAAGCCGACATATCACATAATGTAGAATTTAACTGGATTTAGGTATTTACAAGTATTTACATGTGTGTAAAATGCTAATGATTACATTTTCCCCCCTGAAGTCACGTTTTGTTGGTTTTGACTTCTTGTCAGTAACATCTAACACACGGTTCTGCCTAACCAAAATAATTTGTTTTTCGAGCAATCAGACTGCCACACGTTCATTTTCTTAGAGATTTGTTCGGTTCATAAAACTGTCGGGAGGGAAATTCTGCATTTCTTGCTGAAGTCAAGTGATTTAATTGACACTGCCATACGTAATAATTTTATTATCATTCTTCCTGATAGAAAATTTGTAGCGACAATGAAAATAAAATGATTTATAGAAGAAGTGAAAGGTGACAGTGATGGCTTCTGCTCATTTGTAATGTTGTTTTTTGTTCTAAGGATATAAATGCGCGTTTGAAGCCAGAAGTGACTACAAGATTAAAAAGTCCGAAAATTTCAGTTTTGCTCGGGCGTGCCGACCACACAAGTATTTCCTTCCATATATTTTACGTGTGGTTTCCATTTCATTTGAATGTCCGTTGCGAAATTAAATTGTTTGTTTTCTGGTAATCATGACACTCAAAGGATCATTTCGTTGGAATATATTTGAAAGGCCTTATCAGTTGACTCGGATGTTCCAAGTCAGTTATGGTAAAATCCTGGGATGATGTCTTAAATGAAACTTTCGTAACCCGTGAGAAAATTAATGCCTTCTGTTATTTTGGGGCAAAAAAGGTTGTTTTAGGGTAGAAAAAAGGTCAGCTAAGCTTTAAGGAAAAAGACAGTTTGCAAAAGCGAGAGATAAGATACCTTACCTGAGTTTTTCTGCAACATAATTATTCGGATCAAAAATGTGAATCAACGAGGATTGTTTGAGGAACGAAAGAAACGAAATGCTTAGAGTTTTCCTTTTTTTCTTACCACAAGCTGTGCGCTCCTGTCTAAGAGGTCAGTTACATAATGAAAATATGCCTTACGGGTAGAGAACAAAACGCTTAAGCCCCCAAAAAATGTTTTCGGTTTTATTGTACTACTTGAGAATGGATGAGGGAAAAAATATTCAACGGCCCACAAGAAAAGTTCGTCATTTGTTTTTACTTAAAACAATAAACTCATGTCGAATGATGTGATTTGGATAAGAAAGAGAGAACTAGCGTGGCGCTCGTTCAGATATTATTCGGGCTTGTTTCCTCGTGCACTGGTCCATTATTTTCGCACGTGACGTCATGACGTGAATCACCGACAATTTATAGACTGACAATACAGCTGAGGAAATTTGGCGGTGAAATTGTTTTAATTCAGCTTCAATTAGAGATCACTGCTCGCCAGATTTGTTTTGCAATCGAATCCTCGACAATCGGTTCTAGTGAAGGGATAAGTGCGAGGGAGATTGTTGGCAAATTGCAGTCCCTCAAAGGGCTTGGGAACGAACTTGCGTCATCTTTTCTGGCTTTCGTTTTTCCCATTTGCGTATGATAACTTGATGGGTTCGTCGAGCTGATAAACCAGATTAATTAATCTGGGCCACTGCCATAACTTGGGGATGATACAACGCAAATCTGCGATTTCAAAGCTCTCTGTAAAACGGTCATCGCCCATATGACATCATTGCAATATTGACCTCGCATATTAAACAGGAAGACATAAATTATTAATAATGTGATGTTTTCTCGTTTATTAATCTCTCCCACCCATACGAGTTAACAAAATAATTTTATTATTAACTGAAGAACGGATGAAGACATGAATAAGTACATTTTTAATTTACAGACGTCCCTCAATAGTGCCTTTACGGGTAAGTCAAACTTCTAGAAATAGTGATTTGATTTTTCAAAATTTATTCATGCTTTTTCAGCTGAAGGCAGCTGATCGTGAACGAGTACCTCGCGCGTGTAGGTCAAGGTAAAGATCGTAATATATTCTGTTTTTTTTTCCTGCTTTCCTCGAACAGATATCACTGACCGCACTCTGAAACTTAAATAAGAAGGGAAAATAACTGGGCACATTTCGGTAGCAAGTTGCTCTATCGAGAGTCCTGGAGTCCGCTTTTATCCACGTGAACTGAAAAGGTATTTTTTTTTCTGTTTTTAGTGTATCGCTTGTAATTTTTATGAGCTGAGTAAGTAAACAATAGGCAAACGTGATTCGTAAGCAGAATTTTTTTTGCAATGGGTTTGTGCTAATGAATTAGATCACATTTTCGCTGGCTTAGAACTGGTCAGTTCTTGGACGATGCGCTGTTGCTAAATGAAAACATGTTGCTTTTTCGGCAGCGTCCAAAGCCCGTTTACATGAAACTGGCAAAACACTCGTACATCAAATACGTTTGTTTTGATCAGCAACACGGACGGGTGAAAAGATATGCTTTGCGCTGTTTCGAATTGCGTGTGAGAAAAGTTATTCGACAGAAGAAAAAATATTTTGAAACAAAGAATAAAATAAGGCAAAACATGAAAACAAAACGCTAACGGAGTGCGTCACTCGCCCATATATCATCGCTAAAATTAACACGAACGTAACGTCTTCGCGTATAGCTCGCACACAATACGTACGCAAATTAAACCAGCTATATTTTTTAGTGTGTGTATGTCTTCGACTTAAACTCTTGAGCGTTCGGGATGTAAAACTAGACATCAAGAGTGAAAGAAATACTCATGTGATATTTGCCCATAATCTTTCAGCCCTCTCGTGACCGCCGTGTGATCGAGTTGCGGTAGAAAACCCATTCAAATCATGTCACTGTGAGTATTATATATGGTTTTTTTTTTTTAATGTGTATTGTTTTTGAGTCATTTTAAGCCTACACGAGCCAGAAATGTCAAGCTCGGTACAGCTTAAGATTGAAACAGCATTGAAACTCAAGTCCACGTTGATCTGTACATTTTTTTTTAATTTTCGTTTGTAAAATGCATGATAATTACATGAAATCGACCCCATAAAGTAACAGAATTTCTTAATTTTTATGAGCGAATATTGCTGTACAAGGTGGTTTACATCTTAACGTTAAGATATAATATGGAGTCCTCTTAGGTTGGATTAAATTTCTTTGCCGTCGTGGAAGCTGTGTGTTTCTCTAGATTGCAAAACTTTAAGCGTTTTTGGAGGATTCGGATTTTTTTTTTTTCATACTTTTAATTCGCTGCAGGAGTCTTAAAGCACACTTGAAATGAAACGTATGAGAGTTCCATTTTTATTCTAATATTCACAGCTTGCTGGCTTGGCTGAAAACCACACGAAAAGAACGCTACGTCCCCAAAAAAGGGTTAATCTGTTTGATTTACATTTAAAAATCTTGTTTAAGGTGGTTGAAAAGCAGCGCTTGTTTCGACATACAGTGCAGGGGGGAGAGGTGTATTTTAATCAAATTTTTACTGTCACGATTAGTTGGTTGACTGTACGTAATGATCACATTATCATTTTATCATTATTTTAAAAGGAAATGATATATGAAAAAGTGATAGAACAAAAATTCGTTCTATTAAACACGGCTTACCATATGATAATTTTCAAAAGCTGTTTGGCCCTCAGAATAATTCATGATTGCTGATGATTGTCAGCGATTGACAAGCTTTTGTTTCGTGTAGAGCAGGAGGTGCGATACCAGTGCAAGTATATTTTTCGCTTTCTCGTTATTAGATCAACTTGAAGCGATCATGGACTCTCTTGGTCCTGTAAATCGGAAAGGATTTCTCAATTTCAAACATCCGTGCTGTATTTGTTTAGACGCTGGGTCGCGATTGGTTGACGGTTTGTTTAGCTTTACAAGGCGTAATGTCACACATGTGAATGAGTTCAGGCGCTGGCCAATCAGCGTCGAGGATTGTCCCATTCACAGAGAGACAAGCAATTCCTCGGTTTATTTTCGAAATCTTCTATTCGAGAATGATCGCACGGTGTAGCTGGAGCGCGATTCCCTTCCATTTGCTTGCTGATCGGTTTGTGTAGTGATTTCAGGTTTGTGGTATCGAGATATGGTCTTGTTTTTTCGCCGTTGGTTTGCCCGGCACATTGTTTTGATCGTATATTGTACATGCTACTTCAGTGTGCTAACACGTAAACTTTTTCTACGGTTCTGTCAATCGCGCGTATCCAAATGATAGCCTCATATGACTTACTTTTCCCACGAACTAACATTACGATGTTTGCGTTTTACAGGAATGTGGACCAAGAACTAAACGCCAAAGGTGAATATTAAATTTTTACTACGCGCTGGCTTGATAATCTTATGTCGATAGGACAAGCCTGAGCCCATTTTTTGTTTCCATTCATGAGCGCGTTTATTGTTGTTTCTAACCATGACGAACCAGCCGACCAAGGTAACGTACAAACGAAATTAACAGCTTCAAATGAAGGTAAATGAAATGTTTTGTCGATTTTATGTGCAAATTCGCCTCCAACAAGAAATCCTATTTGTGGGTCCTTCAAAGAAGCTTGTCTTGTCAGCTGGCTCCGTAACAAAGTTTTTGGCCACGTCGTATTCCCTGTTTCAAAGTTAGCGCAGCTTCGATGTTTTTCGCAGATTATAAATTGTGTAGCAGTTCTGTCAGATTTGCGGCGAAATCGGTGGATCGTTAAGTTAGTTTTCGGTTCAAACCTCTTTCCAACCTCGAATATTCATGTTTAATGCAATATTCAATGTATCCGGTTTCACCTTGTTTTGCTGTGATGCAGTTTTTACATCGGTAAATCGATGTTTCCCTAGAAGTTGAAGGTTTTACTCCGAATGTCCTTTGCTTCGTTAATTCAGGGGAATTCAATTTTCCGCCCGCCTCCCAAAATAATGTGTAAACCAGGTTACGATCGAGCGAAAGCAATTTTTTTTCGCAGTTCAATTATATCTTATGATGTTGTGTTTGTCAATTTTTTTTGAATCTCTAATTAGTATAATACCACCGTCACTACATTTTCAAATGTCTTGGTTTTTTTTGGCGGAATCTTCTCAGAGTAACCTAGAAGTTTTGATGTACCTGCTAAACTAAGAAAATAATATGACCATCCACGCAAGTTAGGAATAAACAACAAAATGTATATTCATAAGCTAAATTTGGCTTTTCTGTATACATGGAACCGTTCATCGTTGCCGTAAATTTACTGGCTTTCATTGTTAACGGTTAGAAATGTTTTCTTTCTCAGAAAATATGAATCGTAAAGGGAGAGTTCGGCGTGGAAATCCTGCAAGAAAATCAAGTGAATATGGCTTTATCACGGAAGATACAAAGATCGCTCAATGTGGTAATCAAGACATTTTAAGCGTAAACGATCAGTTGCCAAAAAATTCGGCGAAAAGAAATCTGTCAAAAGAAATCGACGATGAATCGCATTGTAAAAGGCAGAACTTTCATTTACGGGAAGAAAGTGCCAACTCGGTCGGAAACTTTGACGGAGATGCTTTTGTTCCACCGAAATGCACGACACCAGCTGTTTCGTTAACGCAAGGTACTGATTTTAAAGCGAAATCTCCTCAGAAAAGAAAGAAAGGAGTTGATGACGGCAATTCAATCAAGAAGGCCGCGAGCGGGTGTGACGTTTCTGACGGCTCATCGTCAACCGTTGCTAGGCACTTAGCTTTTCTTGAAAGCACCAACGGTGCTAACAATTTCCTAGAGGACGAAAATACTGATAGTGCCATCTCAGATGAAGAATTTGAAGGAGCAAATGGATATGGGAAAGTTAATAATCAGCAAAAGACTCCAAAACGACCTGCCAGCCGAAACCGAGGAGAGAACATAGTTTCAAGGACGCCCACTCCCACACAACAGAAATATAAGAAAGGTGATATTGTACAAATGGAGAACGGAGTGCGGAAGAAATTTAACGGCAAACAATGGAGACGGCTTTGTTCGAGAGAGGGGTGTAACAAGGAGAGCCAGCGGCGAGGCTATTGTTCTCGTCACCTGTCATTAAAGGGCAAGTCCCTGACGAAAGGCATCGGAATTCCTGGACAGAAAAAAGGCAAATTACATGGTAAAGAACTTACCTGGGAATCTGGCAACGAAAGTGAAGGAAGTGTAGAAGGAGAGGTGTCGAGTAAAGGAACTGCTAACCACAAGGACTTAAATGATAAAGAAGCAGAGGCTGCGTTTTCACTCGTCTCACTGAGCAATTCAAGATGTGCCACACCATTTTCTAACCCTGCCACACCTTTGCCAATTTCACCTGGACCTGGCCAGTGTCAATCTCCTTCACCCTACAGCAACTGTTACAGTAATCGCAGTACCACCCCAGGTCAGCATCGGTCAGTTACACCGGTGAGGACCTGGGCCTCCGCCACACCCCGTTCTGGAAGGTCATCAAGTGCAGAGCTGCTCTCACCTTTCTTCCCAAATGGATTGTCATTATCAAATGCAGTGAGTCCTGATTCTGGAATTCTCTGTCGTGACGAGTCTGGAAGCCGTGCGAGTAACACTTCATCTTTAATGTCACCATTACCTCTGCTTTCACCTATCACTCCAACCAAAAGAACTTTCTCTCCTATTTCGCCTCCGGCTGGTTCCTCCCGGTCATTTTCACCCATTCCATGCACTCCACCTGCAATATCTGGGAAGAGAACATTTTGTCCTGTGTCACTACCTGCGCCATCAGCAATAACCCCACCCAGAGACAAGGCAGGCAGGGTTATGTACTCTCCCATACCTGCCCAGTCGCTTCCTTTGACTTCAAACAGTACATTTGTACCATTTTCACAAGATACTAACAAGAAAAGTTATCCTGATCAGGAAAGAACTGGTGATAGTGAAGAGGACAATGTTAAGCAGTCTACGTCGAATTCTGAAACTGCTGAGGAAGACACTGAGTCAAAAGAGCAACTGCTAAAGGATAACCACAACTCAGGCAAAGCCAGCCAAAGAGACCAGCAAGATGGCAATTCAACTGAATTAATTCCTGAAGTACAACTACCTCCAGTGCTGGTCAACACCATTCAGATTTCTGTCTATCCTTGGCAGTGTTTGGTTCCACAACTGTTTAATGTAGCCGCAAACAGTTTGTCGCAGCAGAACACTTGTAATGTTGTTACATCACAAGAGGGACAGGAAAATGCTGATTGTGAGCAGAACAGAATGGAAAGTGCTAGTGACAGTGCAAATCATGGTAATGCAGGAGAAAGGAGGCTTGAAAGCAGGTTGCAAGGAAATAGTGGACCAAACACTAGGAAAAGAACACGGTCATTATCATTCAGCAGTCAAGACGAGGGAAAGCCTGCTGCCAAGGTGCAGGTAAGCATATCTTGAATATGTAATATAGCAATTTTTGTGTGAGCAGTCAATTTACTAATTACATGGTGTTTGAATGTGTGGGGCTAAAATTATTTACAGTGTGACTACTCTGACCACTTAACAGCAACAACAAACAACAAACTCTATTTATGCATACATTTACAATTTAAAAAAAAAATTATATATAAATGGATGGACAGAAAAATAGTGTAGATATTTGAGGTTATCAGAATGTTTTCTAGTCAGTCTCCAGTTATTTTAAGGTTTCCATAGATATTGAGAGCATATAGTATTCTTAAGAGAAGAGATGTGTACATGATATAATATGCAAATAAGCAAATTCTTTGCAAGTTGACCACTGGCACTTTAAAAGTTTTAAAATAGTTTCTAGTCAAAACGACCACAAATCTGTTGCCTTTGTAATGTACAGCTTGATAACATGGATAATTTGCTGGAAAACTATTGTTAACCTCCATGATTTTTATTTGTCAAATTTGTGGAAATTTTGTTGGGCAGCCTTGGTTAGAGTAGTTGCACTGTAAATCGAATGGCATCACAAATTAAATTGAAATCATTTTCCCTTTAAGTTGTGCTTTCCTTACCATACTCTACAACACATCTTCATTGTATATGTTGTGGTTTGAAATATATGTCAGAATGATTTCAACCCAGGTTAAACTTTTTAGAATGACGTGCACACCTCCCACCCCTCTCAGTCCCTCATCCTACCCTACCTAGATGTCCGCTAATGCTTTTCACTGCTGTCAATCATAATTACGACAATATAGATCTGTGCGTGCACCAGGATTCCACTGTGCTATTGGGCCTCAAGGCGCTCAAGTAGTTTTACATTGGCAGCGCTTTCCTCAAGCATTCGAGTCTCAAGTGCAGGGACCCTGCTCATAGGTTGTTTCCCATCCCCTGTCTCTCCCTTTTCTTTCCACTGTTTTATCAATGTGACAGGTGCCCGCTTTCTCCCTTCTGCATGGGGGCTCATGGCTGGGTTGCCAGGATTTGCTAGCCATGAGAGGGGTCTCCATCTAGGAGCTGGCAGCCAATAGTGGAAGCTCCTGGATACCTCGGGCACCCAACCTCCACTTCGCAAAACAGTTGTTAATTAACATTATTATAATTAAAAGAAGTTCCTCCTCCTGGTGGAACATTATCTTTCACATCTTCATGCCCATTGGGCCTTTTTTATTTATTGTAGGCATCCAGTTATCCATCAAGACAAGAAAAAGAACACATTCGTCGCCCAATGAATGCGTTCATGATCTTTAGTAAGCGGCACAGGGCTCTAGTCCATCAGAAGCATCCTCACCAAGATAACAGGACGGTGAGCAAGATACTTGGTGAATGGTGGTATAACCTTGGAGCCAAAGACAAACAAAAATACATTGACCTTGCAGCCCAGGTTGGTTCTTAAACTACTCTGGTTCAGAGACCTTTCCTACATTCCACTTTCGTGCATACAAACAATAGCACCAGAACAAGGTTGGGGTGGACATTTTCTGTATTTTTGTCCACCCTGACCTCAACTCAGCACCATTGTTTGTTGAAATTTGGGAAAGGTCTATTCTTATGCTACAAGGATTGGCCAAACATGTTTTTAGAGGAAAGATGGTTGTTGGTTGTTGCACATAGCTTAGTTGAGCAAGCCTCCTTGAGAGTCTAGTTTGCACTCAACGAAGGAAATAATGGGAAACAGGGCCCCATCCTCATCCTTTTTTGTAATTCAATGAATGTTTGGGCTGTCAAATTTGATCAGTGATTATTTCCATCCCTTGGACACTAATTCTTGTCAAGTGCTAATCTTTCTAAATGCTGGCCCATGCATTAGACAAGTGCGAGTTTGATCACAGAAGACGTGTGCTCAGTCAGTTTTTTTGCTTTTTTTTTTTTTCACAACATAAATGGATCAAAGTGGACCAGTAGTGTAGAGTTTCATCATGTGTGTCTGTCTAGTATTAACTAATGCATCCCATTCTATTTTTGACTCTCTAATAACTGGAGCTGCCTGTTTTTAGTGGGTGTGTCTGTATGTGATGGCTTGTTGCACTGGATCGACTGCTCCATTTGATTTGATTCCCACTCCTCAGGTCAAAGAAGCTCATTTCAGGGCATACCCACACTGGAAGTGGTGTACTAAAGACAGGAAAAAGTCACCAAGGAAAGTTTCAGACAGAACAGAGTCCAGTGATTCCATGGGTATGTGTCTATCTAATGCAAGCTTCAAAAATGTCTCCCAGTGTGGCGGTGGTCTGAACTGGGCCAGAGTCTTTGAAAAGTACTCTAACTTATTAACTTTGAAATTTTTAAATGAATTTCTCAATAAGTTTTGACATGAATTACAGCCAGTTTGCCCTCAGCTACATTGTAGCTTTGCTAGCATCATTTTTTTGTTTGAGGCTCTGAAAAGCTACGCGCTGCCTAGTATTCTCCACATACTTCACATTTTTGGTAGAAACCTACCTTCCCCATAGAAGGGAGGTTTTTGGCCCTTATCTCGCAACAATTTATTAGTTGTTCTTAAAGTAAAAGACATAAAAAAACGTACAAAAAAGTGTTTTGAAAGTTATCATGGCTTGAGCATGTCCTTACTCTAATAGTAGCTCTGAATTTCAGGGTATTGATTGTCTAGATGGAAGGGAACAAAGTTCTTGTCGAGTGAAAGGACATAGATCAACTTCTTTGTTAATTGCCACTATTTGGGTTCTCAAGATGAGGCATCCGTGTTAGAAAGTTCTCAATTTGCTCACCTGAAATTACGGCTTTGTACCCTTGTTATGGAGTTGATGTCGTAGGATCCTTTAGTCCACACTTGTTTTAGGGAATTCAAGGTGTGAGTTGACAGCTGCCAACACGCCAATAAAAAGGAAACATTGTGTTTACTCTAAGGTTTAGTAAATGCCAACTGCAATCAAAGGCAAGCACATGGAACAGATGTGATGTGTGAGCGCATGCGCAGCGTAAATTAACATACTTTTTTCTCTGTTTTGACATCAGGAGGAGATGGTAGCGAATATCAAAGTGATATAGTGATGGGAAGTGAAGAGCATGAAGTAAGAAAAAGTGTGTTTGTTCTAGAAAATATAAAATAATCAGTAAGTGTTCACTGCCACAATCATTCACAGGAACTAACACATGTATCTGTTACATAATTGAGTTGGTCACATGTCATGTGCTTCACCATTACGATTTTGTGGTTTTATTGGTGAGATATTTTTAAACTCATCGTAAAGCGCTATTGGATAGTGATCGAAATAGCACTATATAAATAAAGTATTACTATTATTATTATTAACATGACAGGTGATTCACAGCTTTATTTACCTGTTGTCAAATTAAGTGTATATATTAGTATCGGCAATCATACTGTTTTGAGTTCAGTTTGGATTTAATTTGCACAAGTTAGTTTTTCATAAAGCTGACATTGCACGAGCCACTTCAGAGGGTGTAATTTCAGCTTTTTGAAACTCACAAGTGCAAATTAAACGAGAAAAACCATATAATATAAACTTGAAAAACTTTGCGTGGAGGAAGTGCCAGAAGATCTTTCTTGAAGCCATTTTTTCTCATTTGAGAAAACTTTTTTCAAAGTTTCCGCATAAAGTTTATAAAGTTTGGGGTGCCTCAAAAAAGCTGTTGAAACACTTTCCTATGGGTTCAAAATTTTTCAACAAACCTTTGATGGCAAAGAAGTGTTTGCTTTGCCCCATTAATATTCAGAGCATTAAAGTCTTTATGGAAGGAGAAGGGGTAGAGACAAACATGGTAGTTCAGCTCAACCAGGATAGTTGGCTAAAAAAATCATTTGGATTAAAAAAAACTGTTGGAGTTGCAACTGAAAGTGTAGAGCACATCATATCACTGATCCTCAGAAAAGAATGTTTGGAGGGTAGTTGTTTGTGTACATTGTATGTTGATATCAGGGCTTTTTTTTTTTCAGGGTGTTTTTGACAACGATTGTGAAGAACCCTCAGATGCTAAGCCTAGACTGAGATGTAAGCGCTCACAGAGCACTCCAGCAAATCAACAGGAACCTTCCCTGAAGGAAGCTGTGCATCGGCCGTACACACCCCAGCCTCCTCCCCCAACACAGCACTCACTCTTTGAGCTGGCACAGGTAATGGGAACTGCTTCGCTTGTGTGAAGAGATGGTGTAGTTGCTCTTACTAGCATCAATTTACCTTCTTGCCAATGTGGTTAGGCTCAATTCTTCCATCTAGGAATCTTAGTTTGTTGCTCTTTTGTTCTTTGCTCATCAGTTTGCTGCAGCTTTTCTCCCTCCTAAAAAATGAAATTCCAATTCAGTCTGCATGTAGAGAGCTGAAAAGTCAGGGAATTTTATTTTGAGTCAGGGGAAATTGATATTTTGAAGAAAAGTCGAGGAAAATGGAATTAATTTAATATGGCTGATTTAATACCATTGAAGGCTGGAAGAAAGAATTGGGGTCACTGATCTCAATGATATTTTTCGTAAAGGGAGAACGAAAATTTGTTGAAAATTATCACAATGACTTATAATGAACAAGTGGAAGAAGAAGCCGCCACCAGACCTGACATTTTGCATTTCTTTGGCCTTGATCAGGGAAAAGTCGGGGAAGTTTGAAAAGGGATATCTGTGGCAACCATGTATTGTTATTATTTTAGGTTTTGAGAAATAGATAGACAAAGAGTATATATCATTATTGGACTCAATACATGACAGGCATATGGGAAATTAGCAAGTTGAATGTTTTTTGGGGTATCAATAGCAAAACATTTGTCTGTAGTTGAGCCAGCCTCTGAAAGGCTGTGTCAACAGTTAGTATGGAATTTTTAGGGGTAAACTTGGGACGAGGGCAAGGATAAAAATAAACACGGCTATTATCAGTAGGAAAGTTTTCATCTGAAATGTCTGTGTCATCTTAATTTCAGATGTGTTCCGAACTAGATGAAACCACTGTGCCATCTGCCAGACCACCAGTGTCCGAGGACAGACACATCTCATTTGAACAAGGGACCACCGATACAATGAGCGAATCAGAAGATGATGACATTGGCTCGGAAGAACTGATGTGCAATGAAAACATTGACGTGAATGACAAGGAGTCTGATGACTCCGATGATGAAGAGCTGACTAACAGGGTGTTTCCTCAGCAGAGGTTTTCCCCTGTGCATTTCACTGCGAGACGAAGCCAGACCCCGGACATTGGCAAGATCAGGTACTCACCTATTGAATTTCCTGTCAAGAGAGCAGTGACTCCAAACATGTATGAACAAATGATCAAATCATCTGACATTAGCATTTCCTCGAAACCACCTTCCAAAATGGTTGACTTTGGTTTCAGGGCACCGAAAGGGCTGCCTCATTCAATCAAAAGTACAGATAAAAATGAAAGCTCGTCATCTTTGAGTGGCCACTTTGTACGCCCCAAGCAACCAATGGGTAAGAGCCACTCGCCAGGGCTCACTGTGAGTGGGCACTTTCAGCCAACAGGGTCAGTATTCAGACCAAGCCAGCCTTCCAGCGGTAATGGAAGTTCCAAGCTTAACTCATCTATCTGTGAGAGTCCTTCTAAAGCTGTTGTGAGCTCATCTGATGTGTCCCATTCATCGTTTTCTCAACCGGCACTGTTTCCCAGTCACTTCACGAAATTTTCTTCAAATGCGCACATGCCTTCAACAAACAACTTGGCAAACAATGCAGCTCTTGGAGTACAAGCGAAATCTCCTGTTACTTCTTTCAAAGGCAACAGTCAAGGTGGACTGCCATTGGGTACCAGTGCCCCCGTTTCAATAGTACCATTTCCTGGCCAAAAGGATACCAGCCTCGCAAATTCTGGAAACTTGACAAGCAGGCCTCTAACAGGTTTTCAAGTGCCATCAGCCGCTACTATGTCCAGTCACGTGACTTGGCCAGGGGCTCCAGCGTCCAGTTCTTTGGCTCCTCTGACAGTGTCAGTAGCTACCCACACAGCTCCTCCGTTTCACCAACCTATCAAAAGCACCCCCGTTCATTCACCGGGAGCCAAGGGACTGCAGCTGAAACCCATAGCTCCCTTGCTGTCACCTCCATTGGTGGCCACTTCTACCAGTGGTTTGCACAGTGGGGAGAAGACATCCGCAAGGGTTCTACTGGCAAAGAAGCCCGCACCCCTCTCAGGTGCTGTTCAAACGGCTGGAAAACGAAATATGATGGTGGATACAAAACAAGCATTTCCGTCCCATGGAGGGGTAGGGTATTATAGTGTAAATCCTGTTGTGTTAAATGGAAATCACGGGGTCGTGTCGCCGCTTTTACAAAGCCCACCAAGGCCAAGGCAAGTTCCCTCCCCAAGAACGGCTCATGGTGTTAACACTGGTGTAGCAGTAAGACCAGCCCCACGGTCACCAAGACTGGCCACGCCCGACACTAACCAACTGTCGCCTAAAGGAGGGAACTTTTTCCCGGGGCCATATCCCCGAACTGAGAAGGTGGCGACACCCTCCACAAGCTGTTCATCTTCTAGAGAAGCAAGCCACACAGTCACAACAAACAGTCACAGGCAGCCCAGTAAGCCACAGCAAGCCATTTTTGAGAAGAATCTTCCATGCCCTGTTGATACACAGGCATCCCAACTAGTAGGAGATGGTGGCGACTGTAAAGGTCTGTCCGGTGACTCAAAGTCTCACGTTAATTCAAAAACCATCCTGAAGAGGTTTATTGCTGATGGAATGGAGGAGTAAGTTAACCTCTTTTAATGAACGTTCTCTTGCATTATATCTTGCCTCAGTGTTAGCAGACACTCTATAGGCTCTCATTAGCTTCCATCTTGAATACCGTGATGAGCAAAGTCTGGAAAAACGCAACCAACCGATTCCTTTTCCCTTATTAGTTTCTAAAGAAACTGCTGGGCTGCGTGAAACACCTGTTTCCTTTAATTCACAGTTTTGTTACAGTGTAACTGTTTATTAATTGAAAACAATGGATCACACAGATGGTGTACCGTGTATCATGAAAAATTGGTATTTTTGAAGTCTGTCTTGTGTAATCTGTCGTTATCTTCCTCATTGCCTGGTGATGGTTTTTAAAAACTTTTGTTTTCAGGTTTCTGTCAATTTGAGAGAGTATTTTTTTACATCAGAAAAGTGACTTATTCGTCTTAGGAAGTTAGCTATCTCTCACATAGTGAAGATGGTTTTTTAATTGCCGACAATAACTAAGTTTACATTTGACACTTCAAAACATTTAAAAACATCTAAAACATCGTTGTTTTCCACAGAGTTCTATCGGAAGTAAACTTCGAGAGGCAGTTTGCAGAGCTACCCGAATACACACCTTACCATCGTCCAGGCCGCGATGTTAAAGCAGCTACCAACAGACGCGCTGTTGTAACAGGAAACACGCCAAACGCTGAAGACGACGGTGTGCCAACAGCCACTTCTGCGTCAGAAAGACCGTCTTGTGCCAATGGATTAGGAGAAGGAGGCCAAGGAGCTGGTCACAGAACCAGCAACATGCCAAGTCTGGAAGCTCTCGCAGAGGTTGCCGCCCTTGAGCAAGGTGGTGGTCTGAAGGAGGCGGACAAGGAAGACAAGGCAGAACCAAGCAGTCCCACCCTCTCCTCCCACAAAAAGCCAGTGGATCAGCGACGCAGTGTGGTCCTTCAGCTCTTCCAGGAACATGGGTACTTTCCTTCCGATGGCGTCACGTCTGTGTTTCAGCAGCGACATTCAGATTTGTTCCCTACCAAACCAGCGCTGCAACTCAAGATTAGAGAGGTCCGACAAAAGATCATGCACAAAACTGGGGCCAATAGCAAGTGAGGTGCGATTAACGTATCAAAATATAATCATTTATGTTTCGAATAGTGTTGCAAAGTTTCCTTAAACGTATCTGATGCGAACATGACCAGATCTTAATTCCACGTTCGAGATGTCTAATTTACTTCAAGTCAATGTCTGAAAAATTTGTTCATCGATCATTTTTTTCCGCCGTAAAATTCGCTAAGGAAAGTTTGAAGCACTATTTGGACAATTCTAGAAGCTGAGAGGCTACACCATTAGCCACGTTTACGCTTGAAGTAAATTTTGAAGGCTGTCTGAGAGAACTAATAACGGAAATGATAATATTCATAATACAGTTTGATCGTAAAAAAAGTTCTCCGAAACAAGTCTAAGACTAGATCTATTTTCTGAGCAGAAATCAATTTTCCTTGGACTGCATTGTCAGTAAATAGTTTTATGCTGTAAGGCTGTTTTCCATATTCTTGCTACAATCGCTGGCCTTTTTTGCAGCGACCGTAGTGGTCATATGAATCCGGCCTTATCAGTAAATCGCATGGTGTCTTTCCATTGCATGTCAAAATTGCACGTCGTCATAAGCACACTGATTGGCTGAATTGTTAAGAAAGCCAATAGACAGACTTCAAAATTTGGTCTCAATTGAACCAAGACTCGAGTTTAGTCTATGGTATAAAATACTCATACTTGTCTACTCAAAATGTGTTCGAGTTGACACGGTTTGCTGTTTCGGAGTAAGAATACACTACAACGCAATAAACTCGTTCTGGTTTTGTAACAAGACTGTTAAGATTGTCTTAAAGTGTGCACAAAGTTTGGTTTGATGGACAAAGATGTTGCTCGCTACAAGTGAAATTCATTTTATCGGAGTGGGTTATTTACTTCGCTTCTGTCCAGTCAGGCCCTGATGTTAACGTCTCACTGTTACGGTTCCCGCATTGAGGGAATTCATTCAAACATTATCTCAGTAACTTATAGGTGTAGTAATGCGATTAAACGGCTTAAAACGGGCCGCTCGACTAAGGTGCCGATTTTCGATCAGTTCGGTTAGTTTTGAAGGTTCAGACCAAATGATATTCAGAGAACGAGTTGCTGATACTGGTGTTTTCGCAATTTAAAATGTTGTTCTTTAGTGGATCAAAACGAAGATTGCTGGCTTTTTGATACAAGTGAAATGTCAGTCACCTTTTCTCGAGTGTTCCTGGTCGTTTTAGATCGTAAAGTGGTGTACATATGAGTTTCTTAGAGTCTCCTCAGAGGGTAGACCAATTAGGATATCCGCTAGTTTCGTTTATGTTCCACTCGTGGTATTTAAACAAATTATTCGTCATATTGACTTCGTTTTTGGCCGCCATATTGAATAGTGGAGCTCAGATCCGACGATTTGTTCCGAGCGACGCCGTCGAGAGTTTTTCGGAAAGTTCAACATGGCGTCCGCCACGTGTTTTAAGACTGGGAGTAGAAAGTAGAATAATTTTATTATTTATTGAGTTAACCGACTGGTGTGTATAGTTGTAAGATAATTGAGAAGGTTATAGAGTGATTTTATGGTGGATGTATATACAATGGTTTAATTTCCTTTTTATCTTACATATATATATTGCGAAATTTCTGTTTTGTTTGTAGAACTTAAGTTATCGCTCTGGAGTTTACTACTGCAGATGTTTAACGAATAATGCTTTCAGTATACTATTGTTCGCATGCAACACAGGGGAGGAAGTTACCTTTACACGGCTGATTCGCGCCACTTAGCAAATTTTCGCTCTCTTCGTCCATGACATGCCAATTTCGTGATAAAGAAATACAATTTCTGAGCACATAGGCCAAGGCTAAGGTTTTGTCTTGCAACAAAAGTGAAAGTTGTACTTTGCTATCCTTATTCCTCTAAGTCAATTTGAAAGTATTTCTTTTTGTTTTTCTGTCCCTTCAAATCATAATTTTCGTTGAATGACGTTTGTAGGCTGCAGACTGCGGACTTCTTTACTAATATTTTATTCCCATTTCCAAAACTAAGAGCTATTACATTAAACAGGTTAACCTGAGCGCTATTTGAGCTAATCTGAGTGATATTCAGGCCAACCAAAGTGCTATTTAGGTTTAATTGTAGTCTGTAGTCTGTAGTCTGCAGTCTGCAAATTTCATATTGCAGGTTTTATTTTGATAGTGTGACCAAAGTATTTCCGTTACTTGGGTTAAGCGTTGCGTGACGACTCAAATAACAGCCGCGAGAGAGACAGCGTGATCTGGGCTCCTTAAAATTTAAGGAAATGCGCAGTAGTGTAAATCAGCTGTTGATTGACTGCTTGTTTTGAAAACAACCAATCAACGCCTCGGATAAAGCCTGCGAGTAAGCAATCCTGAACTGTAGAATTTGAAAATGCCATCGCCATTGCCTTAAATACGGACGCCTTTTCGTACTCGTTTCAGTTTAAATAGTTTAAGAACTCCTCTAGAGTGGTTTTCAACCGAGTGTCGTAAGACTAAAACCAAAGTTATCACTTTAGCCAATCACAAAGGACGTAGACAATCCAGTGAACCAATCAGAACTCCAAGTAATGGCATGTAGCTGACACAAAGCGCGAGTGCGAGTGAGCTACAATTGGTTTTGGTTTTACTTCTGTTTGGATGAAAAAGTGGCGCGAGTGTTTTAGACCAATCGTGTAGCGTAGTTGATGCAAAACCAATTATTTTTCGACACTCAAATGAAAACCGCTCCATTGAGAGCTATTTGTAGATGTTGCAAACGAGTACGAGAACGCAACTGTAGGTCACCTGGCAAGTTTGTTATCGCGGGAGATTTGTGACAGCCAATGTCGCGCAGTAACAGAGTTTCGGGTGGAGTTTATTAAACAGAACTGAAGTAAACGGTTGAATGGGATTACCGTCAGTTTTTATTTGCACTGCTTTTTTTTTTCTTCTTTTTATTTCTTTAAAAGCAAAGGAAAATAACGTACAGTTTTTCTACCGTTTTCTACTGAACTAATTTTGTAAGCGCATTCATGTTTTGCTAAGATGCGACATTTTTCTAAGACTCATTGCAGTAAACTCTGATCGTGACTGGTTTTCTATGCTGACTAGTGATTGGCCCATATCAAAACAGGTTTTTGATTGGTTCTCAAGTCCAGTTATTCCACTGAATTTCGTCAACATACTAGTTATCTGAGGATACTCTCGAGACGAACAGCGAATACCAGCTCGGACGCGAGGTTTCGCGCGTGTGAAGATGCGTGTTTTGTAATCCCATTCAACGCTCGTTCACCCTTTTTTCAGCTTGACTAAGATATACTTTTTTCTGGCTTTATTTATTTATTTACAAAAAACGCTTGGGAGGTCGCACGGAGTTAGTCTAGGAACGTCTTTCGCTAACTAAAGCGCAGTTGGAATACTTGGAAATTACCGACACACGAAAACATTTAAGTGGCCTTTTTTAGTTCTATTGCTCAGAGACAGACAGGTTTTTTTCGTGTGTTTGGGGGTGGTGTGATGTTGTCTTAGAGTCTCGTTGGTTAACGGAAGTGGAGAAAATGTGTCGAAAATTTCCAAAGTTTCCATTTAGATTTGCTTACGAAGCAAGGAAAGTATTTGAAAAGCAAGAGGGTTTTTTTTTATATCTATTAACATTTTTATTTACATTATATTAACCTCTTTTTATACACTATAGAGAGTGTTTATGGTGTGGTTTTGGTGGTTTTTTTTTTGTTGGTTTTTTTTACACTTGTGTTTTCCTTGCTTGGGGATACCGTTCTCTAGCATTTAGATTTATTATCGGGATACGAATGCATTCCGACGAAATGCGCCTTTTTTTTTCGGAAACGTTTGGTAACTCGCTTAAAGCATCGAGTGGCCAGTTGAACACTTTTAAGAAATCTCAATGCTAGAGAGCGATATCCCTCAAATAATGATGACAATTATAACTATTGTTAAACCTGTAATGAAAAAAAATAATACAATTTTGGTAATCTGCTACAAAAAGAAGCTGTTTCAAGCTTGGACCGATGCGCGTTCTCAATCGGAACTTGCTTTGTTTCATTCTCTGAAATGGCAACTAGCAATTACTACAAAATATAAATGCTTTATACTGGAGCGTGCTTTGGTCGAGCGATTAAAGGCGATTTTACGAAAATTGTTGTCCCTAAAATCTTTTGGCATGGAGTGTGAAGTGCGGGCTCGTTGTTTCGTTGTTAAATGCTCACTCGCGTTTCAGGAGCCCGGGAAGTGGGGGTGGGGTGGGGTGGGGTGGGGGTACTCCCTGTAATGTCCTATATGAGGATGCTCCGCCCGAAAAGGGTACCTTTTCCGTGCTTCACGTATATAAAAGGGTAGGGATTGCACAAGGTGGGGCATATGAAAGGGTAGGTCATTTAGGTATGGCTGGTTGGCAGTGTCACGCCATCAAAAGTAAAAATCGTAACTATTCAATAAAATAAGTCAAGAAGCTGAGATATGAAAGATGATTGATATATGAATAACCTCGCCAAGTTTAAAGTCTGTACGGTTTTCCATCCGCGCGTTTCGGAAAAGTGTTTCACTGAAATTTATAAAGCTTTGTATGGTGTCGCCATGTCTGTGCCCCTCGGAGGGACACAAACATGGCGGCCGTAAAGTAACAGAAACATCTGTCATTGCGTTTTGCCATTGAAATGAAACGTTATTACTCTAGAGCTCCGATACATTGAAATTAATATTTTGTCTAGAGCAAGAACTGTTTAGTAAAAACTTGAGCAATAACTCATCTTTTGACTTACTCGACAGCCTTATCGAGCCGCCATTTTAATGTCTCGCAACGCATAAACTTGGAAATTCCGACGTGCTCCATTACATAACGAGGAACCCTGTCGGGCTTAAACGTTGCAAAACGTTAAGTTATTAGAGGGTCTTACATCTGATGAAACTAAAACTTCACAAGGATTGGTAATTTCTTATTTTGGAAATTGATGACGTCACATG
>Ga0126338_10000066_pt1 | contig 34097 bp, 14 predicted proteins | sample OrbCmetagenome_2_FD_92529 | JGI IMG/M metagenome (GOLD analysis project Ga0126338, IMG submission 92529) | Coral microbial communities from Petempiche,Puerto Morelos, Mexico - Orbicella C C metagenome | ecosystem: Host-associated > Invertebrates > Cnidaria > Coral | place: Petempiche,Puerto... | reverse complement strand
TTATTTTTTTTTTTTTTTTTTTTTTTTTTTTTTTTTTTTTTTTTTTTTTTTTTTTTTTTTTTTTTTTTATTTTTTTTTTTTTTTTTTTTTTTTTTTTTTTTTTTTTTTTTTTTTTTTTTTTTTTCATATTTTGATGAATGTTCAAACGAGCGTTGCGGATGAAATCCCACCTAGTATAACTACACGAAGCTAATCTAGCTGGACGGCTGCATATGCATAACAAATTGAAGTATTGATCGATGTATCTAATGACTAACGCGCGCAACATGAAAGCACAGAAGAAGAAACAACTGGAGAGCTTTGTTTTATCCACTGAAGCAGTTTGTTTATACTAGGCTAGTATTCTGGAAAAGTAGGGGAGGACATTTTGAATTTTCTGTTCATTCACTTACCTGCTATGGAATTAGACGTTTTCCATGAAAATATGCGCAGTCAGTAAACAGAAAAGTTTATTCGATCAGAGAATTTGGTGCTCACTAAGGAATCAGAGACCCGCCATGTACAATGCAATCTTAAATATTTTTATCCGTGATGTAGTCACTATACTACAGTGCATTTGATTGCATTCATTTGTGGGACGGATATCATCATTTGTTCAATGGCAATGAGACAGCAAAATAGCAGTTGCCACGTGTACATCGTACGTAACCAGTTTGAGCAGCCCCACGCTTCTGTTTTGACTACTTCATGCATCAGACACGCTTCTATTTCCTTCTAAGATTTCGGATGACGGTAGACAAGCAGTCGGACCTCTCCTAAGGAGACCACTCAAACTGGCCGGCCTAGGGTTGCTTGGCAAGTGGTCCTTGCAAGATCAGTCCATATAACAGAAGTTTCAAATTTTGGGTCATAGCCTGTCCCGGCAGTTGTCGTAAAGGTTCTCAAACTCATTGATAGTTCATCAAGTTTAACCAAGGAAATCATGAATGTGGCGCTGTTTGGATTTCTGATCTTAATTAGCTTAGATTTTTACGGTTATATTTCTCCGTTTTATCTTTAGTTTTAGTTTCGATTGAGAAGATACATCAAACACTGAGATGGCCGCACTTTAATTTCCTCGAATTACTAGATGTGTCCTTGGATAATGCGTTTTGCGGATTTATGCTTTCATCTATGTATCAAACAAGACTGATCGTGTTTGACCACATTTCCAAACACCTCGAAGCTCGTCCAGAAATACTGCGCTACGCGTTGCGTTTTCAACTCTCTTTTCGCTGTTTGGAAATGTGGTCAAACACGGTCTTCAGTCTTTGATATATTAAGTAAATGAAAACATAACCCCTCAAAAACGCGTTATCCAAGGACACATCTAGTAATTCGAGGAGATTAATGTGCGACGATCTCATCTTACAGATGCAGAACTACCAGTGTCACGATGAACCAACAATCGCTCGTGAACATGGGATACGAGAAATGAAATGTTCCCGGAAAGTGGTCTAGTGTGAGAGGTCGGTTTCTGAGAAGTGGTCGCTCGTTGGAGGTCAGAAATAAAAGAAAATTCGAAGGTAAAAACTAATAGCAAATTTAAAACCACAAGTCCAAAATTACAACGTCGTCGCAGATAGATTACGTGAGATCGACGCTTGCAGCGAGTTCCAACTGTAGGCTTATATTAGAGATAAGAGACCCTGGGAAGGAGATTGTAGTGATTTGTGAGGGGAAATTTTGGCATTTTGGAGAAATGTCCGCTTACCAAAGGTGGTCGCTTATGAGTGGTTGCAACTAAGGAGGTTCTCTGAAATTAGTTCTCGTTTCACAGTTGAAGAGGTTATTCGCTTCTGATCAAAAGTGTATTTCAAACAAAATATAGGGCAAAGTCAGGAAGACTTCCCGTTGCAGGCAGTACAATTAGAACAGCTAAACATCAATCAGGTCGACAAAACAAAGTTACTTAAACAAGTTTTATTGTTTTAAAATTGCAAAAGAACTTTTAAAAACGATTTTACATGTAGAACTGGCTAACTGGAACGTGTGACAACCACCAAACAGGTACAGTACAACATGAAAAACATCTCCTATGTTAAGGAAGACAACTGCAACGACACGTTTACTACCATTTCACCATCATCAGTGATTTCTACCAAGAGGGTGAAGAGTAAGAGTTAATAGTCCTTATTAAGCGTTATTCCCAAGGTAATCTCTCTCAAGTGATTTTTAGATCGCATCCGACTTCAGAAATACCAGGGTTGTCTAGAAGCAATCCAATCCCGTGACGCGGATAAGCTGACATTATTCGCGGAACGACTGGAAAGGACACCATAGCTAAAGAATAATTTGAGATGGATTACCATGGGAATACTCTTTTGCCCTTTATCCGCTCTGGTTTCTGCTTATCTTTGCCTTTTTGCTTGAAGCCAAAACCACTCCAACGCGGTCACATGGGCTAGAGTGGACCTCAGCCAACAGGCCATATTCGTATTCTTGGCACTGTACTGGAACGAGCTTGCAATGGAGGTTCATACGGGAGAATATCATTAAAAAGAGATTAACGTTATTTGCATTTGAAAAAGGCTCCCCACATTAGCTTCAGTTACAAGCTGGTTCCAGTCCAATATCCAGAATACGAATACGGCGGCGGCCTGTTCAAATTCTTTCGATTTTCAAAATAGATTCTAGTGTAAATGAGAACTGACGAGAAAGTCTCGTTTCCAAGTCTCTTGTGGATGAGCAAACGAGAGATCTGGGAACGAGAGTACTGCCGAGGCTATAAACTTCTACCAACGACTGTGAAAGAGCTCTCACAAACACACTTCAACAACTCTTTTTAAAAGATCTTCCCCAAAATTAGTCTTGAAAGATCCGTAATGTTTTGTCACACATAGTGTAATATATTCTACTTTGAAAATGGCGCAATAAAAATAGATCTCTTCTTTGTATTTACATATTTTGTTGTAAAAGTTTCAATTTGTAATTTCAATCCTATCATCTGAATGAAATAAATCTATTTTACTTCATAGTGAAGCTTGTTTAAAAATTCTTCAACATTAAGATCTGAAGGAAAATTGATGCTGTCCGCTTTGGTCTTGGATCTCTGAAAAAAACGAAAACCACAAATTAAGTTAACACTTGATCTTACTGCATGACTCATTGCTTGTTTTATATATATATTTTAAAACACTTACATACGTACATGTATTAATTTCATATTTTATTAATTATTAGATAAGTAATCATAGTTAGGTGTCCCCAATTAGTATACATTGTATGCTACCAACTTCGACACGTTAATAAAGTACTTAGCTTCTTAGCTCAGCTTTCTTAGCTTAATTAACATTTCTAATCTCTAAAAGTACAAAAATATTTACAATCGAGGTCTGCTTGATCAATTTAGTTTAGACTCCAACAAATTTTCGCAAGAACTCTTCTAACAAACTTTTATGCGGCAATCTTGCGGTTTTTTTTTTTTATTTTACCGTTTATTGCGCGTGTGTTCCGTGTGTTTAATTAATTGATCATGTCATCTTGCCTTAGCAAGATGTTCTTGAGTTTGATTTTATACCACACTTAAATTTAGCAAAACAAACCTTCGAAGGTCGAGATGACGATTTGGTCTTCTTTTCCTAGAAAAAAAATGGTGTCAAAAGCACTGATTACGATCTGGCAAGCAAGACTTCTCAGCTAAAATCTCTTACAGTTCGCCTTGCCTGGAAGCAATAATAAGCAACTAAAGTCAAACGCAAGTAAACGTACAAAGGCAGTCACGACTAGTTTAGGGCTAGCTCCTGGCTGGCTAAAAGCAACATAATTTGATCTGTTTAGTCCATTTTGAACAAACCTACTTTTTGCATGAATTTCAGTAATCATTCCCTCAAGTTAATCAAGAGTTGGTACGATCAAACATAGAAGGTGGCCAAAAAAGATCCCGAATGTTGCTCTCGCGTGATTGAGAATAAGTTGTTTTAAAAGTTGCTACTCTGGAAAACACTCATTTACCTTTTCCTTTTGCAATGAATCTCTTCGCCTTTTCCTTCTTGGCTTTGGCGACCCTTGTGCTTCTGTCTCGCTACTCGTTCGTGTTTGTGAGAAGCCTGCGGAATTTTCCTTCATCGGCTCCCTACATCCCTGATTCATGATTACCAAAGTAGTGGTACCTCCATTCTTGTTTTCCGGCGATTTCGGCAAACATCCTGAAACAGTTGCATTGTCCCTCCAGCCCTTCTCTAATGGCCCAGTGCTGGGTGACTTACAAACCAAAGAAATGTCATCCTTGTGCTTTTCACCGAGAATTATCGCGCTGTCTTTAGATAAATTCACATTCTGTTTAGACTTGTCCTTTAGAGGTTGCTGTCCACGCACTAACTCTGAATTTGAGAGAGCAGTGATTTTTTCAAAACTTTGAGCGTTTTCTTTCCTGAGCTGGGTTACGCTTTGAATAGATGCTACATTTCGTGGTTCGTTCTTCTCTGTGTTTGCATGCTGTACTGCTAGTGACTGCAACAGATTAGAAGCTTGCAGGGATAATGAGCTTACAGGTGGCTGCGTGACACCTGAGTCAATTGCCGGCGTGACAACTGCGTCAGTTGCCTGCGTGACAACTGCATCAGTAGATGAGGTTCGCGTTCCAGTTGATTCGCGGGCATTCTGTTCTTGACTAGTTTGCGAATTACTAGAGCTGGTGGTTGAACTGACCACCGATGAGTCTGTGAAATGGCCAGGGATAACAGCTTGAGTAGATCCTGTTAATGATAAACTTGAAACGGCGAGGCTGGCAGGGAATGCGGGATTACTATTGGCTCCAATGGCAAGATTGACAGATGGAGAGGAAATTGGGCATGCGATTGGGTTCATTAAACCGCCAGCTGAAGGGGCGACAGTTGTGTGTTGGGGTGTGAGATTACCAGGAACCGGGGTGAAAACAGAACCTGCACTGCTAGGAATGAAAGGTGACAAGACCTGAACTGAACCACGAGTGGAAAAGTTGACAGCGGCAGAGGTCATACAAGATGAGTGGTTGTGATTGACCGGGACAGGACAATTCCCCAAGCTGGTATTATTGCAAGGTGACGAAGGGTGGCTCGTAACTGCACTGGTGAAATTGACGGGGTAATTAAGTGAGTTGACAAGCGTGACAAGTGAAGTGGAAGGGTCCAAACTTGGATTGGTGCAAGTGACTGTTTGCGGCACAGGTCCAGCAGATGGTCTGACCAGGTTACCAGGCAACGTAGATGGTGTGGTGGTCTGACTACATTCACTGATAGGTGAACGAGTTGGTAAAGTGCCGCAGCTGACCACATTGTAAGGTTGAGTGTTGTGGCAAGCTCTTGGGACCACAAAACTAACAGGGGAGGGGATGGTGTTACTTGAGTGGTTGAATGCACTGTCACAGTTGGGCAATGGTGGACCAATGCCTGAATAAACGTTTGTAGCAATAGTTGAGGGTGACACAGCTTGCGTATTTCTGTAACCTACAGCAGCGTTAGATGATGGTGTTGATTTACTGGCTTCCAAATGTCTCTTGTTGCCCCCTCCTCCTTTCTTGGTTAATGGTGCTTTGCTTTGTTGATCCGTTACAGTTTTCTGCTTGGCTCCCTTCTTACTCTTGCTCCCTTTCCTTGGACCTCTCTTAACTGGTTCCAGTCCCTTGTCTATATTAAAATCAAGTGCTCGTACATAAGGAAACGTTGATGTGATAAGACCAGCCTTGCTGGGTAAGGAATCCATACGGGGTTGTTTGTCATTTGCAGACTGTTCTTGAACAGAATGTGTTTTCTTTGGCGGGGTTACTGGATTTCGCTTCCCCGAGGTTAGTACACTTGCAGAACGATCCAGCTGTGATTGTGAATGAGGGGGAATTTTCTGAGGGCTTCCTGCCAGTAACAGCAACGCATCTGTCACAATACTGGTAGCTGAGGGAAAAAAAAATTATGTATCAGATATCAATTTCTAGCTATTCGTGTCACACCAATCAGCACTGCAGTGAACCTCACGAGCACTCTGGAATAGGGTTATGTGGTAGGATGTAATTCTAATTTTTACGTTTAAAGAAAAAAAAACATGGTGTGTGACCACTCCAGTGAAAGCTATTGAGCAGTACTTTCGTGTGGTACTGTTTACTACGCAAGGTGGTTCTAACTTTTAAGTCTTTGGATGAAACACTAATGTGTGACCATTCAAATGAAAGCTAATGAGAATTACTTTCACAAGAGATTTTCACTTCAAAGTATTTTCAAATTTCATCATTGATCCTTGCTCGTTTGTAAAACTAACATATCAGATATTTATCACGCCAACCAGAAATCTACACAAACCTGACAAGTGCAAATCAGAGGCAGATGAAGACCTTGGAGTTTCCAGCTGCTGGTCTGATGCTGTTGGCAGCATGGGGGTGATCTCTGTTCCTGAAACAGAGTCACACTCCTCGGGAAATGGCGGGGCTTCAAGACTATCTGCTGAAAAAAAAATTGTTATTCAAAGGAGCTACATAACGGTTTGCGCATCTTGAAAAGTAAGCCTGAATTTTCATAGTTTTTCGTTTGTAATCCATGTTAATCTTCTCCATCCTTAACCATCCTTGTTCCTTTATGGTTTATTATTATCTCTTTGGTGTTTTTCTATGTCAGTAAACTACTATTTTGTAGGCTTCCTTCAATTTAAGGTTATTTCGTACTTGGCAAAAATAACTCAAAATGCCTTGACTGAGCTCCTTTAATCTCAAATATACTGACAGTCAAATGAGCAACTAGAGAATTAACTTATCACTTATCGGTATTGTCAGTGCATAGAGCTACTTAGCTGTAGTTTGAATAAATGGCACATCATAAAATGTAATATGTGCTGTGGCACTTGTTTAAGTAAACACGTTACCAGCAAGGTTAATACCAGAGGAAGAAACACAAGAAGTAGATTTTTCAGGCTGGCATGATCCAGCAGAGGTCTCTGGCAACACTGTACTGGCATTTGAGTCTGCTGTGGAATTTGCGGCTGAAGGTAAAGCATCTAGAGCATCTGTTAAAATGGCAAGAGGTCTTGATTAGGTAAATTACTGGGATAAGAAAAAATGATGAAGTCTGACCACAGAGGGATGAAAGATACTTGGGTTATCTTTAATCCTCTATGTACTATCATCAGGTACAAGCCTTGACGGATTACTGATCTGACGTTTCACTGCATTTTCTGGAACATGAAATCTCTTGAGAGGAGTTTGCTCTTCCAAGGAATGGGATGCTATTCCATTCCAGCTAAACGCCTTCAGTTAGTTAACTCCCTTCCCCCTCTCCCCTCCCAGCATGTTTATCAGGTTATTCAAACAATTTAATTTGTCCATACCAACTTGTACCCCAATCTCCTGCATAGAGAAAGGCACTGTGAGAGTAAGGGCATAGGTGGAACCCAACCTAAAAACCCAGCACAAGGACGCCAGCGAGTGCTCAAACTTGGGCCAATCACCTCAAAAGACATTTCACAAACTATTAGGTCAATGCAGCTTCCTTGGCCTGCGTAGTTGACAGGATTTGTGGGCGAGTGATTTTTGGTGGCAGAGCCTCCATTTTATTCCTACACAGGCAAAAGAGTGAATATGTGAGTGGCAAAGCTGCTGGACTCCTCACCAATCCTCTTGCAGTTTTGCTACTCTTTACTGCCAAAACAAAGGCACTTGCCTGCAAAATCCAACCAGCTACGCAGGCTACGGTAAAAAGAGAAGAGTACAATAAATGAAGCTTACCAAGTCCAAAGAATGAGAATAGTACATCAAATGCTGGGTCTCCCTGCATAAGATCCATGATTTCTTTCACAGGAATATCACCTCCAGCACCCTAGAGATTAAGAAAATGTATAGCAACATCTCAGACCAGAGCATGCTTAACATGTACATGTATGTTTATTACAGAAAGGAAAGAAGCAGCAAATGTAACCATCTACCTGATTTGATGCCATTAACATGTCGTCACTGCTGGCCTCTGTTGTTGTCAAGCTCTGCGTGGTGTCAGAGGGGGGCTCATCACTAACAGGATGCTGTCGAGTGCTACAAGACAAACCCTTCTATTATAAACAATACGACTCACCAGGGTGTGTGCTTTCATGATTTAAAGAGTGAGCTCTCATCCACACAGAAATTACTTACGTCATAGAGTACACACTTTCAATATTTTCATCGAATGATCGCTTTTGCCCCTACACAATGGGTATAGTCAAGAGGCTACACTATTGGTCAGACAATGTACAGCAAAAAATACCACTTCTCAGTCATTATACGGCTGAGACATAATTGCTGAATGAGCATTGCATGGACATTTAGCAGGTAGTGTTACAGATTAAAGTTTTTCTACACTGAAAAGATTATCACTTCAACAAAGTTAATTTATTTCCATATTCTCACCTCCCAACTACTTTGTTGATATTTTCTGCCAGTCTCTCATGCAACAGAGGAGTGCTGAGTAATGTGCCAAGGAATGATTGCTAGAGTAACAAAAGACACTCAGTAAAATTGAGAAATTTCTGCAAAGTTATTCTTTAAAATCTTCAGGAGTGACCAACACATTAGTTCTCATCAGAACGTCAATGCAACATGAAAGAACACAAGTCAAAGAATAGTATTAACTTCCCAAACTAACAACCCTCATTACTTTCGGATTAAGTGGGATTCCAGGGGGTCATAATGTTTATGGGGACCTCTACTAATGTGTAGCTAAAATGTGTACCACATGTGGGTTGATCCATCTTGATAAAATAAATATGTTCCCACGGAGGGGGTACATTTTGAAAAGAAGTTGTGTTACGTCAAACAGAGTAGTATATTGCCTTTGTAATAAGGGCCATCTATGAAGAATATCAGATCATTTGGTTCAGCCTGTTGTATTTGATAATTCCATTGTTTCACATAACAACTCAAAATAATTAAGTTTGAGATTGTCACTTTTGGAAAGTCATTACTTTCAGAGGGTTGTTAGTTACAAAAATTAGCAACAAAGACATTTCATTGTTTAAATGTAATGTAAATGTAAATGTAAATCTTATTTATAGTGGTCAAGCACTTAGCTATACAAGCACTAAGCTTAGCTAGTTTACAGGCATGCCACTGAAACAAAAGAAACAAATATTTCAAATAAACGCAGCATAGTTAAAAATCAGTTGGCTATTTACAAAGCGTGACCAAGGATTTGAACTCAGGACTACTGAGAAACAAGTCCTGCTAGTGGCAGGGTAGAGGCCTTGAATTCGGGACCTCCAGATTTATAACCAGTGCCCTAAACCACTCGGCCACACTGCCTCCTCATTGATAAAAATAAGAAACATAGCCATAGCATTTTCTTTCTTTGAACATATGATCCTGATGTGGGTACAATGGACGACCCCGATCACACCTGGAAAGTGCACAACATCATAAATGTAATGTAAATGTAATGTAAGTGTAAAAGTGTAAATGTAAATTGTTTCTTGTAGATGGTTGCAACTTTTGGGGATTTACTGCTTTTAAAGCATCATGGTAAGCTAAAGAGTGTATTAACTTTGGGACAATGCCCAGATGCACAGCTGTATATTCTAGGAACTTACTGGAGTTAAAGAATCAGATGAACAAATGAGGTCCATTTCAACCTCAGCAGACTCTGGAACCAGCTTGACAGGTGAGTCATTGACTGTTGACATGCTGCAGAAAAAAACGCAAAATATTATCATATCATCTGCTACTTCATGCAAGATATTAGTTATAATCAATGAAAAAGGTAAGGTAAAGTCTGTACACGAGCCAACTTATCCTGGTTTCTGTAGCATGAAGCGACTAGGAGTATTTCTACTCCCCCCTGGATGGGAGCGTTACCCCCAGCATTAAATCCGTCAGTACCCATTTATACCCCTGGGTGGAGAGAGGCACTGCAGGAGGGAAGTGTCTTGCCCAAGAACACAGCACAATAACCCTGGCCAGGGCTTTGAACCTGGACTACTCAATTCTCACAGTTGATCAATAGCTGCACCATAAACATTTGCCCTGGGACAAAATAAATTAAGTAGACATCTTCATTTAGAAACAATAACATATTATCCACTTACCCAGTTGCTCCTTGAGGAATTCTTTTCTTAGGCTGAATTCTGCAAATGAACAAATTGACTTCATTTTTGAAAAAGCTGGTTAGGAAAGATTTGTCACAGGTGAAGGTAACTGAATGGAAACCAGGTGAGACTTTTTTTTTCTAGAATAATTGTTCCCACAAAGAGTTACAAAGGGGAAATTTTTCTTTTTCAGCATAAATTTTCTAGCATTATAAACTCTGTTTGCAGGCTAAAATAACTGTTGCAGTACCGGCTGTTACAGAATAAGTAAATTCCATGCATTGTTTCACTGCACCTTAGTCCCTTACCCTTTTCGTTTTGGTGATCGTGGATGTAATTCACTTTGGTTCTGATGAGAATGAGATAGTGAATGTTCTTCCACTGTAAGCACTACCTGCTCTTTGATTCTTTCATTGTCGTCTATAGCAATCACAGGAGGAGACTTGTTCTCTGTTCTCCTATCACTGAAGTCTTGATCATTAAGCACACTTCCATCATCCATCCCATCAAACATGTCTTCAGTAATGTCACCATTTCTAGCAAGTTCACTGTTGCTATTACCAATACTAAAAACTCTTGAAGTTACATCAATTGATGTTTTGGCTACCTGGCCTCCTCTACTAACACATGGACTAGTGATTGCCACAGCAGACCCAATAGATCGTACAGTACTTGGGGTTCTGTGTACAGTTACAGGTTCATTGTTGGTAGTCGACTGAATACCATTTAGCGCTACTCTACTAGTACTTGTAAACTGAAGAACTGGAGAGTGATTTTTACTTGATGATTTGAGCAGATCTGGTGGTGAATTAACAGTTGAGAGCCTTGGTAGTGGCAGTTTTTCTGTTGTATTATTTACATTAGGTCTAATAGGATGCTGAGTAGTGGAAGGACTTGATGTTGCAGTTGTAAGATTTTCTTGCGTTCTGGGCAACATCTTTCTTCTTGCACGGGCATTGTTAAACCGCCTAGTGCGTGCTGTTTGAAGAACATAAAAGAGAGTTAATTAAACAACAATATTGTCAGTAAATATTGTTCTTGCTAGTGAAAATACTAAATTTAGAAAATTATGTTTTTATACAGAAGTTTTCGCCCAAAGCTTAAATCAAACCATAAGAAAATATGTGACACAAATACAATCAAACCCTCTCTAATAGCCACCTCTCTATAACTGACACTTTTTTTGTCCCAGTGGACAGTCTATACATTTACTCTTATTTTAACCTTTGTACAATTGCCACCTCCACAACAGCAACAGCCACTAAAACATGCCCCAACTGCCACAGTAACCTCTCAACAATGGACAGTTAATCAATGACTGATAAACTGTGCATACAAGATCCAATTTTTATTGTAAAAGGTTCCAAAACTTGTGCGGTAATGTACGTCGCTGATCTGTTTCTCTTTGGTTCATGTTTAACTGATATATCTTGATTGTGTTATGAAATATACTTATATGCTACAATAGGCTTTTTTTTTAAATGTTGCTACCCCTGAAAAATGACAGGTGTCATGTTACACCTTTATCTCCCCATAACAGCCAGCTCTCTACAACAGCCACTTTCCTCTGAACTAAATCATTCAACCAACTATGAGCCACTGCCTTGAAGAACCACCACATTCTCAAACCTAACATTCAACGAAACGCATGGCAATCACTTCTTTGATAACTCACTGGACTGACTCATAGATGGCTTTGGTGTGTTTGATGGTATGGTGGCATATCTGCAAACAAAAGGTCAAATAATTATGAAACTATAAAATGTTCCTTTCTATAACTGACTAAAGGATTTGTCATGACTAACATTTGAACCTGACAGATAAAATTTGCTTGTAAAGTGTAGAACAATGTTGAACAATATCCAGTCTAAACTGAGACGTGAATTTGAACTTCCAGCCCAACACGGGGATGTTTTGGCAAGTGACCTGGTTCACCCAAGCTCATGTGACAAATGGATTCCCACCACATTCACATGAGAAAGAGGCTGTGACAGCATCAATAGCTTGTGATGGCTAAAATGTTGACTCTGCTTTGGTATCTTGTTTCTTATTAAATATTTTATTGAAGATGCCTAAGGCAGCAACTACATTGAATACACTATTCACTAGTGCTAACAGTTCAGTTCTAACAGTTAAGTACATGACTTGTACATTGTAAGATTTTTCTGGTTGCCTGCCTGATGCACTGTTTTTTTTTTTCTTATTTTTTCAAGAAGTAACTTAATCACTGTTATTTAATGTCTTTTTTTTGTTTTGTCTTTTTAGGCCTTTTGCAATTTGAACAGTTAATTTTCTTTACACTGAAGTTGTGGTCAAAATTTTCTTTAATTAAAACACTTACTTCAGTTGTCCAATCACTACATCTAAATCCTTCCAAAGAGACTTTAAGACAGCAGTACTACTTGGCACGCCGTTTTCTCTTCCTGAAAAAAAGAATTCGAAATACATTGCAATGTTGACCCAAAGGACAGTCAAAATTTCCTAAACAAATACCATTTCCATTTATATGAGCTGTCTGCTTATGATCTACCCAGGTGGGATCACCACTTTATCGCGGCAGGATGGTTTGCATGTCCCAGCAATGAGGGTTCATACTAACAAACGTTTCATAAGACCTGATTCTCTCAACTGGGAATAGTCATCCAAGATCGTCTTCAGGTCAGCTGTTAGGAAGACCTATGAAAAGAAAAGGAAAATGTTCTCGGTCACCTGAAACAACTTCAAATGAACAAATTGTGACAGCTTGACAATAACAAACAAATTTCCATAATCCTAAACAATGAAACAACCAAAGTACCACAGAATCCCTCTATAATTATCTCTCTTTCCATGTTCATCCCTCTCTGGACCACTGAAAGACTTGTCTTGTTTGCAAGCAGTTAGGCAAAAAATTCTTTTAACTCAAGAACATGTCAAATTTGAGGAAATTTGCATTTTTTTTTTACATCCTGTGTTGATGAATTGCAGGCTTCAGAATATTCGTACCTTTTTAACAGCAAATTGGAATTTTTCAACTAAAAGTATATATCCTGAAAATCACAAAAAGTTCTCCAGAATAACCTAAGAAAGTGGCCTCACATAAATTTTGGATACACACTTTTAAAATTGTGGTTAAAATAGGCCTGCAAAAAATGTTTCAATCCTACGATCTAATGGAACAGGGATTCTCTTGTTTCATTACATAGATTTCAATTACAGAACTGCAATTTGGGCTCATGCACTCACATGCTCTACCCCAACTAAACCAGCGGTTATGTAGGCTATAAAATTACTGCAACATACATTGTCCAGTTCCTTGTTGTTGTCATGGAAAAGAGAACATTCGTCCTGGAAAGCAGAGCATGTTCTGTAAAGTCCTTCTTGTTTCAAGTAACCTTAATAATTTTGAGAAAGAAAGCAGTAAGAATGTGAGTTTCCACTCAGCAGGCTTACAAAATAGTGTTAACTTGAGACAATAAGAAAAAGCACAGCAACAAAGAACCATGTTGGTGATTATCAAGGGACAAAACTAATTAATTTATGGAAATTAAACTGAACTGTATTATAGATATTGTTCCAACAAACTTTGGCTCGTAACAAATCATTCATCAACTTAAGTAAATAAATATTTTCAATTTAGTGTGAAATGTCAGACATCTTCTTACTCTAATCCTTCAGAGACACAGGCAGAGAACGACCAGTCCTTCTTGACCCACACCTCTTGGGGATTGGGGTGAGAAGAGGTCTGACTTTACATGACAGGCTTCAGGTTACAAGGTAGTCTAAGTGGCAACTACTGGGCAGGACAGGCTTAGAATGCTTGAATCAGTGTATTAAAGGCATCCTCGGTCGAGTGTCAATTGATTCACTTAATTGACCCAATCAACACTCTTGATCAACACTCGATGGACATCTTGATCAATACTCAGTCGACACTTGATCAACATCTTGAACGAAACCTAATCAACAGTTGGTCAATGGTCGGCCAAGTGTCAATTGAGTGTCAATCAAGTATCGATAAGTGTATCAATTTAGGGTATCAATTCACACTCAACCGCAGATGCCTTTAGTACACGTGATCCAAATGCTTCACATCTCAGACCATAACTATGGTCCATTTGTGTTTGGTCAATAAGTGTATGAAGTTATGACTTGCAATATTTACAAAGGCTATTTACTTTGTTTGATTCTAAGCTATTAAAAATACCTCTTACTGACCAAATTGGAAGCATGTACTGTAAGTTAATGACTGACTTTTTCCCATATCGGTTTATGACCCACACAAAATGCCTGGGCCATAAATCAAAGGGGAAAAATGAAGATCCATAACTTACAGCACACATTACAGATCGAGTAGACAATCTGCTAAAGTAACATCATAGGGTAAACATGTTTACAGCTAAAACCTATTATCTCTACTGTGTGCCTGATGGGTTTGGAAAACTATTTCCAGTTACTTGGATTTAAATGACTGACAAACATCAAAAGTAAAACAAGTTGCTAAGTCATTAGCACTTTTTATACATGACACCAAACGTTTACGAAAATGAAAAGGTTTGCACATACATTTGCTATCAACAAAATTACAGGAAAACTTGGTGATAGACAATGAAACATTTTGGCAACAGAAACAGCTTCAAATGTTAGGGGGCCGTGCAGTAGAATACGGCCACTAAATTAACTAATCACATTGTGTGTAGTACCTAAGAGATATAATAAGAAGGAGCATCAAATGGTCAATTCGAGATTTTGCAGGACAGTGAGGCTCAGTTCAAACATCAAACTTTACATGTGCCAAACCTAATAGCCCCAATTAAGTATATGACAAGATCGATGTTTGAATCAATTAAGTTCGACAGATGCTATTTGGGTCGACCCGGGAATTAAGTTCGACATGGCCAGTTGGTTGGTCAGTTCAACTGTGGAGCAACTCCGATTCAAACGTCGAACTTTTCATGTACCAAACCTAATGCATACATTACAAATACATTAAATAAATTAATTTTTACCCAGAGATCTGCACGTTTCCTACTTTTGTCATACACACACACCTTGTTTTGATCATTTGGAACAAAATAGCGGGAAGAGCGGGATGATATGTGTTCCTATTGCTTCAAGAGCACGAAATATACTTGCCTGATATGCATAAACCACTTCTGCACGTGGTGTTCCGCATTTGAAAACGATGAGACTGTAGCAGGTTGGAAAGCAGCCAGTTTGGTGGCATACTGTGAGTCATGTTTTTGAGAGAAAATGACAAAATAAATGAATCTTGAAGAAATCAACGACAGGAACGAACTGGACGAGGAATTGTGATGTTCCTTTGGGAATAAGTGATAATATCAGGCAAACCAAATTCAAAAATCGTCTTCAGTTGTTTACTGCTGATTGCATTTGGGTCGCCTTCTTCAACTAGTTCTACCCTCCTTTATCGCACTTGCAAGAAAAGCAAGCTCTTCATTTTTACAATTAAATTTTTACCCATTTTTCCGCCATTTTGGTTAGCAATAACCATCGTTTGCAATAGAGTCTCTTTTATTTTTGCAATTAAGTTCAATTAAAGTAGGTTTGACATTTGAATCAACTGCCAAACTTAATTATTTGGGTCGACCCAAGTTGGTATTAGGTTCGGCACATGTAAAGTCCGACGTTTGAACCGGGCCTAAGACTACATGTAAAATCTTTTCTGCAAGCACGGAAAGAGCCTTACAAAAGAAATCAAGAAAGAGCCACAAATAGTAATACCGTGAATCGCATAGCTTTAGAATTTACTTATCAATTAATCGCTGTTTCAGCGTGTTTATCATCGGCTATTTAGCTATTGATTCAGATTTGGAGATTACGTTGACCTTGAATGCTTATCCTGTAAACACTATCACTGCACCGTCCACTTAACCGATCAGTCGATGAGCATGTCTGTGATGAGCACGAAAACAAAATCTGTCAAAACAGGACGTACTGCAAAGCTTGTATTAGCAGGGTATCAAATAAGAGGATGAAAAGAAGTAAGTAAGTCTTAATTTCCACCTAAACCTGTCCACCAGACAACATGAGGCTTAGGAGAGAACAAGATGGTGACGTTTGTCTCATGATGCGGGCGAGCTTATCGTGTAAATACCCTACAGTTTTAAACTTACCAAGTACCAACTTCGCCACTATGCAACCTTCTATCATTATGTGAAAGGATCACACGGATGTAATGCCATAAACAGCAATAAAAATATCAATATTTGGCTGGTACAAGTCGAATTCACTGTGGCTTTCCAAAATCTGTCTTTCGCGCGAAATTTATTGCATACTGCGCATGTCTTGTAGAGAACGACGGAAAAGCCTGCAGACGGACTGCAGGCCCATGTTGTTATTTGGGAAGCGGAACTGAGGTCTGTTTTTTTTTTTTTCTTTCTTTCTTTCTCTTTTGCCTTTTTTTTTTTTTTAATTTTTTGTTTTGCTTCGCTTTAAGCCGAAGGCCTTGGCGGTTAAGAATTTGCGATTTCGGTAGTTTTGAGGTCATTCCTTTACTTTTTAAAAGAGTGCAAAACAATAAGTTGTGGGCCTGAAAGACAGTCAAATTTCACGGTCAACAAAATAATCCAGAAAATAGCGATCTAATGGAAGCAACTTGAATTTTTGTTTAAAAAACCTGATGCCTATGAAAAACCGAGCATTTGCCAAAAGCCACAACACCGGGCGTCCATTAAAATATTAGCGTACAAAGTTGTCTGAATAGAGAGCGGAGAGAGTACAATACAGTGCAATAACCTTGATTTCATTCCGAATTTAAGATAGCAAGATTGCTAATATTTTCTTTTATTTACTGGGCGGGGTTAACACGAAGGTCATATTTTGGCTGGGTATTATGGTTTTAACGCAAATATCTCGTTCACCTTTCGAACAGTCAAAAATCTCTCTACTCATCCCACATATCTACGTTTTGGGCTATTTTGTAAATTTTTTTGGTGATTTTTGGGCATATTTGGGGATAAATGTTTTTTTTTTTCAAAGGATTAGCAAAATTTATGAAAATAGGAAATTTTGAAGATTTGAAGTTGTTTTAAAATTAGAATTTGAAGTTAACTGATTGGTAGACGTACACCAAACAGTTGTCCACCAACCTGGGGTGCACTTTCGGGGGGCTTTCAACTGTCTGGTGGTGTTCCAAAACTTTTTTTTTTCAATTTAATCCCTCTTTAAACTACCCCCGCCTTAACTATATGGTAGACGTACTGGCTTAAGGGACTGATATCGAACAAGTAAGCGGGGGGTTTGTCATTTAAGCCATATATTTGATATGGCCAAAGCTGTGAGTGTGGAGATCAGAAAAATGATCCAATTTAATTTCGAATTCGACTTTAAACATAAGTACAAAATATAACGTGAGAAAGAAGTTCAAAATATTGTACTCTAGCAAATTCCATTTTCCACAGTCCAACGAGGTTCAAAGTCTGGATTTCAGGATTTGTGAGGTCGGAAAACGTTGTATAGGTTTGGATAACGAGTTTCTCTTTAGACATGTTAGTTCGTAGTTTTGCTGTACAATTTACTTGTCATATATAATCTGACTTGTGTTACAGACTCTCCAAATTACTGCAAAAATCGAAGGCGTTTTTTCAGATGAAAGGCGCCCCGCGCACGCGCTCATTTATCGCGCGCGCGATGCTGATCGAGGTTCGCGCGTGTACGTTACAAGCTGTACAAAAGCATGCCTTGCACTGTTATTTTAGTGCACTGTAGCGGAAGGCGCAGCTGGAATTCAGGAAAAATTCACCTGCGGATGGCTAATTCTTTTCGTTGAAACATTATCGTCTCAAAAATGAGTGGACGAGATTGTGCTTTTATGCAAACGACGTATTCGTTTCCCTTTCCCCTTGAAATTCACTCTTCTGTGTTCAGCGCCCTTGGGGTTGAAGGAGGAAACAATGCAGGCAGCTTCAAGCGAAAGCAGAACCGACAAAAAGCTTGGCGAAGTATCGCGTGGTTTTAGCCATGCGTGACGAAGCAGAGCAAAAGCGCAGAACAAAGGAGAGGAAATGTCGAGCACTATAATATAACTGTGAAGTGGAAATAAAATAAAAATAGCCACTTAGATATGACGAAGTCATTGAAGCATCCTGGAATCTCATTTTGCATCATTATAATTCGTGTTGCCTGCGGACTACGATGTTTGTCACCGCCATTTAAATGCGATGGCGGTGCTTTTTTTTTTTTTCGATTCGCAAAGAAGCGTAAAATGAGAAGCATTTTATTCAAGCACGGCCGGCTCAACTGACCGGTGGCGCACGAGTCATGTGCTAAGCGGCTAGTCACGAGACAATCAGATAATGGCACTCCACGAAACTTTCAAACGATGCAGCTGATTCAATGTTTCCCAAAGGTCTATAGAATAATCGGTTGTTGGAAATAAATGACAGTTCACAACAAAAGGGCCTTTGTATTGGTTCAGAATGCAACAATCGGACCTGTCTTCTCTGCGGGTATCACGCTTCAAAACAATAGCTCAATCCTTTTAATAAGCAGCCGTGGATTTGCATACATCACTGGAGTGAAGGCAAGAGAGCACATGGAAATGATGTGCTTCTCTTAAAACCTTCAAGAAAACCCGGTTATCCACAGCTTGAATCAAGCTACAATTATTCCTCTCATCTTATGTAATACCTGGAGGCTTGCAGCACACCTAAGTTTTTGTGATAAAATTTTTATTCCTGGCTGTTAAGTAATTAATAACAGAATCACTTGCCAACAGAAAATAATTTATTGTGTTCAATATCATAAATATAGGCACATAGCATTGATATATAATTTTTTGTGACTTACTTCACAACCTCTTGGAACCAAGTTTAACATACTCTAAAGGAGAAGTCTTGGCCAGCTATCATATTTCATATATTCACAAATATTACAAAGCACTACTCTTCGATCTATATGACTGATACAATTCAATTCATTTAGGAATAGCTATAATTTTCTATGTTATATCAAATTATGCCCTAGACCAAAAAGCATCACTATTAAACTAACATGCCTGACACATTGGCAAACACACAGCAGACAACCATTGGTAAATTTGGAAAATTTGTGCAACTAAACAAAAAAAAAATTCTACTCTGTCTAAAAAATAATGTGCGCAGATAAACAAGTACAAGTGCAAATTCATTTCAGGCAAGAATGATACATCAAATGAAATTGTAGAGTAACACTCAAACAGACCATTACAAACATTAAGAAAATTCAGCATCCACTTTTAAAAAGGGCCTGATTCAAAAGTTCCAACCCAAGAACTTGTGTCATGTATACATAATTTTAATATTTCTGAAAAATGTAACTCAGCATCATAAAATTGTTGCAAACCACAGAAGCAGCTTCACTGCTTAGGCAAAGCAAGAGAATGATGGATGATTCGATAAATACACAAATCCAAATCTTTCCAATACTACAGTTATCAACAACACTGTCTTTATGTGACCAAATTATGAAGCATTCTCAACAACACTGCAAGCTAGTATGGTCAAAACAGTACCTAACAAAAATGTGATTAAAGGCAACATGTGTTGGATGTAAACATGGAGTTTTTATCTGGTGCAGAGCAGATGTGCAGGAACTACCTACACCTGTGACGATGCACACATATGAACGACAGGAAATACCCACTAGATGGCAGCAGTTCAACCTAATTGTGTAGACCGTTGAACCTTTCCTTTTGATCATCTGTGATCACATGCCAAATTCAACATTCTTTATGCTCTGTCAATATCCGAATTACTCCTGTACAAAAGAAAATTCTGGCAGTTACTTGACCCAAGATACCTAGGGCTTCTTTACAAAATGTCACTTACAAAAATTTTAAGAACCAACCATGCCCAAGCTTGGTTAGATCTGTTATAAAAATGTTATCCTGTACACCATAAATTAAATCCTTCAATTAGTAGAGACCACTGCGTATCTCGCCTACATTAGGTATCTGGCTGATAAATTGCTCTAAGTTAATATCAAAGCCTCCATCCCCCATGTTCATCTCATCGCAGATAATGCTTTCTAAGTCACAGTCAAAATCGCCATGAAACGCATCCAGTTCTAGATCACTAGGAAACTTTTCATTCATAAATTGGAGCTGATTATTGTTTGTCACTCTGGTGAATGGGTGCCCTTGCAACGAATGGATGCCATTTTCCATCATCACTGGACCTGCCCCGACATGTTGCTGAATGAAGGGGTCTGAAGTGTACGTGTAGGTCTGATGGTTCTGTGCTAGACCGTTTATTCCGTTAGTATAGCTGGGCTGAAAGTTCTGAAACATAGAATTTTCTGGGCTTTGTTGCACTTCCATTTCTTGATCGCGACAAAATATGTCATTCACGCGAGCTGGGGTAGTATTCTGACGTTCCTGTGGACTGCAGTAACCGCGTTGCTGAAAGTGAGGCTGTTGTGGAGGTTGATTGTACACTCGTAAATTGCCGTATGCAGGCCGAGGAGCAACAATAGTCTGTGGGGGTAGTATTTCTGGACTCAGAGACTGCTGAGTGCGTTGAATAGGTTGTATATATCCACTATTATTATAGCTAGTGTCGAAACTGCTCGATATCTTCGAACTCATACCGTTTGATACAGCAGCAATGCCGAGGTCATTATGAGGCTCGGACGGAAGTAACGATGGTTGGAGTGGTGTTAAAGTCTGTTTTAATCTGTTATTTTCAGCGGCCAATGATTCCAAACTCATCGAGTTAGCCATCTGCGTGAGCTCTTCGGCCATTGGGGTCGAAGTGCTGGCCATGTTGAAATTATTTGAAGGCACATGTTCCTCGCACGGTACTTCAAGTTCGTCCCCATGAGCTGGTATGGGAGACAACCGACCACCAAGACTGCTCACTGTCGAGGCATTTGATGAAGTTCGCGGTCGGGCAAAGCTGTCGCCGAGTGGAAAGGGCAACGGCGACTCTGACTCTGGAATTGTGAGCAACGAGTCGGAACTCGAACTATTAGTCGGCGAAACATTCCCCGGAGAGTTGGCCCTGCCATCACGCGCGCGATTCACTGAAAGTCGAGGGCTCGATGGAGACTCGCCGTCTTCTTCTTTTATTTTCTCCTTTTTCGTTCGCCCTCGCTTTTTCTCTGATTTGGGAGCCGAATCGAGAGAGCCAGAACGCCTACGACTCGTTTTCCCTCCTTTGGCATCAGGGTTGAGCATCCACCAAGAGCTTTTGCCATTGCCCTCGTTTTGTACTCTAACAAACTTGCTGTGCAAGGACAAGTTGTGGCGAATTGAATTCTGCAACAAAATGACAGCCACGCAAACAAGATAACATTAGAAATTATCGCCAGGTAGAATACGCCGAAAGTGAAATTAGGGAGCCAGTCAGCTGTTACAGAAGTCAAATCATCTGATTGCTCTTGTGAACAAGGAAATACCATACCTTAATAAGCTTAGCTTACCTTCCAACCCGCAGAACTATTGCTGTCTCCCTTGTCCCTGAAATAGGGAACTTCGTTCACCATCCAGTCGTAAATCTGTGACAGCGTCAACCGCTGCTCTGACGAGCTCTGAATAGCTCGAGTTATCAAGTCTGCATAAGACAAGTTTCCCCACGCATTTTTTCGCGAACTTTTCTTCGGTCCCTCGCTGAGCTGTTTCAAGCTCTGATCTACTTCGCGTTCAGATTTTGTGAGCTCCGAAGGGTCCGGGAGGGGCCATGTATTCGAACGTCCCCTCCTTTCCTCTAAAATTTCGCTGTCACCCGTTTCACCGTTCATCACCAAGCCACGAACGAACGAAAGTAACTCTCTAGGTACCGGCAACAACCAACCATGAACTCAAAACACTGAAACTCTCTCCGCGATTCGGAAAAAGCAATTTTCTTCAAACACGCCGCGAGTTCGCTATATCCGAAATTGATTCCTGCGTGACGTCAGCGGTGTTGTCATTGGTGATAACATTAAATGCAATGATTGGTTAATTAAAGAATTTGAGTGACGGCTGTACCTTGTCTGTACCGCCCTTTAACGTAAACCAATCGGAGGAAAGTACTTCCCGGGAAAATTGACCAATGAGTGACCATGTGTTTTGCAAATGCGTTTTATCGCCCACGCTACTATGATTATATTGTAATTTTTGTCAGCGAACTGGAAACTCTCTGCCGTAATATATAGGGTAACCTCACGCGAAGGCTGTCACTCGCTAATTTACCGCTGTCGTCAACTGAAAACGAGGATCCTTGTCAACACAAAAGAGTAAAAGCACTTGGGACTGAATGTTTGACATTCTCGCTTGTCGTAAGAGACAGACAGCGAGCCACACACGTCATCGGAAAGTATCGGATTTCCTGACAGAGCCACTCGACCCACCGGAAGTCAAATATTAAGAGTGCGGTTTGTACTCAGTCATTTTGCGGCAGCGAGTGAATTACACGCTAATAGATTTGTGAAGTACAAAAAATGGCCTTCTAGAACAATTAAATTGCCTCTTCCATTCTCTTCAACATGTGCACCTCTTGTGTTTGTATTGTCTTCCAATTGAATTAAACATTGCGCTTGGTGCGATTACAGGTAGTTTTTTAACTCCCGAAAATTTTCACCCGTCTTGCCCTAATTTTGTGACGGCAGGTGTATTGCAAAAAAAAAAAAATCGATAACAGACTGGTCACAGCTTCTTATACTTCGACAACATGAGACATTAATAATTGAAATGACAGTCTTAGGAACTAAGACAGATATTGCCTTTATTTCGTTAATTTCCGGCTGAACGTTTGGGTGAACTACGATAGAAGTAAAGCCACTTGATCAAAAAAATTTGACATTCACCTTGCAAAATAAAAGCAGTGTCGAAAACCAGGAAATTTATTGGGTTTTGTAATTCGTTACGCCCAAAACGAGGTCAGTAATTGTCTAAACGAATCCCCACTCCACCCATTGCCTTAAGAATTTAGAAAGATTAACAAATTAAAAATCACCAGAAGTCTAGCATGTCTAGTATCCCATGCTATTTTGTCTGTTTAGCACTGAACCGGCGAGCTGAGGTCAACGTGAAAAGTTTGCCAAGAAAAAGACGTCTGGAATTTCAACTCTGAAATTTCAAGGTTCTTTACTCTGATCGGGATGACAACACATGTGATATTTGCTATCATTTGATCATCGCTGATTATACATCTAACTTTTCATTTGATTCCACTGATCAACAGCATCTCTCCAAAACTGAAGAAAACTTGGGATCGTGCTTAATAACTAAGCTCTAACTGATTCGAGATTGCACCGTGTAGACAGACTTTGTTGAAAGTGATCCCTTTCAAAGACAGCCAGTATGGCGGCGAAAGACATTAGACGAGGAGCGACTATACTCAAACATAAGAGCACTGGGTCAGTATAAAACCGGAAAAAGTGGAACGAAACCCCTTATCACTCAAAGTATAAACGTTGTACGCTAAATAAGTTCAATTGTTTTTGAAACCACAGCGACCTTAAGCAAGTGAACTTGGTTGTTCAAGTGACCATGGCTCGATGCGAGAATGTCTGCTATGCAGCAACCGGCACGGTATAAGGAAATAAATCACTATTTACCTACACATGAACGATTCTGGAGCCAATATATCTCAAAACAACCGATGTGAGCGAGTACGATGTGAAACTATGGCATGGGGAGAAAACGTAACTCACATAGCTGCTAAGTCAAGTTGTCGCACGTGACAACCGGCATTACGTAACTAATAAATAGTAAACATTGATCGTGCATCATAAAGGAATTTGGCGAAGTAAGTATTCATTATCACAGTAGACCTAACTGGCACACCTAACGCCAAGAGACAACTTAAATACTTTTAAGATTGAATCTTTGTGGGCTGCATGTATTTTTTAAAAAATATAAATCGCTGGGCGTGATTTTTAATGGGTTCCTGTGTGGGTTACCGAGATCGGTAATTGTTCACCAGGGTGCTGGCTAATAAGCCTCGTTAGCAGGAAGCAAGAAAGTTGTAAAACAACATGGTTTAGACGTCAAAAGCAGTAAAATGGAACGACGTTTTGAACTTTTGTCATTGCTAGACATTACAAGAGTATTTCGATCTCACTCTCACTCAACAGAATACGCAGTAGTCCCTGGAGCGTGGAGTAGTTTCCTTAGGTTCTTTCGTTATCTTGTGAACTACATAGTTGCATATTGATTTCTTTCTTTTCTTATGTAATCAATCTGGGTCGGATCAGTTTGTTTTATTTCCTGTAGACTTCAGGCAGCCACTTAATCCAGGCTTTTGACAATCTTTCAGCAGTCGAGTGCAACTTCTCGGCAAGACCTTCCAGTAGCCGCTTAATACTGGCTTTAGCGGGTGGCTTTTGAATAACTTGAAATTTCCCTCAGCAATACTGGCGGGGACAGAGTGACTTGCAAAAAGTCTAAAAGTCTGGGAAATGTTACAAGAGGTCAACTGAATTGAGGCATGGAATTGAATTGACGAAGACCCGAAAAAATCAGACAGCTGAAATAACAACCAACTATTCAGATTGGACATGTAGTCAGTTTCCACTGACTGGTGAATCAGATAAGTTCGTCGTCAGCTCTCTAGTTACGATTACGCAGGAATAATATCTTCTTTCAAAATGTTTATTTATAACAAAAAGCTCAGTTTCTTCTCCACAAAGAAATATCCAACATATTTGAGTAAATATTCCCTCAAACATTCCTGAAGAACTGACGTTTGCGCGCGTGGCATCCGCGTGGATCACTCGCGTGTCAAGTGTATTAATTAAAAAATACAGCAGTGTTGTACGTGATCAGCTCAACGTTTCTTATTTGCATCGGAAACAACACTATCAAAACATTTTGTCTATTTAGATTGAAAATAATTCTCAACTGAAATTTGCTGACCGCAAGAAATAATAATGAAAAAAAAAATACGTGATCGATACTTGTAATCAGTGATTTAGCGATATTCATACTAAGCAGGATTTTGGGGCTCTGAATGAAAAGGTCAGCATGTTGACATTTGCAGAAAAAGCCAAAATTCTTCAAGTTACAATGGCATCAATTTGCGGGAACGGGCTCTGAACTATATATCCAATCTATTTTCCTGTTTCTCCTAATTTTCTGTAATGAAATTACGTGTCGGTTGTAATAGCTATATTTTTTGCCTCTCGTGCTCACCCAAGTTGACACGTTACTTTCTTCTTACAGTGGAAACTTCTAAGGGAGAGGAAATCAGACAGTGTAGCAGTGGGTGTAGCAGCTTCGTAAGCTGCTATTAATTGTTTTATTATTGTAGCAGCTGTAATTGTTTTGAGGCTTGGGGCATTGTTTCTGTTGTTTGATTTATTGTTTCCTTAAAGGGTATCGAGCAATTCATGTGAGACCTAACGAAACCCAACGAAATTGGTTTGAAAAATTGAACTGTTCGAGAAATCGGGGGTACAATTACAGCGTTCAGCTGGAGAGAAATCAGAAACGACTTTTGGTTCGAGTTGTCGGAAGGTTCACTGAAAAAAATCGAGAGTTCGAGAAATCGGGATTCCTCCGTATTTTGTTATCTCTGTTTTATCAGTTTATTCCACTCTGCACGGCGGGGAATATTTTTGGCCATTTTTGTACAGACTGGGAAAAGTCTTTCGCCCTGCTGTGAACTGAAATTTCAGCAGCTGAGCGTATGGCGGTGACACTGAGTTGCCAAGTAGTTCGAAAAGATCAGTTTATCATCAGTGCGTGCAGCCCAGCAACCAGGTAAATCCCACGCAAACACACCCCATACAACGAGTTATATTGCATGGGTGCTACTACTCTAGACAGGAAGTGGATTTAGATGTCGATCAATCTAGGTTGAGGTTTAAACGCCATATCGAACTACCAGTATTGGGTGGTTTTCTTGAACTTGAGACAGCCATCTAATTCGCTAGTCGACTTACCACCTTTCACTTGCTGTATGATAACAAATGTGCTCTTTTTACTCATAAGCATCTCTAGTATACATTTGGAGCGATTTACCATTCTGACTGCATTAAAGTTGCACGTACATATGCGCTACTTAAGTCTTAATTACGAATCGCACAAAAAAACTCATCAAGTTAACTTGATGTCGCAACAAGTCTAACAATCAAACCAGCTCGGACCAGGTGATGCAGTTCGTAAATAACAATTGGTCATTTCGGGTTTTCTTCGCCTTTATTTATAACGCCGATTGTACCGATGCGTGGGTGAGATCAAACATCAATGGCCGAATATCTGGCTAGAACGTTCTATAGTAGTATCATAAGAGTTTGGGGGCGATTTTAACATCAAAACAAATTATTTAATGTTGAATTTCAAAGGGTGTTCCAGGGTCCAGCAATCCAGAAGTCCAATCTCCAAGGGTAATTATCTCTGCGGTTTGAGGTTGATAAGGGGCTGATAAGCGCTGATATAACATGGTCATTCACCCACATGTGTTCTTGTGGTTAACAAAATAAATTCCATTTAAATTTATAACCACCGATAACAAGGTTGGTGTTTATATTTTTGATTTAAGACGCATGCACAAATGAAAACGGAAAGCATAGCTGCCAAATACTCTTACGTAACCATCTGATTGCTTTTTAGAAAAGTCCCCGACTTACGTAAAAACAAATAAATTTGCATTTCCCTCCGACATTGTGAGAAAGTGATAAAACTTTTTCTTTAATTTTCAGCCTCGTCATAAACTGAGATTCCCAATTCTGTAGGGCCGGGCCAAAAAGTTAAAAAAAACGTACCGCCAAATATTGTATCTGATTGCGAAATAAAGAAATTGTTTAAAATGCAAGAAGGTCGCGTCAAGCCATTTCGCCACGTACATCCGGCTAAGCCGTCAAATTACAGTGACACAGCCAAGACTTTAAAAAACAAAACAAGACAAGACAAAACAAGACAAAACAAAACACTCTAAAGCTAAGCTGTTACCTGAGGGAAATAAACAGGTCATTTGATTACTTATAATTAACAGGTGTAGAATACTCCCTTGAAGATTTGATCAAATGTCGGAATTGACTAGAATTTCCTTTGAAGTGGCTTACCTCGTGTTGGTGAACAAAGCGTGTTAAACTGTTTTTAAGATTAACAACACAGGTCAAGCTATTCCGCCCTTTTTTAGAGAACCGTTCTCTAAATATAGTGGAAAAGGCCTGTGTTTGTTTACGACTTGGAAAGTGCGACCAAATTTTGAAAAATTTTAAAAACACATTTTGAAATACTAGTTATATCAAGGTGCATTCTGAACATACATAACATTGTATAAAATGAAAACTGTTTTTTTTTTAGCATCCGTTCAAAGCTCTTGGAGAAGACAGCTTGAACAGCATAGCAAATTAAACATAAAATATGACGGGTCAGGTGTTTTTTTTTCAAAAAAAACAAAACAAAACGAATCCACTTGAAATCAAGCATTTCTCCTCCCTATCGAACTGGCGAAACATTTTTAATTAATTGTCCACATGCCTGTTAAGTAGTGAATGGTCATGATCAACAACTTTCTTATCTTCTAGAGTGGGAAAATAACAGTGTGAGCCCAGTAATTTTGTGGGCGTTATTTATATCTTTCGGGCGGTTTTCGATAAGCTGTGTGTCACATAGCGACTACAGACACTGCTAACACTGAACAAAAAGTCCAGAGAAATTTCTGTAGGAGAAACAGCGAGAAACGATAAGATTATTTTGTCTTGACCGACCGGATAACACCTGAAATAAACAAAATGTTGAAAGGCAGTCCTAAATTGTCGTTTCCATTTGCTTTTGGGTGCCAGTTCTAGACCTTCCGCGCGTTTCCAGCGTGTCCTGTGGATTGGAATCCTTAGATTCACAGCTCGGTTGCTGGCGCTCCGAGTGAATTCTGCTAAATGGTACGCACCCAATGTCGTCTGCAACCATACCATTTGCGTGACTCGACCGCTTTCCCCTTGTAAATGGAAAACAGCTTAGAACAGGGGTTTCACATAAAAACAGAATGAATACTTTCGCCGGATAGAAAGAGACCTATAAGCACGTTTTCTTGGAGGCAAACAGCAGCAAACATGATGAAAATATGCCAACAAAAGAAAACTGAGAAAGAGAAACAGTTTGGCCGCACAGAAGTTTCCATTGTTTTACTCATAACTATCAGTAATGGGAGGTGAAACAACAGTAATTAGGACAGGAAACATGCCAACAAAAGAACATTGAGAAAGAAATGACTAGTTTAGCTGGCGTAGAAACGCATATAACAAGTATATCAACATGTTGGCCAAACATGAAAATATAAAACATTCTTTCAATATATATCCAGAACAGTCCGCATCGAAGGGGCCCGTCATTAACGCACGAGCGATAATGGCCCCAGAGAGTTATTTTCCCCAAGCTAATTGTAAGTTTAACAGGAAAATAAATGGTTGTTTTCTCCTGAAAAGCACCGTAACCCCCACATCTTAATTCAGCGGATTTAACGGACATGGAGTGGACTACGATCCGGTACCGCGATGTAAAGAACAATAAAAAATTCTGCTGCAGTTCAGATTTTTTTTTCATTTTAATGCTTTAAAAACTACTGTAGGAAATACTGGTTTTTTGTGTACGCAGCAAATTCTTTCAAATAATTTGTTTTGTGATTTTAGTTCGCTTTCAATTAAAGTAGGCTTCTAACTTAAGATCAAGGTCTAGCTATTTTATTGAACGGCTCCCATATTTTTAAGCGAATAAGGTTTAAAAGAAATTGTAGCTCCTGATTACTAGGGCTCCTAAGCAAAACCTCTGCATACTTTATTCACATAACAGAGGTATTCCATACCATTTCCCCTCGCTGGAGATAAGCTCCCCCATGTCTTAGCACCCTGGCTGACGCGCACACGAAGCACCGTCGATGTCACGCGCGCGCGCGGCCGAGAAAACAACCTTACTCGACTTGAGCAGGTTGAAAGGATGAATCTGCGATGATTGATAAGTGCACAAAGCAAACTGATTAAAATCTGTCTGCAAGTTTATTCATTCGATTCCTGTGATCTTGTAATTAAATAAATTAAGAGGTGAAAGGACTTCCTTCCTTTTGTCGAAACCGGTTACGCAAACTAAAAGACCGGGTTATAGAAATGATTATGAAAGCAGTGCGATTACTTGAAGAAATACAGATATATCAAATGGAGATATGTGCGTGCCGTTCGAACATGATGGCTGGTATTTCAAACATGTGGCAGCGATCAGAAAGGCCTAGGAAATCCTAAGAAGACAGATCAAAGCTGTGTACGTGAGAAAATGTACGATTCACGCCTGACTTAAGAATCTTACAAATTAATGAGATTCGGCGTTATTAAAAGTTTATCTTGAAGGGGGGTAGCTAGGTCACGCTAGTTTAGCAGATTACGTTCTGCACATCCATTCTGACAAAACAGTTTAAAACGGCAAAGAAAGATTTAGGAAGCCGACACGAAATACTTAAAACCAAAATTGGATAACAGGTAAACTCAAGCATTCTGCGTTCCGTTGGCGGGTTAGCATCTTAAGTTCGTATGAAACGCGCGCTTGTAAGGCTCTGAAACGCGATTTGATTACTTAAGCAGGACAAAATCAGCAAATACATAGCGTGAGAATTCGACGTATGTAGCATTATTCCGACGTCGTGATGGGACAGTGCGCCGGAGTTTGACCTTCAAAGGTTAATCTCACGGCCCTCATTATTGGATGGACGTGACTTTGTAATCGTTCCAATGTTTGTCTCAGGGTAAATCAGGGGAAGCCCTCGCTGTACATATCACCCACGCTCATCACGCGTGGGCGGGATCACACTTCCAGTTCCCCAAACGGGCTGGGTACAGGTCACTTATTTTAGGTGATTCTGTTGCAGTTCCTTTAAAGGGCCGGGCATATTACAGGTCACTTATATTAGGTGATTCTGTTGCAGTAGGCTCGATTTCCGCCGCTCACTCGAGTAATTTCTACGTTCCTCCCTGAGAAGAGAGTTCGGGGGAGGCGCGCGGGCTGCTTTTTTGAACAGCCTACTGTTGCAGTTGACTAAAAAAAATCTAGAATCCAGAATTTCAGCCCTCTCCTGGAGCCGAACATTTCCGAAAGAGATTTGCATCTTCATGAGGAGTGTATGGCTGAAATGCAGGCTACAATAGCTCTAAAAACGAGGTGTGAAGCGAGTAAGGGTAAAAGCCTCGCGTAGGACAAAGTCTTCGTAGGGCCTATCATGAGTATAACTTTTAAAAGTCGAAGTCCAAAAGACATATCGTTATGGAGGAAATTCTAAGTTGATAATGGTGTAGTTTTGTTCAAAATTACTATAGCGGTGCACTGAAATAAAAGATGTGTTATAATGAATTGTACATTTACAAGGTTGTGATATATCAAATTGAAAAGTCTGGAAATTTTTTTGAGTCTTTTTGTCTTGAAAAAGCGTCAAAACTTTGTTGCAGTAAGAACCCCCTTCAATGATTCACTGATCTATCGAGTCATATCTTTGGCGGTACTTAAAAAAATGCAGTAAAATCGTCGTCATATCTTCGTTTTAAAGACATGTGGCAAAAAGAGGGAAAATTTCTATTTCTTGAAAACGCTGCGAGAAAAAGAATAGCATTCCATCAACAAACTCGTGCTAGTTCTGTCTTAACAATAATTGAGTGAGTTTTCGCGCACTCTTCAGTTGGCCGCCGGAGAGCTATTGCTGATAACAGTATAGGCCAGATGATGCAAGCTGTAAACACAACGCATGACAAATCTCAGAGAACTTGAAAAATTGTCAAGCTTCTCCCATAAACGGAAGCTGGTAACTTGGAATATCGACCAATATGGCCACTGCGGGACACTTGGGACGAAATTTCCCACCAGCTTGTGTACTTCAGGTGGAAAGAGAGTGATCCATGGAGCTATAAGGCGCACGAGTAGGGTTTCCATCGATATCGCCACTTTGGAGTGGTGACTTCCCAGTGAAAACTCTCGCATGTGGCACGTACTTCCACTGAGGGTGGAACGTTTCATGAAATAATTTTATTGGTTCATAAGAGTGTATAAAATGGAAATGTGGTCGATTTGTAAAGAACACTTTTTGGCGCTAGCACGATCTTCGTCTTCAAGTGAACCCGGCACGTGCAAATGTGTGCGAGTGCATGGTACACATGCAAGTGTGAGACGAGCCCATACGGGCACGCGTGCCACTCGTACACTCCTGCACGTGGACACGTGCCTCACGGGGCCTCGCGTTGAAACACATGCAACCCACTACCCCCAAGAGACAAAAAAAGACAATTATCCTGGTAAATCACGCGGAATATCGCCTGACAATGAGTTGACATTCAAGTGACATTCGTCAAGCTCGAGCAGAATAATCGACTTATTGTTCAACAAATTGACCCAAACTACACACGCCATTCCTAAAATATGAGGGGTGCAGGCCCATGTGCCCTATTTCGCTTGGCCTTTACGCTGTACCCAAGAACGATAAAAAGTCTATAAAACTATTTGCGTTTGCTTGTATATTTGTGCTTTTTGTAGTTGCATCTTGAGACTGTGGAACGTTTGCTTATGACGATGTTTAGAGAGTTTTAAAATGTTTCAGACACTACATCTCTTCGAAAACCAATATTTTTGAAAGGCGAAATTCATCGTAATAGTAAATCCTCATTGTTCCTGACAGGGTACGACACGGGGAGGTAGTATTGCTTGTTCCCACGTTCCCGGTTATCACGTCCACACGAATGGAGAGAAACTACAGAAACCTGGGCCGAGCCAATCGCGCGAAAACAAAATGGCGGAAAAATTTGTCAACTCAACAAAATTTTGACTCAGCTAGCAGTAACTGATGTGCCCTTTTGCAAAGGGTGAAATCATCTTATGGGTGTCACACCAAGAAAGAAATGATGTTTTCTGTACGAATTGTGAACAGTGATTTCTACCTCGCTGATCCAGTTGCTAATCTCGATGTTTGTAATTCCAAATTTCGTGAGGATGCGACAGTGTCAAAGGTTCCTGTTATCCGTGTTTATGGCGCCACTCCCAGTGGACAGAAGACATGTCTCCATGTGCATGGAATATTCCCTTACATCTATGTACCATACGATGGAACACAGCCCACTGACAAATACCTGAAACAGTTCGCAACTAGTGTGGACTTTGCAGTGCAAGTCGCTCTTGGTAGAGCTTCGTCATCCCGTCATCACGTCTATGAAATCACTGTGGTTAAAGGGATGTAAGTGTGCCTAAGGCAGGCAGAATGGGCAATGTGGTTGGGGGATTTATTTGTGTAGTTCTTGAGTCACTCAAGACCCACTGTGATGCCACTGAAGCCCAAATGCAGGAGATTGCCAATTTTGCCAAAAGGTATCTCTTGCAGAACCCAGAAAATGAGTAGTGTAGTCAAGGGGGGTTCCAGCAAAACCCCCCTTGAGACAGTTATTTTCCCCAACCAAGGCCCCCCTCCAATGCTCATGAAGAGTGATGCGAGGAGTGTATCATTGAGCACTGGGGAGGGAGGGGGCTTGATCAGGGAAAATACCTGTCCCGGGGAGGGTTGTGCTTGAACACTCTTGACTGTACTGCACATGGGAGATAAAACCAGAAAATATTTACAAGAAGTCCATCAGTTCCCAATGAGACAGTTTTGTTGAAAATGTGTGACCCCATTTTAGTGACTCTGTGTAAAATGTAATCAAATTATAGTCAATCCAGTTGAGAAACTGCTTTTCTTATCCATGACGCTTTCACTAAGATTTGAATTAGTAGACTGCTCTAGTGCAGCACCAGTCTAAGAGCAACAAGAAAGACTCATAAAAACTTCCTCTTGTGGGCGAAGTTTTGAAAATGGCTAACATGGCGAGTGATTTGCGACAGGATACCGGCTGGAGTTCTGACACATGCTGGGTCTTAGAGGGGTGGTGAATAGTAATTGCAAGAATTTGGGAGAATGCCAGACTAACATTTCTCTTTGCAATCTCAAGAAAATGTGAGTGTAAGAAATTTAGTCTCCAATACATTCAGACTCTATGACATTCAAACATCATTAATTAAAACAAACAAATAAACAAACAAATCAGGACTTTGAGACTTTCTTAGCCTTACAAAAAAAAAATCAAGACTCTGAAACAGCTTTGTGAATAAATTCAGAACATTGTGAGATGCACATAACCACTGAAAAAAATGAGACTGTGAGACAAGTGAAATTCAACAAAAATTTTGCAAAACCCATGGTTTTTGAGGGACTATTTGCCACCTCTTCTTATTGAAATCACTGCATCAAGCAGGACATAATTTCCCATTAGTCTATTAATGGGAAGTATTCCTCTTTCCTGCACATGGTGACCAAGCTTGAAGCTGGCTATCTCATCTAGGATCCCAGAAGTTAACCATTAGGCCACGGTGTTGTATCTGAACCAACAATTGAGTGTGAAGTTAATGTCTTCTTAAGAGTGGTGCTATTATCATCTACTGCAATACATATTGAAAACTTGTGTGAAACCAGACAATGTTTAGTTTTGTGTCTCTGTATTTAGACCATACTATGGATACCATGAAGGAGAGAGAGATTTCTTAAAGATTGTTCTGTACAATCCATTCTTGGTGACCCGGTAAGAAAGTCCTTTGACAGTTGTGTAGAAGCTACAGGCCTCTGCATGCATTGCGTGCGTATTATACCGTATTGCAATAACTGGCCTGTCATGAACTGGTTTATCCCCAGCGGGGGAAGTGGGGACTTCCATATAAAAAGTACTGGGTGCTTGTTGGAAATTTTGAAGAGAACCCCTAAGAGGTACCAAGGTCCTGTATTGTGGGCACGGCTTTAAATTTTTTTCACCCCTAAGAAGCTCTAAATCTAAACCGAAAAGCTATCTCCTGTTATGCATGCATTTTTTCACCTCAATATGCTAAAAGGTACTGCAGAAGCTCCCGCTGTGGACCTTTTGAGGCTGAACACCTTTTTTTAACCCCTAAAAGGTATGAGGAGCACTCCCATCTTTTTTATTTGGGATTCCAACCCCCAGGGGGTTTATCACTGAATGTTACTATGGGATCAGGTATGGGAACTCTTCAGTGGACTCTAGGTGGAACCAGCCTTCTGACAGCTGTTTCTCCATTCTTGTTTTTGTGCAGTTCCGTGGTCTCCTTGATTTCTTCCATTTTAGTTTTGGGATAAGGAGGACTATCAATAGCATATCTTTTGCATGGGAGAGTTTGCCCTCTTAGACTTAGTGTTAAC
>Ga0126338_10000065_pt1 | contig 34228 bp, 36 predicted proteins | sample OrbCmetagenome_2_FD_92529 | JGI IMG/M metagenome (GOLD analysis project Ga0126338, IMG submission 92529) | Coral microbial communities from Petempiche,Puerto Morelos, Mexico - Orbicella C C metagenome | ecosystem: Host-associated > Invertebrates > Cnidaria > Coral | place: Petempiche,Puerto... | reverse complement strand
TGTCAAACCCTTTAATTGCAATCTATCAGCGTTTACCGAAGTTCTAGTGCGATTGGTGTGAAGTCGCGAGATCTTTTCTTTTTCTTCATTGAGGTTTCCAACAACAACTGCTGTTTTAAATTGAATTCGCTTTGAACGTGCCAAGCTAAAAAAAGTTAAAGATCGCCTTCTAGTGATACGAAAGCACACTGGCAGCTGTTCAAACACAGTTCTCAGTTCGTTAGTATAACTTGATGAGACGACGCTTTACAATTTGTCACAATTCAGTTTCGAACCTCCCTGTAAGTCGCTTTACTTTCTGACCACGCCTCGTGGTTTTAACACAGCAAACTTAGAAAGAAATATGTGTCAGGGCTGGATTTAAAACCAAGCCATGTACGAGGGCTAAAGAGCCGAAACGGTCAGTTGCAGCTGTCATTATCTCAATTGGCGTCAAATTGCCGCTGTCACTAACTTTTTTACGGCGCAAATAATGTCCCTGACAATTTATTTACCATTTCACTTGGACGGAAATGGAATGTTAATGAAAAGGCCCGGATATGATTTCGACCTGCTATTCCCAGCAAATAGCATAAATAGTGAAGACTCCATTACTTAGAACTTCTAGAGTAAAATTGATGATCATTTACCAATTCTTTTGCATGTTATTGTCTCTTGAAGTAGTTTCTTTTCTGTGACGCACAGTGTTTCGAAAATTTTCTAAGATGCGTTAAATAAACTGACTATTTTTAGGATTAAGTGTTTACTTCGAATAGCAAACGTAATAAGTAAAAAACCAAACATTACCTCGGTCTCGCGATACTTCCAGCTCAAAACCTAAACTAAGAGAACTTAAAATGATGTTGTACAATATTTCAAGATGGAGTTTTTTCAGTTAACCTTTTCAAGCACGCTCATTCAGTATTTAAATGAGTCAAACGTTTTTATAACTAAACCAATCAATTTTGTTGAACGTGACATAATGGAAAGAATGCGTCATGGCCTTAAGGTTCTACAAATCACTTCTAAGCGAGAATTGCTCGCCCTGTTAAAAAATGAGCATTTAAGCACAAAAAGCACTGTGAAATAGTTTTAATGAAAGATTGAAAGATAAGAAAGGCAAAAAGTAAATATTACACTGGGAATTCTCTTTCCGTGATTCTGTTACCTACACAGACGAAATCATATGTAAAATAATTTCCAATAATAACTAGAGGGAGAAAAATGAAACACCGGCAGCTATGCATTCAAACAACCCTGGAAAACAATACAAGAGTACATATTCTACGCCTACGCTTAAAATCAAGAGAAACAGATTTCCGAGTGATTGCTAGTTGTCAAAGTTTGACGGATATGGTAAAAATGACAGGAAGTCCTTGAGAAATTGTGAAGTTATTGATTCAGCCATAAATAAATAGTGTTGCCCTTAAAAAAAAATTCTCACTTTCAGTCAGAACCCACACCTTGCTTCAACTGCTGTTTCACTTTCTTATGATTATAATTTCTCATACTCGAAACCAATAATTTTGTGTTAATTTTGTTACCGTGGTTTGGCGATATCGTCTTTTAATCCATAAAACTGATAACGGGAACGCACGTGCTGATATGTATAAATAACTACTTGCAAATTGAGCTGCTTCAAACGGGTTTATGCAATAATTAACAATGATGACACAGCAGTAACATCTCACGTTTAAGCAAACCTGGCTAAATCAGTTGACGGCTGGTCATGAAATTTTTCTCGATCCACAACATAATGAGAATTTTATTTTCGGGTACTGGGAATGACAAATTTGTCAGTGCATTTTTAAGCTCTTGCATGGTTTGGCAAAAGTGTTTTACATGTAATAATTGATTCACTGCGAAGATATCTTCTCGTTATGACTTGACAGTTTTTTTTTAGGTTATATAATATTAAATCATTAAATATTCAGCACGAAACTAGACCGAGCTGGAAGGCAATAAGCAGGAGAGAGTTACAAAGCAATAAAACTAAATACAACTGCAAAAGCCTTTTAGGATCTCTTATTTAATACGACAAACATTTTTATTAAAGGAGCTTAGTCACGGTTTGCGCATATTGAAAACTTTAGCATTAATTTTTCAAATTCGTTGTTTGTAATCCGTGTTAACCTTCTCCATCCTTTGCCATCCTTGTTCCTTTATGGTTTATCATTGTCTCTTTGGTGTTTTTCTATCTTATTACACTGTTATTTTCAGGTTTCTTGCCATTTAAAGGTAATTTTGTATGTGGCCAAAATAACTCAAAATACCGTGACTGAGCCCCTTTAAGCTATATATGAGCGCGCATTGCTTCTATAACTAAATCACAGAACGGACTCTCCGTGCAAGTTCATTTTCTTCGGGTAACAGAATCTTTTCAGTTTCCTTCCGGGATAACCATATCAACTAATCTAGTATAGACCTCCAACCGCTCTTTTGAAATCAAATGGGAATTTTTCTTTTGAAATAATACTCTTAGCATGTGTGTGTTTATCTAGTACGACGTCTCCGACATAACATGACATGACACGACATGTCTTTAAACACGATGATCATGGACATATGTATCAAAGGTAAATGCAAAAAGGGCAAATTTTCTATTGGCTGTGCAAAATCAATTCGAATAATGTTAAGTGAAATGGTGACTTGGATAAAGTGAAGTAAATGAAGAAACATTCTCCAGTCGAATTACTCAGAAAATAAATTTTCTGAGTTCAAAAAGGGAGTTCCCCAACGGGAGTCGAGCCCATGACTTTGCAGAATACCGGTAGGACGCTCTAACCACTGAGCTATGGAGGACTCAAGGTCGTAAACTACTGTAGGTTCATAATGTAATTGTTGTTGCTAGTTTTACCACAAAAATATAAATTCGTCTGTTCTTTCGAGTTTTTTTTTTTTTTTTGCTATAAATTTCTTTTTCCAATCAATTACAATCAACAAAAGAGGGTTTATCGTTTTATTTCTCGAATAATTTTGTTGCAGTTTGACCAAAGCAATATATTTTCTTCTGTTCTTTTTTTTTTTTTGATCCATTGAGATTCGCCTACCACGACTAACAGAGCGTTTTCACCCCTGTTGCAAACAGTCATGCAAATTTATTGGAACAAGAGTAAGTGATTACATAAGAGGTTCAACTCCCGCAGGGTTGGTTTGGGACATCAATATGGCTGCCGTGAGGTCTTGTGAAAACACTCTATACGCCTGTCTTTTAAGTTCGCCTGAGTATGCCATTTTTCGGCGCATAATTATACGCTTGAGACGTATTTTAATAACTTGCAACTGGTAATCTTTAACTCAACGAGTTTTAATAACTCGCAGCTAGTAATCTTGAACTCAAAGCGATGTTTAATTCATTTTGACGTATAATTACTCGTCTGAAACGTGTTTCAATAACTCGCGCAGTCAGTAATCTTGAACTCAACGAAATGTTTGATTCATTTTGACGTATAATTATACGTCTGAGACGTGTTTCAATAACTCGCAGTCAGTAATCTTGAACTCAACGGAATGTTTAATTCATTTTGACGTATAATTATACACCTGAGACGTGTTTTAATAACTCGAAGTCAGTAATCTTGAACTCAACGAGTTTTAATAACTCGCAGCTAGTAATCTTGAACTCAAAGAGATGTTTAATTAATTTTGACGTATAATTATACGTCTGAGACGTGTTTCAATAACTCGCAGTCAGTAATCTTGAACTCAACGGGATGTTTAATTCATTTTGACGTATAATTATACGTCTGAGACATGTTTTAATAACACACAGCCGGTAATCTTGAACTCAACGAGATGTTTAATTCATTTTGACGTATAATTATAAGTCTGAGACGTGTTTTAATAACACACAACCAGTAATCTTGAACTCAACGAGAAGTTTAGTTCATTTTGACGTATAAAAGACCTTCCCGCATTCCACTTCGTGCTTTCGAACAATAATACCAAAGCGAGGTTGGGGTGGACATTTTCATACATTTGCTGTATTTATGTCCACCCTGACCTCGACTCGGCGTCAGTGTTTGTTTGTTGGAATGCAGGAAAGGTCTGTTATACGTCTGATAGACTGACACGTGTTTTAAATACCCGGAGCTAATATATAGATTTAGGCCGGCCTAAAAGCGTAGCTCCCGGGCTGGGTTGTTCAGAGCCCGATTAAGCTAACCCAGAAAAAGGAAGAATTTTGATTTGAGTTCTGTAACTTTGCGGTGAAGTTTTCTGTATATTGTTTGGCCTTCTGTTTTGAGTTTTAATAATCACCATATACACAAAACAAAACAGCAAAAAACATTTGTATAGAAGAAAAAGTTATAATTCGCTTAACTTTTAATCCTGGGTTAGCGTTAACCGGCTTCAGAACAATCCTGCCCTGTTTCCAACAAGTTAACCTAACCAGCACTTGGTCAGCGGTCAACTTCAAAAAACACGTGACCCCGAGGAGATGTAAACTTGAGTCTGCGATATGGTCACGTGATACTGGTCAGCGGATACCTTGTTTTGACAGGTGTCAATTGATCATAACAAGGATGTCCAATATCAAGGAAGTACACGGTAAACAAAGGCTGCATGTCAACCTATTATTTGGAGTATGGCCGCCATGTTGGACAACTCCGTCGCCGTCGTGCGCACGCGCCCACGAGCAATACCGCTAGCGATGATAACCATGAGAAAATCAACTCATGGGTTTTCTTTTCTTTCCTATATAAGTATGGGGCTTCGCTTGGCGGCCCTTCGGGCCGCTGGAGCTCCACTATTAATCTTATATCGTATACTCACCGTGAATGTGCCAAGGTAGGCGATGACCCCTGATGAAATCATGACGTCACCAACAATGTTCACAATCTGACCATCCATCGCCAGCACTGATTCATGCCAGCGGACTTTCTCGTCACTGAGGCCACCAATCAACTGCATGAGAACAGGTAACAAACATACGCAGTCAATTTTCACGATATGATGTGTCGATAAAATAACAATACTTGAAAAACGGAAGCCTTTAGCGATCAGAAAGTCAGCATAAGTACATAATAAGCTTAGCTGTGGTTTTTTAAAACTGTCCTAAAATTATTAAATTACAAGAGGGGCACTGACCTTTTCAGCTCGACCAAGCCTTGCAGAGCACTGTTCAGTCTTGAATTCCAGTTCTTGTTTCTTAGCTATGCATTCCTCGTACTTGGCCTGAAGTGAAGCGATGCCCTCCTCAACCTCTGCCAGCCGAGCTTTGGCTTCCGCGAGAACCCTTTGAGTTTCCTGTAGTTCCTCTGTGGCTTGCTTTAGCGCAGCCTACAGCCAAGGGAAAAGTTCTAAGGTTAATCTTCGCTAACAGTGAATTGTGTGAACTCAGGGTCTATTCAGTTCGACTTCTCTTTTGAACGTGGTATTAATTCACGAACTACCGACAATAATTAAACTATTTTGAGAGCTGCCGTCGTGAAATGGGTAACAGCCATATATGCATACCGGCTAAATAATTCATCTCTACAATATCGATATATTTTCAAACTGCAACAGGGTCGGTTTGTTCGAAAGCCGGTTAACGCTCACCCAGGATTAAAAGTTTACCGAATTATAAATTTTCCTAGCATAGGAATGTTTTTGACTGATGATATTTTGTGTAGTTTGAGGTTACTCTAGCTGCAAACTGAAGGCCAAACAATATAAACAGAAAACCTCACCGAAAAGCTACCAAACTGAAATCAAAATTCTCGTTAATCCTGGGTTAGCTTAATCAGACTTTAAACAACCCGGCCCTGAACATTAGAATAAAAAAAGACAAAATAGAAGAGCTAACAGTTAAGCATACACCACAATCAGTCACGAGGAATTAACATCAGGATGCTTGAGACTGAAGATGTTCATGAACTTACCCGTTTAGGAGCTACAGCCTTGGCCACAAAATGATATTTGTGCATGGCTCGCGTCCATTGACAAATTGATGTACAAGCTTTGGATACCTAAAAGCAAGAAGCACATAACACCGTCACTCAACCGCTTCATCACTAGACATCACAAGGTGCGGCTAGCAGTGAAATTTTGAAGCACTCAGTTGACGGTCACTAGACCCACGTTAGCCAAGGTGTTAGCCGTACGCGTATAAACTTAAACGTAAACACTCAACAACTAGCTAAGATGACACCAGTGCACGTTCTAACGAAAGATGCAAAAAAACTTGTAAAGGTCGTTTGTCCTAGCCCTATGTAACTTCCGGTGGGACAGTGTGTGATTATAATTGAGAGGGTGAGACAAGACACGAATTTACAAAGATGAAAGAAAACGAAACATCCACACAACAAACTAGTAGTATAGACATGCTTTAACAACAGTTTTAATCACTGTTAAGACTCTGTTGAGATTTACCTTCGCAATGGCAGCAGGCTGGAAATCTTCGTTGTCAATGTAGGGTTGGATTTTCTGAATCACTGCATCAGGAATGTTGTCCTGGAATTTTTGAAGGAAAGACACGCAACAATCATTTTACAATTCAAGAACGCTCTTAACACGAGTTGGGGGTACGCTATAAGGACTCCTTACCTTATCGTACTTGAAGAGGCCCTCGAGGAACTTTCCAGGGTCTTGAAGCAAAGCTTTACCAGGCTCCCAATAGTCATCGACTTTCGTACCAACCTACACGAAGTGTCACAGAGTAATCAACAGTTTGCACTTCGCCTAAGTTCGGTGAGCTAATTTCAAAATAACATGTGCAAAAATAAGAACTACAAGTAACATTTTTTTGAATTTTTTGTTGTCTTTTTTTTCACAGTAACATGCGGAACAAGTTTCCATAGGCGATGCTGACTGAACAAACTTTGTCAAACTCATTAATAATTCATCAAGTTTAAACAAAAGAAAATCATGACCGTGACGGTGTTTGGATATCTGATCTTAATTAGCATAAATGTTTGTGATCTTATTTCTCCGTTTTCTCCTTAGTTTTAGCATAGTTATGGTTTTAGTTTCGATTGGGACAATATATCAAACACTAAAGATAGTGTTAAACCACTTTTCCAAACACCTCGAAGTTTGTCAAAAATACTCCGCTACGCGTCGTATTTTCAAGTCTCTTTTCGCTGTTTGGAAATGTGGTCAAGCTTGGTCTTTCGTGTTTGATATATTACTTCATAGCCGATAAAACAAACGATTTTTTTTTGCTACGTTACGTTACGTCACGTTTGCTACCTCACATTTGTTAAGTTGTTAATTAGCTTATATTACGTTACTTTAGTTCGTGTTGTTCAATGTCACGATGTGTTACATTGCGATACGTTACCTTTTCTCCTGCAATCTTCTTTGGTTTGACGCCTTTCATTATACTGACAGCTTCAATCACAAGCTTTACGCCTGGAGGGGGACGCTGAAGAGCTCGAACCTGTTACAAACAGAACAAGAAAATCCACATTACTGGTTTAGTCAGCCGAAGTCATCAATCAATAAGATTATTTGGATTATCTCATACCTCCACAACATCAGTTTTGTTCAAAGACTTGAGACTCGCCAGGGCAGCTTCCTGTGATAAAAAAGAAACATTATTTAGTGTTAAAATTGCGCACCACCATATCAGTAATTCACAACAATCAGCCAGCCTCGTACCAGTGCTGGCAGAGCCTCGTCCAAGTCTCTCTGAGCGTCATCAGCGATGGCCTGGGTCTCGGCGGCTGTCTTAGCAGCTTCCTCTTCCTCTCTTTGCACGACAACCTTAGTCTCATTGGCCACCACCTGATAAACATGGCAAAAGGATTATTTACCAGCAATTCTCAGGTTAAATGGATGAGTGCTTTCGTTGGATGTTTTTTCGGTCAGGTAGTCCAAGTTCAGTCATTACCAAGGTAAACGGTTCACTTTCTCCTCTGAACAAGTTGTTTAAGGTCCGAAAATTTCTGGAGGTCTATCAAATTTCCGTTGGTTGTGTTGATAATTGAAATGTTTGGAAATGATCGCAGATCTTTGGGGAACCGCCGAAAAAAAAATTAGAAAATCGAACTATTAGATGGAGTTCGTATAACTGGCAATACGATGAAGAAGTTAACCTGTACCCTTACGATAAGAAGAACAGATTATTGTCTCCATTAGATATGTGATCATTGTATCAAATGCATGATACTCCTTACCGAGTCTACTTTGATTTTCTCCATTGTCTCGACAGTTTCTTCAGCTGCCTGAGCTAACAAAGGCTGCATAGACTCGAGTTCCTCCTGTAACTTTTCCACTTCATCTGCTGTGCTTAGCAACTGCAAAACAAAATTTAAGACAACTTTGAACAAAGACAGTTGGCAGCAATTCAATCGCCTGAGATCAGATGTGGTTTAACTTCTTAGTTCAACCATAGGGGTCTGAATCCTTCAACTAGCCTCAAGGTAGAAGTCTTGATTAAACACTAAACACTATATCGATTTTGAGTTTGAACTTGGAACGCAAGAGTGATGATGGTAAGGTAAAATATTCATTTCGTTCCTTGTCTTATGGAACACGTGTCTTCAGAGGTGCAATGTTAAAAGTTAACTTGGAGTTATGGAGTAATCAAGCTACTTACTTTGTCTAAGCCCACTTTTGTTCTGTTTCTTGCAGTAAGGAACTCTGATTTCTTCATGCCAACCAACTTTCGGAATGTGCCTAGAAGTTCCAAGTAGCTTAAAAACAAAATACAATAAGTTATTTCATGACACGACCAAAGCAAATGGGCTTAACATTTGCCTCTCAGCGCAAGAGAACAACACCAGGAGCGTTCCTTAACAGACACGACACCCCTACAAGAAGGAATTACTCAAAATAAATGCTGACGAACTATTTTCCTTAGAACACGAATTGATCTTGTTGGAGGCTGTGAACTAGTTTTCAGTCATGAACCAATAACCTGCGCTATTAAAAGCTCTTACATTACAATACGGATCGTCATTACCTGGTGGGTGTGACATAGTTGTGTCGCGACAACTCAGCCAGATATTGCTTTGACTTGACAGCTACCGACTGGTGAATAACTCCACAGATGGTAACCTGTGAATGTGTTAAAAAATTGAAAAAACTCATAATCAATATCCTAGTTGTTCTTATGTTGACAATATAACTACCATGGTGCCAATTTCATATCAACTATCCGTTATCACCTCGACTTTATGGACAGCAGTTTCCTTCGGAGCCATTATTTGGGAAGAAATATTGCACGGCGACCCAAGTAAGAGGGAAGCAATGGGGTTTACGCGTTATGCCCAATAGGGCCAAAAATGGGTGCGTGACACGCGAAAGTAATTAAAAGACAAACGAGATTGATGAATAATTAGTGGATAAGTACACGTTGAACGGGATCACGACTCCTCCAGCCCCCCTCCCCCTTGGTACTCTCAAACAACGGCTGTGAAGGACACTAACTTGGCTCCAAAGAAATAAATTCCTACAAATGTATCTCTATAATACGGGCACCTCATTGGCCTCGTAGAGACCAGATTCACACAAATTTTGCCTCTGTACTTCAATAGGTTCTGTAGCTTTGGTATCCATATTAAGGGAATGAATTGAACCTAAAAATTGAGATTATGTATCTTGATCAGGACATACCAATCCCTCCATCGCAGAAGACTCATCCAGTTCAGGAATTTCTCCAAGGAAAGTTGAGGCCACGGAACGCAAGGCCTCCTCAGGCCAAGCCGAGAACCAATCAATCGTACAGCAGTTGACCAGAGACGGAAACTGACGAAGCCGTGCTCGGAATATCTCACCAATCGGACTGAAAAATAAACAGATTTCCGAAAAGTTATCGATTGCTCTACTACTGTATAAGTCGAAAACAACGAGGAGAAAGTCATAATTTCATTGTTAAAGTTTATATTCCTAATATTTGTTCAATGCTAGTTACGGTAATTGAACAGACACCAAAAATTCTTTGGTCATCGTTTCGTCAACTCTCTTACTAGACACAAACTATTAAGAAGGGGAAAGGAATCTGAAACATACGCTATTTCAATGAGAAAACATGACGAAAGTTTTCCCATTGTTAACCATTGTGCAATAGAAAGTAGGGAAAAAAACGGCCCACGCAGCATACCTCATACACACAACACTATGTGTATTAGCTCGCACTCGTTTAGTGAAGGCTGAGTATAGATTCGCCTTGGTGGGTTGGAGCCCCAAATCAAGTACTACAGGTTTCATGGCTGAAAAAATCGTGTCCAGCTCATCTTGTGCGAAGATGTTTGGCACATCACCAGCATTCAGAACGTTGTTTAGATCTTCCAAGAAACTTTCGCTCTTGATCTGCGTAAATTAAAAGGAAAATTAAAGGACAAAGCTATCGATGGTAAAAGAAAACCAGCAATTAACTGCATCGGTCTCAAAATTAAAGTATTTTTTTTTATTATCCTTAATGAGTAGTAAGACGATGTCGCAAAGATGATGACGTTTATCATCTTTGACACCTGTCTCTTTGACAAGTGTTGATGTTGTGAGGCGAAATTTAATGCACATGGCTTATATTTTTCCTGAATGTATTTGAAGGCGAAAGTTACGAATGGTTACCTGCGTATCACTGAACAGAAAGACCATGGATTTGTTCTCTACTCCTGATTTCAGCAGCACCTTCTTCAGATCCTCACGCCATTCCGGAACGCCATAATTCTTCGCCAACTCAATCTGGAAACACTCGTACTCGGCCCTGATATCACATGAGCAAGGATAAATTCGTTGGTAAAAAGATAGTGATAAGACCCAACAAAATAGAAAGAAAATTGGTTTCAATACCCCCCTGAGCCCGACCTTGAAAAAAGGCCGCGTTTTGTCTGTAAGGCCATCTCACCACAATGATTTAACAGACCCGATCAAATTAGCAAACACTGCTCTAATGTTCTAATGTTCTAATGTTGTTGCTTATAGTAGTCAATGCGCTTAGCTACACCTAGCTAGTTCACAGGCATGCCACTTAAACTGAAAGAAACAAGTATATCAACTAAACATAACAGGCTTAAAAATCCCAACTGCCAGTCCTGAGGCAGACCAGTTGGTTATTCACAAGCATGGCCGAGGAGTTTAACTAGGGTCTACTAAGAAACAACTCTAGCTAAGTGGTCAGAGAGAGCGGGACTTGAACCCGTGACCTCTGCGCCCTAACTATTCGGCCACGCAGCCTCCTCCTGTGTTCTCGAACTGAATTGAAAATGTTTTTTTTATAGTTGTCGTGTAACATCAGGTTGGTAAAGTGAAGCGGGCTTTTATTGTAGTGCTCCCCGAACTGAATTATATTCTAATCTGATCACGTTAACCCCATATCTAACAACTCACATGTGGGCGGCTAGCCTTGTAAGACTCTGTCGTCCGCTTCCTCCCACACCAAGCAGAAGAGCGTTACCTAGAGGCTGACGAATCACACGACTGATACGCGCCACGTGACGTACGGCGTCACCAAACAGAACCAGCCTCATCTGAGCCGTGTTGATCTGGTTATAGTCATCGAGGTACTCCTCCATGATCTTCACCATCTGTCAAGGGAAGCAAGGAAAACGCAATGAGTGGAAAAAAAGAATTAGGGGTCAGTAACTTAAACGAATCCGGTTACTGTGAGTTTTGATTGATTAGAAGCAAAGGAATGGAAATGGTCCGTATGGCAAACCCGACCGAGAAAGAACCAATCAGCACGCTCAGATTTACCTCAAGACTACTCGCCATATAATAATTAACAATTATTGGACGAGGTCGAGCAAAATATCGTGATTTGTCAGTGGCGAGTGGATTAATTATTTGCCGAGGCCGAAGGCAGAGGCAAATAATTGATCTGAGAGACACTGACAAATCAATATATTTTGCGACAGCCGAGTTCAATAATTGTTTTATCATTCGATCACCGAGTTTGTTTTCATATTTTAATCACTCTCTGAGAGCTCAGGGAAACGATCTGCCATTTTTCACTCGAGAACGTGGTTTGAATTACTCATGAGCAAAATATTATTTGTAGCAAAACACGTTTAGACGGTACTACGTATGAGCAAACCATTATTTGTAGGCAGTTATTTGCAGGTCACGTGGTGGGCTTTCGGCCAACGGAGAGCAAAGAAAATATGTATTGAATGACAATACAAGTTATTCGATTTTATTATTCCGAATTATTCGAAATTTCTTTCGTTGTATATCTTAATATGTCATAGTCGATCAAGGATTAAGGCGTGTTCTGTACTAAACAACGCTTTCCATTTGAACGTGTCTACATTAATCCACTACCTGAATGGAATATACTTTCGGTTCGTACCTTGTCAAAACTGGGCACTTCTCCATAAATCTTATTCTCAGCGCTAGGAACCATAAAATCGCCGTAAATCATGGTGGAATCTTTCACCACATCGTCCATCGCCATCTCAAACCCAGACGCCATCTTGTTTCGAATCAGATCCACGAACCATTTTCTGTCCTCGTCGTTAACTAGACGATCCTGGAACACCCGGCAGTTCTCGTGGTACCACAGCCTCAGTACATCTTCTTTACCGCTCAGTTTCTGTGGCTGAGCCATAAGAATTCCTTGGAACACTTTCGACAAGTCTCGCAAGTTGAACGTGTAGTGGCTCTTGGCTGGAGTGGGTAGCAACTAAAATGAGAACGGCAAAGATTTTTATATATAGTGTAGTGGATAGTGGTACTAATTTATAGCACAAAACTGCAAACGCAAAGGGTTTCGAATCCCTTGTCTATATCGAGGTAAATCAAGTGAAATGCTATTACCTGAGTTATAACAGTGTTATAAACGGCAATGGTATTTCCGACCAAACTGTCGCATAGTGACTCTTTATCCTCGCCAGCGTAGGAAGCTGAAACAAGCAGAACATAAATACAAGTTAGATGAATTCCAAGAAATAGTTGTGCTCAGTTGATAGCTTTCTTTGTTCAGCAACCACGGACACGAAACTGCCAACCCCTATTATATACTCTGGTGCATACAGCTGTTTCTAGAAAGGTTGTCCCACGAAAGTGTAAAAGTGAAACCTTGGAGCCGACTGGCTCATAGCTGCCGGTGCTTATCCCGGTTTCCGTAGCATCAAGCGGCTAGGAGTATTTCTACTCCCCCTGGACGGGATGCTAGTCCATCGCAGGTCACTCCCCCGCAATTTGTTAGTTTCAGGCCCCAACAATTCGCCGGTACCCATTTATACTCCTGGGTGGAGAGAGGCACTGTGAGAATTAAGTGTCTTGCCCAAGGACACAACACAGTGTCCCCGGCCAAGACTTGAACCCGGACCGCTCGATCCGGGGACGAGCGCACTAACCATGAGGCCACGGCGCCTCCACCGAATACAGCTGTTTCTAGAAAGGTTGTTCCACGAAAGTGTAAAAGCATACAAAAAATGCCGAAAGGTACCACTAAGCACTGTGAACTTCGAGTCAAACAAAGGTAAAATACCACTAGCCATGACACCTTTCGCCACTGCCGCGTACGCTTCAGCTCTTCGGGAGGTCAACCTTACTCGAAACAGCCGTATAGTAACCATCCTAGCGTGACTCTTGTAGAGTTTTGTTGCTATACTACATAACTGTGACTAAGCGCTAAACTCGTGCTGGAAAAACTGATGACGATGATGGCTTTTGACTGCTTTTTCTCATCTCGTAACATTTTACTCTTCAGTATCCTTGAAATCTAAAACGGTCTCTTTTTGCCTAAATATCTTCCCTGACAATCCCTGACCCATCCATGTTCTTAATCTTCACTACCTCAAGTCGATAAATATTACATATAGTTGCATCTCAGATTAAGACAACGCCTGAGCTACATTTGACAATATTTCTTGTAAGTCTCTAAATGATTACTGACTACCAGAGCTAAAATGAAACCAGGGACACTAGTAATCTTTCTTCTAAACTACTCTAACCTGCTAGAGCTTTGTTTCTTTCTGTGAAAAAAAAAAATTAAAATTTGTTGGTGTTAGCTCAACAAAATCAGTCTCTTATTTGGGGTAGGAGCATATTTCTCATCAAGAGACTGGGCCAATATTTTTTGACAGCAGGGTAACATGCACATTCAGGGGATTATGACATGCGCACTATACAAGACGGGTCGTCACTGTTGAAAATACGGCAAGGAAAAACCCCAACTCAATCCTTAAGTAAGTCAAGCGACGTTGTTCAAATGAGCTAGTGAAATAGTACATCAGCTCGAGCTTACACAGGTATAAAGAGAAAAGTTATACGAATTTCCTCTATTGTTTTAAATGCTGACCCTGACAATTCTCCTGCTAGCAATGACTTTAAGTTGTACCTGATTTATCGGGAATTCTTTATGAACGTTGCGTTCAAAAACGCAACGTTCAAAAAGAATTCCCGATGCCTATTGTTTCGTCACTGAGCTCGTTGTCTAAAAACCTTTTGCTAGCTATCTACGAATGTAATGCAGTGAAATGCCTTACCTATCCAAGATTTGAGAATGGTGGCAAAAATTCTGTGTTTACTGTCATCCTCCAGCTCAGTGAATGACAGGTGATTGAAGTGTCTGAGGAACCGAGGAGTCACAGGGTTTCTACCACCCCCTGGGGGGCCCATTGCCGCCACAAAGTTGATATCCACTAGTTCACGAAAGGTTCCTAAGAAAGAAAACGAGATGGTATCAGTACGAGTGAATTGCAGTTTGGTTTTCCTACTCCTTTTCATAGAGATGTAAACCAGACATTGTTTAATTGAAAGTTTTATTTCGTCTTAAAATCATCATAGAATCTAACAAAGGGGTCTCCAGAGTAACAGAATTGAACGCTCAAGGTGTAGCTTCTTAAGGACGTTCACGCCAATCATCGTTTCTGCGCATCCTTACCGCGCTGGCAAATTCACATGCCACGTCATGCGTCGATGCGCGCTATGTAATAAAATTAACAATGATAGGGTAGATGATCATTGCTACAGCTTTGCCTGAATTTAACGATCTTGGACGTTCGGTGACCCCTATTTTTCTTTTGATGGATCATTTTTTCTACCGATTCTCTACGTTTAGCGAAAAAATGAAGAAAATCTATCGATTAGAAGTTTGAATTTTTTGCAAAATGCATCATCGAATTCCGTTATTTTTAGCTCTTCGTTTATCTGTGCGGCGGTTTCAAATACCTCTTGAAGGGATAATTTTTGTGCACACGTTGGCAACATTAGGATTTATTTACGCAACAAACCCACTTCTACAAAATATGACTAAGATCGTTTGCCTCCGTTGCCTCATCTTCGATATTTTTAACTACAAACCCCTGTAGACCACGCTGAATTACGTGCTCCAATTTTTCAAAATCAGGGTAGTTTTCACACGCTTTATCTCTGAAACGAAGTTGGTGACCCTCAATTTTTTTGGCATTTCTGACACAAGTAACTCATTATCTCACTGCAGTAAAAATTTTTAAAAAATCTATCGACTGGAAAATTTTCGCGCGAACGTCCTTAAAATAAATTCTCCCGATTGGTACTGTACGAAAAGTATGAAGCCTTGTGAGGAGAATTTGTATTTTGATATGTGAGCTACAATGACGTACCTATCGCCTTTCTGTCGTACCATCCCTTGTGATCACAGTATTGACGGAGGATTTCTATTGGAGGCTGGGCGCCATACACTTCCAGAGCTGGCATGTTTAGATCGTCGACGAAAAACACAAAGTGTTTTCCCAGAGGAGGACCGAACACGCCTTTACGTCTGAAAATAAGTGAACGCAACATTAAGTATAAGCAGATTTTAAGAAAAAATATTGAACTGAAAAGTGCAATATTTCAGTCGATTTGTTTTGTAACGCCATCGGTAATGGCGAAAAATATAGCATCGTGTAACACGCTCTGCAACGGTCAAGTTGCGCTGCGAGAGATGTTGCTGTAACTCTGACAACACGGTTGCAAAACGTAGGAACTTACTCTTGACATATAAAATAAGTAAAGTCTTGTTCAGAAAAACTATTACTCTTAACAGGTTAAGAAAGAACCAAGGCAGTGAGCCATGGATTCATAAAAAGAGAAAATTAGCAAATATATCGATAGTGGAAGACAAGACGTGAATTACAGAAAATCGTCCGAGAAAAGAAAAACGAAACAAAGGATGAAACAAAATGCGAGATGCCAAAGAGAATTAATTCGAATCTGAATGGAGCATAGGAGTACCAGAAAAAAATGAACTAGTTAAGAAACCGATAACTCCAGCTACAAAGAAAACAGAAAACAACAGAAGTAAGAAGTAAGGGAGGTAATAGAAAAGAGAAACATAACAAAGAAATCTGTGAAACGAGAACAAAATTGCTATAGTTGTGCCCACCTCTTGTCAAGTTTGCTATCGATAATATCCTGTGTTTGATTAGCAGATGTTCTCGCTGAGAAATTCAGGAAATGAGACAGGAACTCTTTGGGCATGTAGTTGAGCAGCTTGTTTGCTACGCACAACGTTTTACCAGAGCCTGTTGGACCCACACACATCACCTGGAGAGGAAAAGCAACTTCGTCAGCCACAAAATAATTGCTGGACGTTCACGTAAAAGACACTTTCTGTTGTATTACTTTTAAAAGGTACAGCAATTTGTGTTTTCTTTTCCCTGCTCGACTCATGCTGTATTTAGTTGCAGTCGTTAGCAAGAGCACACATAACTTCTTTTTTGGTCTTATTTTATTTTCTGCGCGACAAAAGATGAAATTACTTGCAAGTCTACACTCTATGCATCTTTCCACTTTCTTCAATAACGAAACAGTTAAACGTACTTTTTTGTTGTTTGTTAACAGCATCTCCAGCACGAAAGACCCTCTAACCAGGTCCATGGTGGGTACAATGATATCAGAGAAGTTCATTTCCGGTGGAATATCAGGCATAGCTGTGTTAGCCATCCAGTTAACCCATTTCACCTGCAACACATGAAGCAACACATGTTACACGTAGACGGTAAATGCAACATCCATTGTACGGAACATTCAAGAAGATTACACAATATAAGAATATGCCTTTCCTATCTTCAAGCAAATCCGTGATAAATTTGAGACAAGCCTGACTATTTATTTTATTACTTTATTACTTCATATTATTACTTCTTTTCTACTTCTTTTTTCCCATCTCGCATACTTGCATCAACCTTCTCAACCTCAGCCAAGTAGAATCGTTTTAAGTCGTAAAATATTCTAAGTGCGACACAACTATGCGTGCATTCTTCAACAAAATGAAAACGGGAGACAACTTCAATGTGCGTAGTTTGAAACTTAGTTGATAATGTTTCTTCTTGCTCTCGGCCCTAGTTAAGTCAATGAAATCATGTTTTCTTTTGTCCTTAAGATGTCAGATCTGTCCCCTCACCTCCTCCGTGTGATCATCCTCGTCGTCGTCATCCTTGCTGTGCTTGCGGCTGACCCCTCCATCCTCCAGTGAGTAATCATACACCAGACCGTAACTTGGGAACTTCATGGAAACCTGTAATATTGCAAGAAAGCAACTCAATCCCACCGACTCCACATCCACACACGGTAGAAGTTGTGTTTAAAGGTTAGTTTGGTGAGGTTCGCTGCATCTCAAGGAATTCAATTATCTTCTCAGCCTTTTTCCTTCTTCCGTTGCCTGGATGTGAAAGTGGAAGATTCTCTACCAAGATTGGAGGATTGATCTCTTTGTTTCTAAAGAAATACTAACTAGTCTGAAATTATGGTCATACGCTATGGTTCACATTGACAACTTCAATATAAAAAAGGACGATAAACTTAACTGAAGTTTCTTTGCAACATGATGTAACTCAAGACCAATTACCAATGTTATTGAAATTTGGAATTAACAAGAACGTACAGCTAGTTACACACCCAACCCGGCCTATGGGCAAGGCATCATCAGACCCTAATGCTATACATTGGGTATTAGAACAATGTAAAACTAACAGTAAATGTTATCAAGACTCCAAAGTAAACAAATTTTATTTGGGAATCACCTTCTCGTCATCCATCTTCTTTCTTAAATATTCGCTGAACTTCTTTCGCCCGTCACCATCGCATGTTGCTCCAACAGACCAGATAAGAGCAAAGATAAACCACGGCTCGATCAGCGTCTCGACCAAAGCTATGTTCTCTGCAGGGATGGTCTCTCCCTGACAAGGCAAAAAGAGGTAGAAACTGTGATATTACCAATCCATTTCATGGAGTACGATTTATCTCACGCTACAACACGACAGCTACAAAATTGCAACAGCCACAAAATACACAACAACTACAAAATTGCAAGATCGACCGACACACTGAAGAATAATGCTTCATCCCGACTGTAACCTCGTAAAAAAGAACTCAAGACGCGGTTTTAAAGGAGCTCAGTCGCGGTATCGTGAGTTATTTTGGCACGTACAAAATTGTCTTTAAATTGAAGGAAACCTGAAAATAGCAGTTTACTAAGATAGAAAGCTCCAAAGAGATGATAATAATCCATAAAGGAACAAGGGTGGTTAAGGAGTACAAACGACAAACTTGAGAAATTTAGGCTATACTTTTCAAGACGCGCAAACCGTGATGTAGCTCCTTTAAGAGCATCGCACCGGTATCGCGAAGGTCACGGGTTCGAATCCCGTTGAAGCCCTGAATTTTTTTCAGGCTTCTTCTTTCCAATTGCTTAAATTGGAAAATTTACTGCGATGATCATTCTTCACTTTCATCTACAACCGCATATATGAAATATTTCATATATACTTCACATTAATAAAAACAGTTACTTGGCACAAACTTGCTCATGGCAACTCTTCGTTTTTACTTTTTGTATTGTAAAAAAAAAATTTCTTCGTTTACCAAAATCTTAACTGCAGCGTATTTTTTGCCTCAGAGAATTTGGCTGCGGAAACTATAACTGTGCTGAACTGCGTTTCTTTCGTTTATCCTGAAGCATTGACACTTTCTTGTTAAACCTATCAGTCATTCAACTCAAGACGCACCTCTTTCGGAACAAACGGAGCAAAGAAACAATCCAGAATACGCATCAGGCTACAAGTCAAGTTACTGTTGACAGTTGTAACAAACTCCTTGGTGTTATTCCTCAGAAACGTAAGGGAATCCTGAAAATCATCAAAACAAAGCAACAAATTATCAATTTACGTGAAATTTATGCTCTAAACCAACAAAGGCATATCGTCACATTAGACCCAGGCTCGATTACCAGCCGCTGTTCGAAAAAGGAGCCCGCATTCCTCACCCGACCTGAACGTTGACCGCACCCGAGAGTGCGACGGTAATCGAGCCTATATTAGGCCCACAGCGGGTTTCTAGTGATTAGCTAGAACGAAGACTTAAGTCATGCCACTTTATAGCTATAAACTGTAAACGCCATAAAAGCGAAAACGAAACGAACTAATCAGAACGTGAAGCAAAAACAAGAAAACGGAGATAAGGGCGGTAAAAAAGAGAGAAGCGAAGAAACGAATAGCGATGTGACCTTAGTTGAGTAAAATACTAAATTACAATATTTAGAGAGGAAGCCACATCAGCCTTAGCTTGTTTTCACGCGGGTCCTCTGTCCTGGTCCAATTGGAATTTGTGGAGGCAGGAAAATCCCTCAGAGCAACGTAAGAACCAACAACAAACTGAACCCACATATGGCACCTGGCCGGAATCGTACCCGGGCCACATTGGTGGAAGGCGAGGCAGTTGTCCGTTTCGTAAACGGTCGATGCCAATTTCGCGACACTTTTTAACTATCAACGAATTTTTCTCCACGAAATTAAAGAAAAAAGAAAATTTGCAAGTAACCACCCAGTATCGAACCCGAAACCTCTATTTCCTAACATCCCTCTTCCACCACTACACTACCAGGTTGATCCGCCAAATTGCCGCAAAATTTAATTACAAAACGTGACTTTCTTAAATATAAATGATAGAGTTGCCCCAACCATCAAATAAAAGCTAACCGCAAGCAAACCAGTGTGAATATGAACAATCAAGCATTTGACGACTGCGTTTTACTCAATCAACAAATTAAAACCAGTTTCTACCTTGTCCAGGCCTATACTATGGCATCGTCCATTCTGAAAGGCTTGGTTACCAATGATGGCATCGACCGTTAAAAATGGCATGGACCGTTTACGAAACGGAAATCAGCGGAGGCGTGCGCTCTCACCACTGCGCCATCCCTGCTCCCTGTTTACCCAGATTGGTTACAGCACGTTGTGCAAGTTTGTCCCATAACTTAGCTTGGTAAATGCAAGGAACTTCGGTAATCAGTGATAAGGGGCTTTCTTATCATGAAGTTCATACACCTCGCCCTTTCATAAGGTCAAGTAATTCAATATAAAATAATATAAAATATTCACATCAAAGGTTCTGTTACCTCTAAATATCTATCAAAAAGCGATTGTAACTTGTCCTTGTGATCAAATATTGCGTCAGGCAGTGTTTTCATGTAACAGTTCACAAACGGCGCAAGACCCAAGATACTCGGCTCCAGGTACACCATACCACAGCGGCTGACGGTGGCCGGGGAGGCAACAGCAAGATCCTGGACCTCGAACATCATCGTCATGGCCTGGGAATGAAGTGAATGGTACAGTCATTAAATCGCAACAATCAACGGATCTGCCGAGCATTTCCGAGTTCAGTTACGACAACAGCAACGACGATTTTTAAACTACAATCAAAGCTTACCTCAGAGAGTTTGATAATTTCTCCACTCGTAAGGCAAAGCTTCTTGTTGTCATCCAACACAGTGTTCATGTTTTCAATCCACACGGCGTCCACAGGCCCGTCAAACACATACCATTTCTTGTCACTTGTTGTACTCGAGCTTCCAACGCGGATCATGGACGATAAGATACCGTCCGTCCTTTAAAGACAAGTAAAAGACAATGATAAGTTAAAAGGTGTGATAATTTCCTGACTGTTTAACATATCCGGGCGGGTATTAAGTTTACATTACATACATGTATTCACGACGACAAAAAAGCGATAATAGAGGAGTCGAAGGGAGAAGGTGGTGTTCAATAGGGCATTTCCGCGTTACCTTCTGCCTCCGTTTCAAAACGAGTCCTTGTGCAAAACGTTTCGAATGAGATTGAGTTTTATTTGCATGAAAATGAACCTGTAGGGAGAATACATTTCCATATGATTGGTTTCGCACCAAGACTTGTTTGGACACAGAGGCAAGGGTAATTCGGAAATGACTTATTACTTTCTTTTCCGTTTCCTCAAGAAAAAACGACTTCCAACAATAGAGAATGGCCTCGTCTATTACAGGAGTTCTTCGCCATTTGCAGAAAGCAAGAGAGGGAAGTTTTGAAGGAGGGAATTGAGAGGATACTAGGCTAACGCCAGACAGAATTTACAATCTAACTTACCATTCGTGAGTAAGTAAATCAAATTCTCCGTACAGCTGTCCCATGGTGATGGATTTAGGATTCAGAACAAAAGTGTGCACCTCTTCATACGGGGTACCTGCTGGCGAATCTTTACCTTTCAATGATGTAAGAGCTTTCTTCAGTACATCGTAACACTGTAGAAAACAACACCAAGAAAATAGGAAAACTGTCACGACGACAATAAAGCATAATTACATCGAATACACGTAGTTCTACAACATTCTACGAGATCGTTCTATGTGAAAATGCCCCGTTTCTTTTCAAACGGAAAACTATTTCCATTTGGCGTTTGCGGTCATCTCGGTTCCTCTATTCAATGCAGATGCCGGCCAGATAAGACGCTCTGCATCTAAAATATACACATATTCTACACGTTTGTTGGTGCGTATGAAGCAATTATTATATGGCTAGCTCCGTGAGCGGGCAAGATGGCGCTATCTTGCCCACTCGGGACTACCAGCTGTGCCCGCAAGAAAAAATTCTTTGAAAGCCATATAATAAATCCTCGTTAGGTCAAGATGGCTGGATATTGGCCTCGTTCTTCTTTTTTTTGGCGACCTTGTGGACTTTGACTTCGTCACGGTCCATAAACAAGCAAAGAAAGAACTTGGCCAATATCCAGCCATCTTGACCTCGGGCTTGGTCAATAACCCATACTTACAGTGTCACTGACTCACCCTTGTTTTTCCTGATCCAGTGGGACCAACCAACATGAGTCCATGTCTGACTACAGTTGTCTCGTACAGTTGAATACACTTGGTCACAAATCCGTCCACATCCTCAAGGCCTAGCTTCAGGCAAGTCTTGCGGATAGAGTCTTCTAGATCGCCATAATCAATAGGCTTCTCTCTGTATAACAATAACGTTCGTTAGAACTCTGTTATATAATTGAGCGCAATTGCTTTTCTTTTATTTTGAAAACTTTTAAAGAGCAACAGTACTGGTGTACAATTTGAGATTGTTGTTGTTGTTGTTGTTGTCTGCTTGGGAAATTCTGTAAAATTACCAACACTGATTTGATACAGAGCAACTTACTCTACTTTAGGGAAGAGATCAGAGACAATTCCACGGAACAGCTTCAAATCATCTTGCAAGAACTTCGGTACGTTCACATCTCGAATGGCACGTAATACGATAAGCTCCTAGAGTAGAACAAGAACAAAACAACATTAAGGTAAAACAATAAAGCAGACTTCACTGAAACAGCCTTTAAGACAGAACAAAATCATTCAGGGTAACTGCCATTTTTATCACCTCACTCATGTCTGGATTTTCTCTCTTGAGGTTACCAGCAGCTGAAATCACAGTCTTGACGGCTCGCATACCAAAATCGTAGTGATCCTGTAAACAACAACAGTTATTGATGCTACTGTTCAATATAATGATACCCTTCTTCATTAAACTATTCTCCTTGCAACAAAGCTGCGCTTAACTCTTCATCGGCAATAACCTATGAACGTACATTTTCATTCCCAAACGACGTCTTAAATTAAGTAAAAACCATACCATTAAATTCTATTTCATTCTCTTTCATCTTTACCACTCTAAACTAACACCGTTTGCGTTGCTCTTCTTTTCAATGTCTTAAATCTGTTTTGCGAACTGACAAGGGATACACTATTTCCAACAAAAACGTCTAAACTAATTGAAAATATCAAGCAGGCTAAGTTTTAGGCTAACTCACCTGAGAACTGAGTTGTTCTGAAGAAAGCTTGAATGTGGTGGTAATTTTCTTGGCCAAAGCTTTAGCTTCCGAGAAACCGAACGAGAAAAGACTGATCTCAGCGATCAAGGCATAGTCAGGAACCATCATGGCCACAGGACGGAACAAAGCCTGGTGAAACGTAATCACAACAAGGGATTAAATGGAAACATGAGAATCAATCAACAAGGAACACAAATTACTCAGAAACATTTCCGATTTTTCCCGACAAGACTGAGCCGAACGCACCATCACTTAGATAGAAAAGACCATGGGTGATAGGCTGCCATATAACTAAGTTTAAATATGACAGAAGTTTCCGCATTCTGCTAAGCTGACCACAAGTTATGATAACACCGTGCAAAAGCTATGATATTGTCGCAAAAGGTGTAATGAGATCATCTCCAGCTAAGTGCTGAGGGTAAATTAGTTCGAGAATTTCGCATTATGCAGTTCAGACCAGCCACGATACATGGAAACATCAGTGTGTCCATACTTCAGTTTTCTCTAGCGCAAATCAGGAAACGTGTCAAGTGAGAAACTATTCAAATACCCTCACCCACCACACACTAGCAAGGAGAGTGTTAATACTACGCAATGATTAATGAATGCTATTGTCACTTGTTGATTTTTACTTTTATTTCGCTTGATGGTCATTCTTACCTTGAGATTGTCAGGCAGTTCAGTTCTTCCTGCATACCCAGGATTCATTGTGATAAACACGGCACATGAAGGTCTCAACGCAAGTTCAACACCTTCAAACATGAAACGTTCAGCCTGCAAACAAAATGGCGGCAAGATCTTTTACTGAAAGTTTCACAGATTTTTTTGGACAAAGAAAACAAAAGAATGCATATTATTAAGCCGGATGAAAAATTTCCACCACTCTATCCCGAGAAGTGGATGTTAATTGTACAGTGACGTAAATCGAGTAATAACAGAAAACTTTCGATAGCTGAATGTGCTGAAAACCAATCTAATTTTGGACGGTGGTATTCCTTTGTAAACATAAAGGCCGTTCCATGAAGTGATACGTTTTCTTTTAATTGCAAAACACATACACGTAATTACCTACATTACTTTCAATACGGGCTTCTTACGCCACTATTACTTAATTCTTACGCCACTACGTTCAATTTTAACATTTGTAGGTAGCATTCTCCACTATGGAATTCGCAAATTAATGTAAGCAAGTATACATTGTACAAACCCTAGCTTCCAAAGCTTGTTGAATGGTGGAGATCTGCTGAGCCACCACAGACAACACTTCCACGTCAATTCGATTAAACTCGTCAAAACAGGCCCAAGCACCGGCGCTACAGAGCGGAGAAATAACACGATTCCGTTTTAGGATCATAAATAAACTAACTGTTTAAACTATGCCTTTTTCAAATCGTAAAATTAGACAATTTAAATACACTTAGTAAAAGCGCAAAATTATATTAACTACATTGATTTAAGGAGTAAAAAGTGCCATCTTTAGACTATATGTAGACTATATGTAGTCCATTACCTGGCCAAACCCTTGAAGAACTTCCCCATGGCCATAAAATCCAACTGATCAGAACAGTTAAACACTACACATTGAACCGCCATGGCTTTGCCTAAATCCTGTAAAAGTGATAAGAACACAAAATGGTAAAAAAAATCGTGTTGCTCTTCTGCGAAAACTGAAGATAAGTAGTAGGCAACTTATACGCACCTTTGTGGTCTCTGTCTTGCCTGTGCCGGCAGGCCCAGCAGGTGCCCCTCCGAACTTCAGATGCAGCGCTCCAGTAAGAGTTAGATAACAGCGATCCGTCAGAGGGGTTATGACCAGCCTGCCTGTGTTTCCAAGGTACTCGTAGCCGTAGTCAAACTGTGCATTCACCGCGCGTATTATCATGTCATCTTCCCAGTAATACCTGAAAAGTGAGTGGTACAGGTTAATAATTACGCCATTGAGATAGAAAGTTGTCATTTTAGCATTTGCCATTTTTAACGAAAAGTCGATAATACGAGCTAGAGAATAGAAAATCTGACTTCCGAATCAAATCCGTCTCTCAAAGACGTTTGCGCTCAAGCTCCGCAATGGCGAGGTAGCTGAGGTTTCTGTTTCAACTAAGACAATATTTAGACCAATTGCTTTCGCTTTCGACGAGAATTCGTCAATTCAGCTACGCTTCGTTGACTGCTGTTTCCCAGAAAACTCAATCTAAGAGTCTAACCGTTAACCAAGAACCCCCAACCAACATTCACGTTGACTTACCTTAACTGGCTGATCCACTCAAAATCATTCACATTTTTCACGTTTTCAGAGATCATCTTTGCTACGACGTCACAAGCATGAACCTGCAGGAAAATGGATATGATCATGAGCTCATGATAACTTTGAATACCCAATACGTATCTAATGTTGAAACTGATGTGTGGTGCACAGAAAATGGCACAAGTAGCAATACAACGTAACTACTTCAGAATTTTGAACTGAGTTTGAACTGAGTTCAACTTAAATTTCAAAGAAGGGAATTGAGGCACTGTTACACCATGCGATTTTTCTTAGTTGCACGAAAATTTGCCCAGTCCAACAGCGCCTGAAATGGACGGGCGAGACAGCGGTTTATCGTTATTTACACTTGATAATTATATAATAGTGACGTTTTATGTTTTACCTCTATCACAATAAGAGCTCCCAGAATCATCCGCGCCAGTTTACTGAGGTTTCCTCTCACCAGAGTAACGAGATCATTGAGCTAATAAAGGAAATAGCACAAGATTTTAGGAACCACGTACTCAGAGATAAAAAAAATTATGCTTGCTCGCCTTTGGAATCGACAAGAATATTCTGTTTTAGTCGTTTTAAGAGATACCAATTACTCGGAGATGAGGAAGATGCTTGTATATTTCTGTTACTTATCACACTTTCACCCAAGTAACTTATTCACTGAATTACTAGTCATAAACATCTCATAAGGGGCCAAACAAATGAGTCGTTCGCCGGTGGTCATAAATACGGTACAACACAGGAACAACAAAAGTAACTTACCTGAGCCATCAAGGCTTTATAAAGTTCATCTATCTTGTTTTCAATCAGTGCTTCAGACACTTCTTTGGTCCAGTGAGTCTGGCAGCCGGCAATCACCACCTGGCCAGGCCACTGTAACACCCACTCTGTACGAGGAGTCTGTCACACAACAGAAATGGTTAATATCTTCCCAGCGCCATAGCAAGTGAGGCAAGATTACTGAAACTTCTTAAATATAGATGGTGACGACGTGTGAGTTGCTGGATCCGAAAACTATCAAATGCTTTGCCAAATGAAGAGCTACATGTAGGATGAAGCCCTTATATTATGACATGTCGAATTCTATGACTCGGGCGAACGTATATTGTAAAACTGTGAGCAGTTAAGAGCTACGTTAAAATAACATACTGTATAACACGTTACCTCAGGATAAACTAATAATGCTCTGTTTAAAATCTCTCGCAAACTTCCTCTCATGGTGTTTTCTACTTCCAGTAACCAGTCCTCTACATTTCCTGTCGGGTACAGACTGTTGCTGAATGGGACACACTCTCCCTCACCAGAGAACATAGATGAGATACGCAAGTCTTCCTCGAATGAAAGCTGAAGAGAACAAATAAAAAGACGTCTTAAATCGATAAAACAAACACACTGCTGAGAAAAGATGCTAGCTTGACACGACGGCCCTGCACTGATAAACACACAGTAATAGCATCTACCCTAACGCCTTTACATGTACGTCACAATACAATATATTATAATATTCATAGTCTCCTATTCAACTAGTCAGTAACAGGAGGAGAAGTAACCAGAATGAAATTAGCAAGTCGCACTCTTACTGCTTAAGTCTTTCCTAACTAAATTCCTTGTCCCTTGGTAGCAAATAGGGCTCCAATTGCCGCTATTATTTATATGTATCTCTACAGTCCCTAGCTTGCCATAAGAGAAAATGAAACTGGAGATATAATTTATACTGTATTATTTGTGCATGCTTTTAGCTTTAAACGTTTATTGTTACCAGGACTAAAAGCAAACTGAGTAAGTGTATCACCTGGGATCTCAACACATTTTTTCTCTTTACCTGAACGAACGGATGTGAAACAGACGACTTCTTGCACACGACTAGGACTGCTTTGCATCGTTAGTCAAAACAATAACCGACTTCTTTTTCAAACACTCTCATAACATACCTTGGCAATATTCTCAAAGCATTTTCGCAGATGAGGCTGAACAGCAGTAGGATCTTTAGTCTGAGACAGAATCTCCAGAAGTTCATCATCTGACAGGAAGTAGAATCTGGGAAAAGCTGAACGTTTGGTCTCGAGATATTCACTAAGTCCTTTTTGAACCTGAAAATTACACAAACACGCTAAAGTAAATAAAGCAAGAAAATCCAAACAGTTGACCTGAATAAGAGTTTGTTTTCGCTCCCAAGAAGAGGGGCAGATCAGTTTTCCGTCATCATACCTGTTCCAACAATTTGTTGCATTCACGAAGACTTTCCAGCAATCTGGCATCTGGGCACAGAGAAATAACCTGAAAACACCAATAAATGATTTTTTTATTATTACTTACTACACGAACCAAAGAAAGTAAACGTGCTAGGTTATCAACCAGTTAGGATCAAAGCCAAAACTAATCTCGATTTCGCTTACAACCATTTCCGGACAAGGGGCATGAGTGTATGTCTTTAGTTCGAGTTCTGAGTGGCTCACTACATAATTTGTTCTAGACTAAGTAGCTGGTGGAATTTCGGGCGCGAGTGTTTCATTTTCGCAGGGGTTTCTGTAATAAATGCGGAAATGGCGAGAAGAGAGTGGTAAATAGCCTGGTCCCGCGCGAAATCCTGCCAGATGTGACGAGTTAGGTCTGGACTTGAGCGCAGCAGTAAGTAAAAAGCAGCTAAATAATAAAAAGAGTGTTTAAACTCAAAACAAACTATAATTGTTTCTCTCACCTGAGGATTTCCCTTGGCACTGGTCATGACTTTTCTCCATATCCTCTCCATGGTCTGGTATCTTTTGCTTTCAACAGGTAGCTGCCTGTTAATGTCCTCGGAGCTGAAGATGGGTTCCAAATACAGCCACTGACGCTGACACTGTAGCCACTCGTCCATCACATCTTGAGTCATCACCAGCTTGCTCTCCCACGTGGTAATGCGCTCCTCGAATGGCTTCTTGTACGGTGAGAATGACATGCTTTGTGCCATCACAATGTGATCGTCCAATAACTGCGAGCAGTCATCACTGACTTTCATGATGAACGTGCCTGTTTCCTTATATGGCATTACCTCGAGCATGACTGGCTTCCATTCAGACTCCATCTTGTCCAGGGCCTGATGAGTAATATTACAAGATTAAGTCCATTGAAAAGTTTTCGAAGAAGCGAGAACATAAGCTGCTTAGTCTGAAAATGGATAGAAATTGTCTGAACTTTGTTGAAGACAATCAAACAAACAGACGAGAAATGAAAAAACGAACGACACACAGAGTGCGCATGTATGCATGTTTTGTGCATGAATATTTTTAATCAAAGGTTACGCTGGCCTGAATGGGCCGTAACAAGTAGTACCGTAAAAAAAAAAGGATTACTTTACCTGTTCAATGGAGTATTCTTTGCCAGCGATCTCTGCTACTTTAGCAATAATCTCAATGTGGTCTTGCAGCTTCATTTCCAGGCACTTTGTAAATGTTAACTGAGCGTTTGCAACAATCGGAAAACCAAGTTCTTTGGACAACTGTAAATAAAAGTGACATTTTCATTAAAGGAAAGGATCGTTAAACGATCGTTAAAGAACTACGTCGTGGACAACGCATCTTGAAAAACACTTACAGGGTCAATTATTTCAAGTTTCTCATTCGTAATTCGTCTTAATCTTCCTTGATCGTAACAGTTTTACAACTTTTTTCTTTTACCTTAGAAAGCTACTATTTTCCGGTTTCCTTATTGTATGTGTATGTATATTGTTATATACACATGCAATCCTCATGTAGTTCCTTGAAATCTATCATGCCAGCAGGCGTTGGCCGGATTGAAGGATTTTATACATGGATTGCCTTTTTGCCCTTTTCGATTTGCGAGGTTTGGAACACTTTTTCAACTAAAGCTTACCTCGCCCGTGCAATATTTGAATGTTACATAAAGCAAGTAAAGTTAGCATACGATTTCGCCCTTGTAAGACTTCAGAAATAGAAAAGCAAAACTAGCTGTGCATGCGTAATCTGTACATGTGTATGCGTCTTCGTACCTGTTCCCAATGTCTGCTTCGCATTCCAGGATTCCTCAAGCCCTGAATGAGTGGAATGTACGGCTTGAAGTTCTCAATCTTTTCTTTTACTTCCATGGCTACCTCCTGGCAGGCAGGAATCTCCTTGAAATGTTTAACACACTTGAAGACCGTCTTGAATGCATTGTTTACATTCTGTTCCAGTTGTTCCGCATCGATTGTAGTGAGAGGATCGTTCATCCAACTGTCGTACCATTTCTGCCAGTCAGAAGCTGTCAACCACATGTTTTTGAATGGTTCAAAGTCTTTGATTAATCGGCCCAGTTTGTCATACTGTTGGGAATTTATGATAAAAGTTATCCACAAGTGAGACTACAAAACTTTTCATTTCCCCTTTAACTCCATAGTTCTCAACACTGTACGAGTATCCATATGCTCACAGCTTGCATCGCTCAATTTTTAAAGAAATAAGCAGTACTTGACAGCAGAAACAAACCTACACCCTAGCCACCAATTTCTCCATGTTTCACCAGATACTGTTCTTTACCTTTACCTTTACACAGTCAAAAAACGTGTAAACTCCCACTCACTTCAAGCACTTAGAACAAGTTAACTTCTAGGGTGTAAATATATCCGGAGGCATAAGGTGCAGCAGGAGGACAAAACGTGATGGTAAATGCCAAGAAACGAGTGCATCCTAATTAAAACAAACAATTAAACATCTTACCGATGTGACTGGCAGCCCAAACAGTCTCTCCCTGTTGTTGTATGTAGTAGCTAGCGTCTGGCATTCCTTGAGCTGTTTAGTGAGTCGACGCACCTCATTTGCCACTTCATGTGACTTACTGAGGTCTGTGTGAGCAGCAAATCCTGCTACAGCCATATTCAGTGAATCCAGCCTGTCCTGGAACGTGTTTTGGTCTGCTAGAAGGTTTTTCTGGAATCTCTCTTCATCCGATTCAAGGCTGGCTTCTGTTGCTTCCATCTGCAGCTGGATTTTATGGGGCCAGCCTATACAAGTCCACCTGGTCGAGAAAACCGTGATATTAAAACTCAGTAATACGCCACGCTCAAGGTATCATTTCATGCAACCAAACTAAATGATATTCGGTTTTGCGATACCCAAAAGTACATGTTCCTTCAAAGAGAAAGAAATCTCGTAGTACAGTTTACTTAAGTATAGAAACCCGACTGTAATAATAACAATACAGGATAACGAAAACACTGATGGATAAGGCTGGAAAACTGAGACGGACTACAAATGACAAGTTAAAATAATCATACTCACTTTGCATTGAAGTCCTCGGCTGATATATTGTAATTAAATTCCTCAATCAGTTCATAATCTACCATGGCTTTATCGATCAGCTCCTGATTCTTCTTTAGCTGTTCTGGAATTTGCTTCATGTATTCTCTTTGTTCTGCCAGTTCTTCTATGCTGTTCGGTTTGTCATACAACTGTCGTGCAATTGCCTTGAACTCCTCACAAACCTGGACAATGAATACATGATCAATTTCATTTTTTTTATAAAGCAAATTTTAAAGAATTATTGACAGCAGCAAAAATACAATGCCTTTTCAATCAAGGTCAAAATCTGGGTTTTAATACAGGAAGACACTTTTAGCAGTCTTAACCTCATAGGCCCCCCTCCTCTCTCCTACGAAGCTAGCCACTGCTGTCACTTAACCAGATCAATTTAGATTAACAACTTAAATTCATTGAGAGCTCCAGATGTCCCAAAGCTAAAGTGGGATAATGAGATAGACATGGATTGGACACATGCTGCAAATGAATATCAGTTCCCTCCCACAAGTTGCACTGACATGGGCACCGGAAGGAAAACGCAAGAGAGGAAGACCCAGAGAAACATGGCGTAGGACAGTGGAGAAAGAGCAAATGGTGATGGGTTGCTGTTCTTGGGTAGAGGTAGGGCTGGCGGCACCTGACTGAGTGTCTTGTAGAAGTAAAATGTCTGGCCCCACTCTCCATACAAAGAGACACAACTGATGATGAAAGTGTAATAGCTAAATCTCCCATTTCTCTCAACCTCCCCGATATAAACAACATATATGACCCTGTCAGTAGAATTATAATGACTGTTCCCCAAACGTGTCTACATCAGTGAGGATATTACACACCATATCAGCTTGTTTGCGAAGTTTCTTTGCCAGCAACTCAATAACGGCATTTGCCAGTGCTTTTCGTTTCTTTGCAAGTGCCTGCCTAACTCCTTCAGTCGAGATCCAGTATGGACCAATCACAATGCTAGATGGCAGAGAGTTCTCCAGAGTCTCTTTGTCTTGTAGATGTCGTTCAATCTCCTGCTTCACTTCTGCAGCTGATCTTTCTTGAGAATCATACTCACTAAATAATTTAATTGTTGGAAATTAGTGACACTAGTACATCAAAAAACGTTTATAATTTCAATCAAATGATATGCTTGAAAAAAAAATCGTGTTTTCTCTCCACAGTACATCTTAAAATGCAAGTGAATACAAGAAAGATCATATGTTTGAACTGGGCAGCAAGTTACATACATGTTACATGTACATACATGTACATGTACAGTATGTAGCCTGATTGCAGTGTGTTCAATGTTTTGTTCAGACAATAATGAGTACAACAATCACAGACAGAGACAGGTACCTTTTGCTGTACAAATACATGTAGATGTTAAAACTTACATGTACAATGTAGACAATCCACCCTTCCTTATGAGAGTCTTAGTTTCACAATGTGACCAGCTCCCAGTTAGCTTGATAGCTCAGTTAGTAGAGCACTGTACCAGTATTGCAGAGGTCATGGTTTCGAATCCCTTTCAGGCCTGAATTTTTTTCAGGCTTTAATTTCACAACTGCTTAAGTTGTGTGTGTACATGTGACTGTGATGATCAATCATGTATGCAAGTCTTAGTTTTTGCAAGCAATAAGTTTTTGGCTTTCAATTGATTGGGCTTGATAAGATATTGGAAAGCTTTACGTGAACAGTTTAATAAAGACATATTAAAGTTTAAGGCAAAGTTACTCACACGAGGTACTGGTTTATATCCATGTTGTAAAGGTCAAGGTACTGTTCATACTGTTTAGCATAAGCCCTCAGCGGAATGAGTGACTGTTTGATGGCATGCCGTACAGTCTCCCTCAGCTTCACCACCTCAGGTTCATTCTCACCAACAGACTCAAGAAGAGGTGTGCCACTCCAGAATAATCCTTCAATAACTATTTTTTCCAGTTGTGGCACATTCTTTGTGCATGTGATTCCTTTGTCAAACAGTGTGATGACCACACGCCCAAAGCTCTCAAGGTCTGTGTTGTACTGAACACCTGTCTTCTCCAATGACAGGTCCAACATAAACAGGGCATTCTTCTTGGGTCTGTAGTGGATTTATAGTTGTCAATGTAAGAAAAATTTCAGCTCTCTGATTGACAGATATTTACCTTGAATAACTTATAATTCTTCCATAGCTCTATTGGCTCACTTAACTACAGTGTGTAAAAAGGATTTTGGAAGGACATTACACTGTTGAGTTTCAAATCACTGAAATCTTTTGGTCTTCATTTGAAAGCTCTTCTTGTGATCCTCTAGCATTGTGAAATAGTGAATACTTTTGCTGCTTACTTGTAATTGCTGTTTATGATATCTGCACCCCAGTCAAAGTCTTCCCCTAAGTCCATCACGCTGAATGTGGCATCTTGGATCATCTGGGTAAAAGCTACCAAGGAATCCTGCACCAAATAACGCAGTGAATCCTAGCAGACACAAAGAGAAAGGCAACAGTCATGTACAATGTAACAACTGCAGAAAGTAATACCCTGTATTGTTAGTCATGCAACCTCTGATGAGATACCTGTAGTAAGTTACAGTTGTGAATACCTCAGTTTATTTGCCTGATTCTGCACCCCTTGGAACCCCCCTCCCCCATAACAATAAACTGTGCAGAGAAAGGCAAGTGAGAGTGTTCCAACATTAAACCACAGGAACTAGACTCTAAGAGTACTACGACACTTGTGTTTGTAGTACTAGCTTTCACTGTATTTTCACTCAGGAAACCAAACTGTTAATAGATTTACTTTTTCACTATTACCCTGCATCAAACAAATTTCAAACTATCATTTCATGACCCCTCTATAGAGACTAAAACTGATACAATGTGCATGTACCTGCATGGCAAATTTGACCAGTTGCATAAATTTAGCAAGCTTTGAGATTTGGTACACTTCCCAACTCCTTTCTTCCATGTTAAACCATCCCTTGCCAACATCCAACAAGCTGCTACGAATGGCTGTCCTCAGGGTGTTAAGCCAGCTGTCTCGCAAAAATATCTGTACCTGATAATGAATACAATAATCCATGCGATAAATGCTGAGCTACATGCACAGTACCACCCCCAAGAATCTTCCACGATTATTAATAGGTCCATGTTGCTTTACACTGTAAGTACCCACAGGAAGTTACAGTACAACTGTAGAAGGACTTCCTTGCTTTCACATTCTTGTTATGTTTATTTTACTTATATTCAACTGAGTACTTACCTGTGTGCTGACTTGTGCTTGTGTCTGTTCAAACTCTTCAAGCTTCATGCTTTTTGAGACAGGAACCTGGAATACAGACATGCTGGCAACTTTATTGCATTCAGATCTCACTTTAGCCATTGCCACAATGGCTTCTTCACGTGTCAACAGACAGTTGAAGGCAAAGTTGTCAAACTTCTCATCGAAGGGATATGAAGGAACATCTGGGTGAAAACCTAAAGCAAAAGAAAAACGGATTTCTACATGAAAAAAAGAAACAGAAGAACAATTAATGATAATCTTGCTGTCTAACCTCCCAAGAGTGGGTGGGTGACATGAAGATTCAAGACGTAGGAAAGGAAGTTGCAAAAGCTGTGTTCTGTGAGGAAAAATGTGGTGAACTCTTTGAAAACTCCTGACACTTAGACGAAGCATGGTTTTCAACAATTCACATATCTCACAAAATTACTGTGTAGATACTGATTGCAACATCAAGGACAACAACTTAGATGATGATAGTGCTAATGATGATGATGATGATG
>Ga0126338_10000064_pt1 | contig 34487 bp, 13 predicted proteins | sample OrbCmetagenome_2_FD_92529 | JGI IMG/M metagenome (GOLD analysis project Ga0126338, IMG submission 92529) | Coral microbial communities from Petempiche,Puerto Morelos, Mexico - Orbicella C C metagenome | ecosystem: Host-associated > Invertebrates > Cnidaria > Coral | place: Petempiche,Puerto... | reverse complement strand
TTACAAATGAAGGATAATTTACTGCGGCAATGTTGCTAGGAAGTTTGAGCGCGCAATTTTGCGGTCTACCGCGTTCACTGTTCACCGTCTTACCGAGAATTATAACTGCGGGAAGCTTACAGGATGAAGCTTTCATTTTCAGACGTTGTTCCCCCCTAGGAAACACCCCAGGAAATTCAAAGCGAAAAGCAGCCGATTATTCTATTAACGCAACGTAGCACGCTGGATGCTGCGGTTCAGTCGACTAGAACCCAATTATTCAGTATTATTATGTTTTACGATAAAATGTTGCTGACTGTGCAATTTGTTACTACAACTAATGAAATTGAATGTTTCAACTTGACTAGAGTGACACGAAACGAAGACATGAAATATTGGGTTTTACATGTAGTTATGTCGGATTCGCTTCTTTTACTAATTGTAGCTTGTATTTTCATTGCACTGAGTGATTAACTCATAATGCTCAGCCAAATGGCTGATTGGGGGCTAAAATCTATCGTTGAAATGTAAAACAACAAGCATTACAGTACATAAACTCACCTTACTAAAAGGTTTCCTCTTTCGTTTGACTGCTAAAGGATACAGACACAGTTCACATTTGCTCATCACTGCCCGCTGTAACCAGTTCATTAAACAAGAGTGATGAACGAACTTGACAGAGCCAGTACACAAACATGGACTTATCAAGACCTCCATTTCCTCGCTGCAATGACAAATGCGACAAACATCGCTTTCAACGTCCGTACTTTCTCCTTCAGAGAAGTATAAAATCTTGGTTGTGTCTGAAGGCGATTTATCGAAACTGTTCTCGGCATTAGTCCTCTCCAACTCAAACACATTGTCCATCTCGATACACACGTTTCCTGGTTGGTCGGCCATGTTTAAAACAGAGGTCCTTAGCTGATCGCGGTCGACGTCTACGAAAACGGTTACTGGAATTTCCACCGTAAGATTTTCACAGTCGCTGTCACTTTCTATTCTCTGAGGTATTACCATAGCACAATCCCCTTTCGGTCGCTCTTGAGAATCAGCGGATGTTTCATTTAACACCTCTCGATCCAAGGAAGTTGCAATAATTTCTTCCGTTTCGCTTCCATCCACTTTTATCTTGTCATGCTCAGTGTGTTCTTGGGTAATTGCTTGTTCTGTTACTCTTCCACTTTGATTCACACGATGCTTGGCATTTATTTCTTCGACAATGTCATTCTGTGTAAGGTTAGAGTTTTCAACTTCATTTTCTATTGTAACAACTATTCCTGAATCTTCTCCGTCACCATTACGACACGTTGTCTCGGACATTTATGCTTCCTTCGCCGGTAACAGCTTCTCTGCTACCCTGTTAAGAGTAGAGAACAGAGAAAATAATTTTTCGTTGATAGTGTGATGGAAAACAAGACGTTTAAGGAAAAAGTCCCCTTTGGGTACTGAGTGCGAACCTTAATTTTAGCCGTTCGGTTGAATAAAAGTATTAAACTTGAATTTAAATGAAATGTGCTGAACACCAAGCAGATAGCAACGAGCCCAATCAGGTTATAACAAAGTCAACAATAAATATAATATAATAACTGATTTTTCTATCACGCACCAAAATATGAACATTCTAGAGCTTGCAGAGGGTTGGCTATTGCATTCTAACACACTGAACCCTATTATTTCACGAAGATCATTCGGAAAAAGTTCGTCGCAATAGAGTGATATTGCACCACAATTTCACAACTGTTTTGGAATATGGAAAAGATCAATATTTCTATATTTCGTTTGAAAAACAGGAAATTCGCCAGGCCTCATATATATCTCACGCCATCGCGTTAATTTGCACTAGCATAATAAATGTGTCAAAACAAGTCGAGTTTACATGTTAATTTGAATATTACACAGACAGGCGTTATTTTCACTGTACTACCATCGCGTTGTACTTAATTAAGAAATGCCTACATACCTGCTACATAGTTTCCTAACTAAAATAGCAAGGCACTCTCTTCTCTACAACTTCCCGAGAAAATAAACCGGTATTTCAAACACCAGTGCAAGATACGATAACACCAACGAACTTACATCAAATCGCGTCATAGCCACGCAACTGAACATGAAACATCAAGAATCATTTCAAATACATAGTGTAGCGTAAGAGACGGTTATTGAACTCACACAAAAGCGGAAAATATCGCAACACGAAGCAAATATCTATCGCGCCAACTTCAAGCTTCGGTGGCTCCTCTTGTTTGGACTGACGTCATTTGAGTGACGTTTCGTGAAAGCGAAGTTTGTCAAGCATTTGTTTTGTAATCACAGTTCTTATTTATAACGGTTCACTAGCTCAGATTCACACGCTTACTGTGGAAAGATAGCACTGAGGTTTGCCTTTATCGAAGAAGCGTTGTTCACAAAGGACTGCAAAAGGAGACTGCAGTTTACAATGACTCAGTGTTCCATAAGTTTTTACTTTTAAGTAACAACGAATTCTTGATCGATTAGATATACAGAACGATATGATAATATTCTTTAACTCGAGTAACTAGTTCTTAGCTTTTAACTTAACAGTATATTACAACGCTTGGCGCTGCACTAGAGAAAACTCTGACAGTCACCTTCATTCTTTTGAAGACACAATACACCGACAGTGAAATACAGCCACCTGCAATCATTTGCATTGTGGTGGCAGTTCACTTCAGCCATTTGGCGGGAAAAAGCCCGCGGTAACGTTCTCAGAATAAACGGAGCGAAATCTCTAACACACAGAATAGGAACCGAACAACAAAAGAATAAAAGCTATCCCAACTCAAGTTGAGTTGGATTCAACTGCTTCTTAACAAGGCGACGAATTAATGAATACATGTACCTAACATAACAAAAAGCGGACAGTTTCTGTTGGCACGGCTTAACCAGCCGAGACTAAAGAGCAAATGTGGCCCAGCACTTCTCACAACTACACTAACATAAACGCTTACACAACAGTATCATCAATCAAAACGTATAAAGAAAAACTTACTTTTCTCCGTTTGGTAATCACCGTTCTACTTTGCTCTCGCGGGCAAACAACCGAAAATCGTTTCTAACAAACGGCAACTAAATCACTAATTGAATCTTCCTCGGTGACAAATATCAGTGGCTTGTATAGTGGACGGCAGAGTTTTCTTAAAAGATGACGCGCTTTCCCACGAGCAATACGGCAGTGCACTTTTGATGACTGACAAATGGAATGTTGGCCGCTTTAGGCAAGGTACACTTCCTTTTCAGTTAATCTTAATTGGCAACTTAAAAATTGGATAGAAACCGTACATTAAGTCGTTATATCGGCAACGCTTAACGCGGGAAAACCCGTGGGAAAACCGCAAAAGCACGATGTTGGTAGCTTTGCCACCATGCGTACAGTGCTGTGATCCCAGGTGTCGCTAGCAGTAGCCTTTGAATCCCACTCGTGAATGAAATCTTTTATGTTCAGTGTCAATAGGACTACGGAACACAAGACCACTTTGGCCAAGAATGAGGCCACCGGTAGAAAATAGGACTGACGCGACTTGGAGAACAGGTCTTTCAAGTTGAATGTGCCATTTCGCCGCCGAGGGATTAGTCCATGACAAAAAATTCTATGAACCACCATAAAATTGAGCACGTTTTTAACGCCAAGTCATCTAGAACTAAAGGATAAATTAAATTAGGAATTCTCTGAGGATGGAGCGTCTCGGGAATTCGTATTCAGTGACGTGCTGCTAGAGAAAAACCGCAACACCTTTCTCATCGATGCGTATAATTCAAGTTCCTTTTTATTTCGTTTCCCTTTATAGTGCAGTACTGATACACTGGTCTCTCTCTCATAGGCTGAAATGAAAGGTTCTAAAAAAAACGGGTTATCTATCTCGAATGAGAAATATACTTGTTTTTCGTCACAAGAATCACTTGTCCTGATATAATTTACCGGTTGTGAAAAAAATTTTGGTTGTGAGCCAATATTCGGATATTATAAGCCTCCCCATTGAATTAAAATTATACATCACTCCACTCCCGTGCTAAGATATGATTGGTAGAAAAACTATCAACATGAAAAAAGCATCAGATTGGAACAGCTCAATTAATTAACTGAAATTGCACAAAGATACAGGCTTTCTTTCTCAGTTGAATAATACAGACATTCCTAATTAAGATTTATTGATTTTTGTGTCAATTTACTGGCAATAAAAACTTGACTGACGATTCAATATTTCCAACCATTTTTAGACACATACGAATAGATAAGAATTAAGGAAAACACTCTACTTAAAATATTTCACCTGTTAAAAATTTGGCGGGGAAGGAGTCATCATCTTGAAAATGTCCCTAAGAAACAGTCTGAAGGCTAAACTCGAAACGCTCAGTTACTTTAAAGCTGATTCTCTTACTACAATGTGTTCGTAAACAGTTGCAACGTTGATGTCATGTCGAGTGTAGGTTATAAGCCATATACTCTATAAAGGTCAGAAAGCCTCTAGCTAAGAAATGGAATGCCGAATCGGTTATCATAAGATTTGGTATTATTAACGAATGAACTCGCTATAAGATGAATTTAAACCAATTTTTTTTAAATTGCTGGGTGCGGGAACCAAGAAAATGGGTGGGTTGATCGTTTAAGTTCGTTATTTCAGTTAATTGTTATTCGTTGGAAGTTTAGGAAATGCAAAAAGGACAAAGGGATTGTTAATTTGCTTCACCGTTTTGCTTTCACGCATTTTTACCTGTAGGCCCTGAGAAACTACTTTCCAATTAACCAGCTAGCAAGTAATTCTGGCAGTTTGATGCGAACGGTTTGAAAGAATGCAACAATTTTGACCAGAGCTGCTTAGTGACATTTATGAAAACTATTTAAGATCGGCGAGAGTTGAGAAGTTGCAACGTAATGCAACAAGATAACAATTTTCTGTCTACACAGAACTAGAAGATTAACGGCTATCAAATAAACACCCATGCGTAGAATTGTTTTGTACGTATACAGAACTGTGAACATTTGCCGGTTTGCACCTTTCCGGCGCCAACCGGCGTAAATACTGCGGCTTGTAAGTGGTCGGAACACAACAACCACAAGAATAAACGAAAACTGATCAACACATCGGATTTTGCTTCAAAACTGAATTTTACCGACCGTAAACTAACAAGATAGCAACATATTTCGTTCGATGTTTCTCAGCCGGTAATGTCAGACCATGTGCAGTCATGACTGAGAATATTATGATCCAAGGAAGGAAACGCGATTGACTTACTGAGTCAATCGACTGTGCTCGCTTCAGACGATCAACCAGTTCATTTGCTCTTCATTCCATGTGTTGAAAAGTTAACTTATCTGTAAGTTGCTTTTAAATAATGCCGGATTGAGCTAATAGTACACCATCGACGTATAAATATCTGAATTTTACCTGTTACTTCTTGAACTATTCCTCGGGTCTTGTCGCTGGATGCTTAAGGTTAAAAAACAGGCTTTTAAGTTAAAGCCAGTGAAAACTGTTTACATTACCTAGTTGGTGAAGTCCATTGTACATTTATATTTCGCCGAAAAACGTTTATGTTGTACTACATAAATATTATCTTAAAGAATTTGAGAAAACAAGCATTGGGCCAATCTTTTAGAACGTTCTACCGGTCCATATATAGCGACAAATTTGCATTTGTTAAGAAAATTTTCCCGCCCAGTTTGACTCAAAGGTCAGCTTGGTATTACGTTCACAACTGCGTTTTGTACCATTAGCAACCGACCGACAGGAACGAAACTGCTATACACTCTCACTACTGCCCTTAAACTAAGAATAAAACCATTCAGTGCACCAATAAAGATAACAACATTGTTTTCACTGTCTTTTGTAAATGCCGTCTATACATATTTGTTTAATCTAAATGAAGCCAAAACCTACGTTGTCATTATAATGCTTACCTACAACTGAAACTGAAAAGTCGCAGTCTGTACTTTATGTAAGGCCAAATGAAAGTTCGCGAAAAGCTTTTCTAACTAATACATGTATGCAAAACTGCTGTTCCCTATCACCGCTACTCAAAGTCTTTAAATAGTTCTTATATATTCTGCAAATATCAAGTCGTTGGTCAGATATATTAAGGATCAAAAATAAATTTTCAAGAAATTTATCTGACAGCCTCGAACGCATAAGTGCATTTCCCGTCATGTTGGCTTCACGAAACATAGACACTGAAAAAAATCGCATCATACTTTTTGCCGTAAATGGCATCACGCTGACATCCTTGGCTAAGCTCATTTCAAAATAATCCTTATCTCGAAAACTCAACTCCAACCGAGTGTCTCAGTGGCCAATATCTTGTAAAATATTTCGTCTGGGAACATATTTCTAAAGTTGTACAACAAAGCGGTAACTCACAAGAAATTGAGTATGTTTCCATTGGTCCGCCTGCCTATATTGCAGACCAACCTTTGGGAGAGATCATCTTTTCAATCAAGTGAAGTGCCCATCAAATAAAACTGTTTTTAAAATACACAGTCGCTTTAAAATGGAGTAACCATATGGAGACATCTTCTATGAGCCACATATAAACGAGGGGTTCATCTTGAAAAACAATACTTGTAGTTTCAGTTCCTACTCAGCCATCTTTAACGACGTTGTTTCCTTTTGGTTATCAGCAACTCTTTGGTCTTCAGACGCAACTTAGCTGCTTCATAAACATAAACTCTGTTTCTTTCTATGCTTCTCCCTTCGTAAAGTAAGAGCTGACAGAATGCAACATTTCCGCGATAACTTCTTATACAAGCTGTGATTTTATCTGCCTGCTGCGGAAAGAACATAACGGCATTCCCAGGTACAGAATTTTAAGCATTTTTTTATTGTAAAATCATTTGACGTTAATTCAAATCCGATAATGAAGAGCTATCAATTAACCTTGACACTTCAGACTTGAAGTCTGCGGTCACTTGCATTCTTGCACGTTGGTTGGTGAGTACAACTTGTACCTTACAACAAATTGTTTCGAGTTGTCTCAGTAACGAAAAGAATAACAAAGTTTGCTAAAAAGCACTCGATATGCTTCCAAGGACTGTGGAAACGTTCTTGGAGGGATTGACTGATTTTGTTCAATGGCGAGGACATCTTGAGATCCAGTTTCTGTGATGACGTCGCTTTGCTATGCTACAATTTCCGTTGAGCCTTTAAATTTGGAATTTAAAGCGGTTGTTATCCAGAAAGGAGTATACATATGGTACACGCGATCCAACTTTAAACGTCCTTTCTTGAGCAGCTCGATTTCACGGTGAAATTGATGTTGATTGCTGTTAGTGCCTTCTTCACTGTAAAATCAGCCGTCGTCTCTTGTAAACAATCTTGTTTTTTGGTTTGCTGGTCAAAGTCTTCAACCAACTGCGAGTTAAAATCCGGAAGCGAACTTTTATAGGATATCCTAAGCATTTTATAAGGAATTTTACATGAACACCACGCTGATAATCGCTTGCTTCCTAGACTTTGACCCTCTAAAGTTAACGCAACAATTCAACCCAACAAACCTCTCGTTGCCTTAAAAACAAGTGGGCCATGGGTCAATGTCTATTTCATGCTTGTAACAACAACTGTGATATCAATCTGGACCGGGATTCGAATTTGCCAGCTTGAATTTCAACGTGATCATAAATATCACATGCAAACCAGCTTCACTTTGAAACAATGAATTATCTGCGTTTCGACAGGCACTCCTCCCCTTGAATGGAAGTGACTACTGATGATACAAGTCCACACAACAGAGCCAAGTAAAAACCTGACTCCTGCGGAATCTGTTAAGTTTCAGGCCTGAACGTGAAATCTCCGCTGAAATGTCCCATTTGACCTAATGAGATGCTCGCTATATTCACTGACAGACCTCCGAGGTTAAATTAAGTTCGTGTTTTTAAATAAAGATTTTCACAAAAGCATCAGTTGACGTTAAGGTTTCGGTCATAAACTGGGTCGGAAACTAACTCCGATTTGAAAGACTAACTATATGAGCTAAAGAAAACACAAGAGAACCAGAGCGAGTCATTGAATACAAACTGACTGTTAAAGAACTGTTAGCTTTCCCATGTCTGGAATACTAAGATCATAACCCATAGTGGCTCCTGTTTTATCGGGCACCATACAGGCAGGCTGAAAAAACTTAATGATAGGAAAGCATGCACTCTGTAGGTCCTTGAAGAATTCTCCACCCAACAGAACAAAATCATCTCCAATAATTCACACTGCAGTTTGAACTGAAGACGAAGTTTTTTAACAAAAGGTCCAACGTAAAAAATAAATATTTCACTCACGCCTTTTTAAGTCCTAAAAATACTCCCAGATACTGACAGCTCCCCTTTCTGACTTCGATTTTCACGTTACGAATATAGTTTATTTTTTTTCATGATCAAGAAAGAAAATCTCACTTCCTTTCTACACAATCGGGAAGTGATGAATTATAAACCGTTAACTGCCTACGTTCTACATTTCAGTATAAATTTCGTCTCCAAAGCAAAATTTTCACGCAAAAATATTAAAAGGAAACCTTACCTCGACGCTGCACTGAAATTTCCATGACGTTCATATGCTACTGGCATCGCATATCACGAGTTCGAGCGATTCAAAGTACAGAGTACAAAGTCGAATATAATCAAAAACATGTTTATATCTGACGAAGGATGCTATTTTGCTTGAAATGACGAACCAAAATAAAAATACAAAATTTATAAAACAAGTTACAATTTGACGAGCAAACCGGGGCCACGCGCGATAATACAAAAATAGAAACACTAAAATAGAATGGTGCTAGCATGCTTAAACCTTTCAGAGGTATAAATATTCTATCTTCCAATAAAACTACATCTCCACGGCACAGTAACCATTAACAAACAGCAGTATGTTTCAGGAACTATTTAAGAAACTGTCTCGAGAATATTTGCTAGAGAAAGAAATGTCTCTTACTTCATAATGTCGCATGGCTGTTACAAATGATGCAGACTGTAGCTGCACGGTTATTTCGTTATCTAGTTCTGAATAGACGCTCAAACTATCCAATACGAAGAACGAATTTAGCTTGTATTACAACCGTGCAAATTGAAAACGTTTGTGGACGAAAATAAACAAGCAATACATTCGGTTTGAATAAAGTCGGTTCGTTCAACGTATAATATTGGAAGCTACAATAACATACAACTGTATACAGTTTATATCATTTTCCATTTGAAGCTTAAATTAAGAAACTATTTGAACTAACAACTATATCCATTTTCAGCTTAAGTAATTAGCCAGCTAAACAAACCAGCAAAGACGTTTAAATATTATTTTCAAAGAAGCAGATCTTCGCATTTTAGCTTATCCGGTGTGTGGTCCAAACACAAACCTTTCAGAATTTCTTTCGAGATAACAATTTCGTGGCATGCAATTGAAATAAAACCATTTTACCCCTACTAAATAGATTAAGTTCCTACCACAAACTTAAGAAATCTCCAAACGAAAACATTTACCTAGTGTAGTGAGAAGACGGGCTCGTTTGTAAAACAGCAAAAGGCTCCGGCACTCAATTTGACTTGACAGCTGAAACAATTCATTGTCTTCCATAAACGAAATTCTCACATCTGTCGAAAATCCCTCTCGCTTCCGAAGAATAACACCAAAGATCCGTTCAGAAACAAGATTATTTTCTTACCTGGATACTGAAGCGATTTAAAAGTTTCCGCCGAAGTATTTTTTCCCACGGTGTTGTCGACGCTGAAGTTAAACGCGTTTGGAATGAATTGATACAGATCCCGCGTGGTTCATCCGATAAGAGAACTTCGACTTGAACTCGCCTAAACTTGCCCTTGAAACAATTGACAGATTTGTGACAGTTCGTCAACAAACGTGCTTCAGCCAAATGCATTGTTCTTCGATTTCAATCATTGTTTTGCGCAAGAGCACTAGCGCGTCAAAATTCATTTTTCGCCGTCACGCAGCAAAACGAAATTAAAACTTTGTGCAATTGCGAATTACAAATGCGGTATTTCAGTAGATTTATCATATATTAAAATACCATTAAAAGCACGCTTTAGAATGTTTGGAATACTGTCTGCGTATGCAAATTTTCTAACACGCTGGATGGACAGCTGCTAAAGCGACCCGCTCAAACAAAAGTACATCTGCTTCTTGCGACAGCTATTGTTTGGTCGCTTCTTTGCGTTGCAATCCCGAAGCTATTGGAATGGAAAACACAACGCTTTTTCCCGGCACTTTTTACTGGAACTACTAACTGCAATCAAGTAATAAGTTGACGAAGATCGCTTTAAACGACGCTGCTGATCGAAGTATCTTTTAAGCCAATTTTTTTTTGTTTTCTATTTCCATGATCCACACGCCGAAGTGAAAACATTTTGTTGAGTGAAAAGGTGCGGGTCATGACCCGTGTCCAAACATGCGCAAAATACAATAACACCACGTGGACTCAGCCAATCACAGAGTAGCGCGAAAAGTAAGCCACTTAACTGGCGCTTGTGAGATGATGTCCATTGTTTCTATAAGTTTTATGCGAATTGAACCTTTTAAAATCACGGAAACGTTTAAGACCACGCGGCGGTAGGGCTTATTTCAGCAGCAAGAATTTTCGTTAGTTTTGCTAGTTGGAAATCGGTAATATCATCTTCCCTGGATTTGTCCTTGCCTCAGTCACTTTACACTAGCTAGTCCCGGGCTATCGGCATCTTTTCAATCTCGGTTGTTTCAATCCCCGGCTTCTTCGACTTCACTTGGCCGAAAATCAACGCCGTTTTTTTCTCGATCTCGACTGTAGGGTTGAAAGATGAAAACCTCGTCACCATAACATCAGACGACCATGTGACAACACAGCTAGAAAACTAAAATTTTGCCTTTACTGGAACAAACTTCGTCCGAGAGTGTTCTCGTCTGGCCCGCCGAGGTAAACGAACTCTCAGAAGAAAAAAATTCCACTAATTTGTTATTATCATATTTAACGCTGACTCGATTATTGCGGTTTTCGAACTCGTTTTCTTTTCTCCTCAGAGTTCGAAATAGGGAGGTTCAACTCAGCTGATTTATCGAAAACGTTTTACGTTGTTGCCGCTTCAGATTGCCATCATGTACCTTGCATGTCAAACCTTACCCCCAATTGTCCTAACGAGTTCATTTGACAGGCCTGCATCAGTCTAGGGCCTCACGCGTTCAAAATTTACCTTCTCAATCAAATTTGAGTCATGAGTCCGAAACACACGCTTTCGATCGTTTTGATCCCCGAGAAGTCCCTTTAGTAGGAGAAAGACCATACTTTGCCGAAGTGCCTCAGGTTTGGCGTTGGGGTCCTGCCTATTGACTTGTGTAATAAAGACCAGAAAATGAAGGAACCATCACTTTCTCTAGCTTTTTGCCAAATAAATTTTTAGGTAAACTAGTTTTTGGCGATGCTTCCGTTGGTTGGGAATCGTTGCAGCGATCGATAGTTCAAAAACAGCGAGAGAGGGCACGCTATAAATTGAGATTCCCGAGTGAGTGCACGTCTAGGGTGGGGTGAAATCGTGCTATCAGGCATCTAAGATACGGCGTTTGTAGAATGAAATCTTAGCCGAGATAATATTTCTGCTAATGTGATTTTTCGATTTAAAGGATGGATCATTGAAGATTAAATTTGAAGGCTTTTACTGACTATGATCTAGTCTCAACACGCTCGATCTGTCTCAAATATTCTCGTAGCAGGTTGCATCAATTATGCACTAATGCTTTCGCTCTGCAGTTATTTTGAAAATGGATACTGCTGACTAGAATAACTCTGGAATAAGCTTCCAAGAGAAGAAGACATAGTGGACCAACTGATAAAATACTGAACAATTTAAGGCAAATTCCATGGATTTTAATCATTTAAGAAGATGCAGTGTAGAGCTCCGCCTTGACCTTATCGACAAACATCCACAAAGAATGAAAATCTATCTACTAATCAGTCGGGCTGGGTCAGTTAGTGTCAATGTAAAAATGCCTTTAAGCTTTCAATTCAAAGTAAATGAAAAAATAGCTAAAACTCAATCAATGTTCTTTACAGCCCAATCGAGTTATGCACGATTCTTTAAAATATTGAAACGAAACACTCGAACAAGTGTCAACAGGTAGCAGAGAACTGCACAAGTGCAGTAAGCAGGCATGCATTCAATATGATAACATTTCTTTGGAGTATTTGACACGGATTGAAATAGAAATACAGTATACCGTGATCTTTCTAAATGATGAATAACATCTGCGTGACAGACACCTACCTCTCAATGCCTGATATTACAACCTACTGTAGCCTTTTTGGGCTGGTCATGCAATCTTTACTACCTCATGTCTGCGCAGGAGGCTATCGCTAATTTTTGCCGAGAGTGTAATGTGAGCATGCAATCGTGATGTGTCAAATGCGTTCCTCCGAGCTTGCAAGAGAATTAATTGCCCGGAAATGGGAAAATCTTAGTAAAATCAACTGAGCCCCTTGACTTGCATTTAACAAAATCCCCCAAATCCACAGATTATTCACACAGGGTTTCACCGGATACAACTATCTATCTTGGAATCTCATGCAAAATTATTTATTTTTGGCTTGCCATGAACGAAAGCAAGTGCAAGTCCTTCCCTGGTGCTATAATTGAACTGGTATTCCCCTTGTTAGCTCGGGGAAGGGGAAGGAAAGAATTTAAAAGACACCAACAGCGAGATACTTGGTGATTCGTGCTTAGAGTAAACTCCTTCTATCTCAAACGAAAGAGAGTAATTCTGTGAACTCATTGTCTAAAGAAAAATTTCCCCGCTGTTCTGTTCTTAACTTATTCTTGACGTTACAAACAGTTTCGAGTGAACATTCAAGACTGTCATTGATCGCTTTTGGCAGACTGCTTTTTGTTTAGCAGAGTGAAACTGAATATAGACGTATGATGACGACTGTCTCAAGTGTGTATTGTGTATAACTATTTTCTGAGAGTTAAAGGAATATTGGTTAACTGTTTTTGTTTTGTTTTGTTTTTTAACACTGAGTGACAGTAAAAATCTACAGCTATCAATCCTGATCTTAGTGAAACAGGTTCGAGTCTCTCTCATAACTGAAGGGCGATTACGTATCTGAAAGCAGCCGGAGGCCAAGCGACAATATGCTCACGTAAGCAAGGCACGTAGTTCCGGAATCTATGAAAACATATCTATATTTCTACATTTATTAGCGAAAAGTGACTGCAATAATTAAATCGGCTGGTTTGACCTAGGTCTTGTTTTGAAGTTGCCCTGATTACGGAATGAAACTTTGCAAAAAGCGAAGACGTTATTCAGTTCAATACTGAAGTTCAAAACCATCTTAACGATTCCTTTTATCCTGCCATCAGTCATCACCATAATAACAAAACGAAAAAAATTAAGCAAATTAAAAATTTCCCCAGCAGGTCGCGCCCTCGGCGATCGCTTTGTCTACTCCACGCATTATGCATGCTACACCCCTGAAAGACCAATTGTAGATAGCTATGGACTTCGATATATAACGAACTCAGTTTGTCGTTCGAGGTTGTTACGATCTAATGTAAAGATATTCAGTAAAACATCACTACAGGCAAAACCGAGCCATGATAGCAAATTCCATGGCCCCCTCCAAAGTTATGCCTACTAATGAAATTTATTTCCGTTTTCAAAATAGTTTAATATACTAGCCGGACAGAATTTAGATGAAGAGCTTCGCCGTCAAAGTAAAGTATTCAGCGAAAATTAAGACAATGATTAGTTTTAGCTGGCGAAGACTGACAAACGTTAGGTGACGTGTCAGCGATTTCTACTTCTCAAGCTGCCTCCAATAGCTTCCGCTCCAAATTAAATTAAAATTACTTCTCTTTTATTAAAGACATTGTAATTCCGTACGCGCGTTTCGTTGTGAGTCGTAAAACGTAAAAACGCACAGGAGAAAGATTGAACTACGTAGACAGACAGGATTTGAACGCACGGCTTATGTTGGTTACGTTCGACGACATTACAAAAGCTTAGATGTTGAAGGCCGTAATTTAAGAAGTGCTAGCACACAAGTTTGAGTTCATTTCACAGGCACCACTCTTTCACGAACTGTTGCTGTGTGCTTTGATTATTTTATAGCCAAATATATTTTACCTTACACGTAGTCATAAATTACTTAGAGTCTACTTACACACAACTGGAATGACGAAGAACTTTCTGTCCGTTTTAGCTTCTTCTTTCCGCTGTTGTTTTCACTTTCTGTCTGTCTCAGGCCAGCAGTGTAACGCGGCCTACTCCTTTATAACCAAATTTGCGTCTGCCTCATTTCCACAATCTAATCGGTTACTAAGTTGCAGCCGAAACAAGTATCAAGTTATTGTTCATCTTTTTAGAAAGGTTGGGTGCGAATTCTTCAAATAAATGACCCTCTCCTCAGGAGCTTTTGATATCCTCTTAAACAGTCACTGAATCCGGGTATTTCCCGGGTTTGATGTTATCAGGTGGTTTTCGTGATTTTATCACGTTTTATTTTTATAACTCTTCGTACAGCTGCCCGGATCGATTGAAAGGTGATAAAGTTTTATTTTTGTTTTTTCACCTTCCATGTATCTGTCAATAACATCTTTTAACATGAATTGTGTCTTCTGCAGGGCTGGCGGGTTTACGATACTCATAATCAACTAGCTTCAATTCCAGGAATCATTTTATTTATACAAAATCATCGATTTATCTTCCGTACTATACGTTTTGAAACTACAAAGAGGGATTTTAGGCTAACATCAGTTTGATTTCTCTCATGACATTGTCGGGCAGACGTCGACAAGTGACAGGTGAAGCAAGATCGAAAATCATAAATTCCATGAACTATGGCGGTCATGTTGTATAGCCAAATTCCCAGAAGTAACCACTAAAAAACTTTACGGCATCAGAAAGGAGAAGTAACGTTCTGATCTTAATTAGCGTGCACTGAAGAAAACATTCGTGTATTTCAACGGTGCACACAGTTTTCTTGTTCAGTTGCTTTCAGTGCTTACTTAAATGCAAAAAATAAATGGGTTTGTTGAAAGATGTATAGTTTCAAAGACACCGGATTCATTTAGTAGAATTAAACGGATTACACTTAAATCGTGTCAATTTTCATTGACCTAGTTGATATGCAGCAAGTAGATTACTGAAAGCTCCAATTCTAAAAGTAAAATAAATATATCCATAGTTTTATATAACGTATAGACTTAATCGGACAGGACTGTTTTCCTAGCTTCTGCTCCACCGCTTGCCTTTACAGTGTAGCGTTTCCGTACTGCAGCGAGCGAATGAAAAGGCGCGGTGGACTTGACGGGGGGAGGGGTGGGGGTAGGGGACAAGTTGCTAAAAATGGACGGCTGCCTTCCTTGAAGAAAGAGAGGAAGATATCGGCTATTCGAAATTTTTTTAGGTCATCAAGCAGCAATTTTTCTCAGCTGTGTAACAGCGAAGGGAATTACTTTCCTTTCCTGAACAATCCACGAGGAGAACTCAAGGTCACTCATTGCAGCATGCTATCTGTTCTAGAATGGGACAAACACCAGGGTGACACTGGATGGGTCACGGAATAAATGACAGTTGTCAGTTACGAGTTCACGCCATTTCTATCTGTTATCAGTTATTACACTGATGTTAGCTATCATGGCGCCATAAACTGATTTGTAAGTTAGGAAAGGTATTCGAAAAATTTTAATATGTAATCTCTAGCCCGCTAGCTACAAAACGCTGTCATCCTATCAAGTCTATCAAGTTTGTCTATCTCGCAAAATCTAAACAGAGATGGAGGTAGTCATCACGAACCACAGTCAGATCGGAAGAAAATGTTCAAGACTCTTTCTTATAACATGTCATTTAACAAAGCCGGTGGTTCATTTCAGCCCCGTCAGGTAAATGACTTGATGATGGAGAATAGCCCATATTAGGATCTATTGGTGTTCTCGGTACTGGACTGGAACTAGCCTGCAACTGAGGCTATTGAGTGGTGCCCATCTTTTTTTAATGGTATTCCCCTGTATTCCGGAGCCCCCCGTTCCAAGCTAGTGTAGTTCCGATCCAATACCGAGAATACGATAATGGGCTATTCATTTTTTTTCCCGCTCCATCCAACTTCAAGAGAAAAGGCCTGGAAGCGTGGTAGTCCAATTTTGCCCAAAAACAGCGTAGAGACATGTTTATTGATTGCTTATTAATATTCCATGAATTGGCCCTTGAAACTTTTTATTCTGACCCGCAATTTCGTAAGCAACGGTCACTGTTCGCCGTAATAAAAGGCCATATTTAACCTTTTGTTTTCGACCGCTTCAATGTATATCGGGCCTTAACTTGATTCTGGCTTATAGCTTGACTCCTGGTGTTAATTGATGGATTCTGGTGGAAATTCTCACGACGCGGTAATCGTTTCTTTTGAGGTTTTAAATCGAAGAAAAAAAATTAAATTCGTCGTATTTGATAGATATTACGTGACTACTATGCAAAACTGCTAGCCGTGAGTAGTAAGAAACTTTAACACCGGCACCCTGTATTTTCATGGTGTTTTTATTTATATAACTAGCTGCCCAAAACAGGTGCTTTAGGCCAGCAGGGTTTCAGTTGCATGCAAGGAAAACCCCGGGAAAAATTAGTTACGACGTTAAGAATTTCGTATGCCGCGATCAAAGTCATTATGTGTTAAGTTTTACGCAGTTTTTAAATGATTCCACTCACTTTTTCTAAACATCATTCAAGCATTTTTCTTAGCTACTCGGTTTTCTCCTCAGAAAACGTAAACAGTAAGCGGCCTCTGTCATTGGTCCATACATATTTAAATAACACATTTTCAGTTAACACCACGCGTGTAGCAGTTGTTTTATATTCACTTGTACAAATATTGGTGTGGCATCTTGTACTTTCAACGCGTGGTAAATTCGCGTGAGACAATTCTTCTTCATCAATTTCGTGTTCTGTTTCAAAAACGTTTTGTTATTCCAGTGAGTTGACAGATTGTTTGATTATTTAAGCAGGTCGGCTAATCCCAAATACGATAATCGTTGCATGGTATTTCTAGTGCCTCAACTATTAACAGGTATGTATCTAGGTTTTTAGCATTCCATGTGATTTTTTATGGCTGTCACGGAAGATGTTCAAAGTTCAACGCCGGTAAATGAAAACTTGAATTGAATAGTTTTAGCAATTGCTGTAGAGCCTGACAGTGCCTCTAAATTATTGTTGCTTGTTTTTAAAAATAACTGTTTTCTTTGTTTGGTCATAGGGCGATATGAGTTTACAGTTTAGATGTTATTGTTTATTTAAGCGTCGTGTTCAGATAAGACGTTAAAAGGATTTAAAATTTGTAATACTTAAAATATTTTTACTTTAAAACTCACTGTCCATAATGGTTAAATATAATGATTAAACGTTTCGCTGGATTTACAACAATTACTGCATAACAATTAGAACGGTATCAATAAATTAAACCGCGAAAGAAAACTCTTCAACCAAATTCAGTGATTCACAAACACAAAGTTTTTGCCAGTCTACATTTTCTGGGTAACAGTTCTAGAATGAAGCATTTTCGCGCCATTTCTTTCACGTCAATATCATCTTTATCCCAACTTGTGCGATAAAAACTGTAATGATATTCTTGTAAATAACAATTAACATCTTTCTCACGCGTGCATTTGCATTCAAGCTGTCATTCACTTATAACAAGACCGCTAACCTTTCAATGGCTTTTGAATTTTCACGACCCTGATTGGTTCTTGAAACAAAAACCATTTGACTTTGCTCGCCCTGTGGGCAGACTGAAATGAATTAGTTTCCGTTTATTGTGCGGCGCGGATCATGATTCGGCGCGTTGTCTCATAAACTGCGAACTTATTTAAATTTTAACGGAATACCGAGCGAGTGTAACCGACTCCAGGACAAAAGTGCTTCTCGTGGCGGGGCAATTGAACTTTCTGAAACTTGTTTTTTTGAGTAATCGAGCCTTTTTAAAGAGGCGTGCGTGAGAAAGTGCGTAAGGTAGGAAAGTTGGTTTGAGGTAAATATTTGAAATACGTTGATCAGGTGTTAACAGTAAATTCGCTTTTTATCCTGTTTAGCACAGTGTAAAATTAACTCCATTGCGCAAGCAGGATGTCGGATGATGATTCTCACGTAATTTCGGATGGAGCCTTCCCAAACGGTCTTTACTCTACTGCTATCGATGATTTCTCTCCTGATACAGAAATTGCCAAGCTTCAAAAAGAGAATGGCAGGATAAAGGTAATGGCTTTGTATTTTGACAGCTCTGGTCAAAGAACCCAATATAATAAAAAAACAACAACAATGCGGCCATAAAGAAAAGAGAGCTTGAAGTCTTGGAAATTTTTGCCTACGAGATCTAGCTCAGGCTTTGTTTGATGCAAAATTGATACCAAGCTTTATTTTCATTAATAAAAATATGGTTGTCATTTTTATGTAGTATCTAAGGAAGAAGTCTCTCGAGTTTTTAGTACATTTTGAGTGTGAGTTCTTCATGGAGGGGAGATTTGTTGAACGAGCTGAGGATGACATCTCGCTTCCCCTGAATGAAGGGTCGTTATAACAAGGTTTTGATGATAGCTACTTCTCTTTGACAAATTGAATGCTTTTTGAACTGAACAATAACCTTGCATCCTTTGTCTTTGATTTTCCTTTGCCGTCTAATTTGTTCACAACTATTTAATGTTTAGGTAAAGTTTCCAATGTTTACTCTATAATTCAACTTGAAAGTTCATATAAATCATATGTCAACTTTCAGGGCATATTTTTATATGAATAACGACCATAAATAAGCGATAACTCCTCATAAGGGATTAAATCTCTAAAGCGAAATCTTGTTTTAATTCAATATGAAATCCAAACGTCACTCAGTTGATTCGTCATTAAAACTTTAAGATTGCCGCTGTCTTTATTTTTCGTTCTTAAAACAAATTCAAACATTAAGGACTTCAGTCAAGTGTAACCTCTTGTGTTATGGAAAACAAAGAAAGCCAAATAACAATGCAGGGTTTCAATTTGCATATCGCGGGAACTGTCATGCATGCATAACGGTATCTGCCCTCGTATAACAAGTTGCTGAACCTTGAAATGGGTTCTTTCAGATATTTAGTATCTGTGGTTATTAGCTTAGAAACTGTGGAATAATTCTCTAACAACCTGAGGTGAGTGAAAGAATAACCTGATCAAGTAGGTCGTAAACCTTGTTAGTTTTCAGACAGCTGTTGTGGCCCTTTTGTTTTCTCTAAGTGATCAACTCTTGATTCGAAATTTTGAACAACACGAAGCATAGGAGGCCTTGTATTTGCTGCTTGAAAATTCAACTTTTCACTCTCTGGTCAAGAAAAGCTTTCTGTCCCTGTTACATTTGAACTATTTGATTTCAATGTTTCGCTTTTTGCACCACAATCGCGGTAAGTTATAAATGTCTTTATTAGTATGCAAAAATGATTAATGAGTAATTTAGTTTACTCCGGTTTGCCCTTTTACTGAATTCCAGGCGAGTGCACATTTAATGGAAACGTTGCAAAGAAATTCTGTTACGTCGTGAGACCCGCGTTTATTACTCTTTTTATAACCACTGAGCTACTCTTATCATCCGTTTCTCACGTGAAGATCTGGAAGGGAAATAGTAACACAACCGGTTAACGAGGTCTTCTAACTAGGTAATGATTATGTTAGCCCTCCGGTTATTAGTTTGCACAATACCATTCTATTAATGCACGCTGATCGCATTCTCTCTTTCAAGACCACTCTAACTAGCGGTGACGTCCTGCAAGACGGACCTCGCGCCTCATGTGGAGCTCATTATAACTCTAACGTTGGAGGGGTTTTACCAGAGAGAGCGAGCAAGCGCTGTCTGCAAGTCAGTTTGTAAAGACCGCTGTTAGAACGACGGATATCTTTAAGTCGCCTTACCTCTAGACAATATTTACTCGCATGCATCTAATATCTGAGTGTATTTTTTGGTCTTGTTTTGTTTAAGGAATATTCAAGACGAATCAGTGAAGAAAATATGAGGTGGGTATACACCGGGCAGGTTACATGATGCACATCTTCAACTGATACGGGTTAAAAGGTTGTTGCGCATAACCACCCGTGATGCACACCGCGGCAACATGTTGCGCAAAGTTGAGTCCATGCCTAGCGAGTTGTCACAACGTTCATCTTAGGTGACAATACAAAATCATGGCCTTGAATGGTAATACGCGTGAGATTGAGAACAATTTTCAACTTTTATTACGACAGAGTGAAATTTTCACGCATACTTGGGATTAATTTGTGCACTGTTATTTTTATTTACTTCGCTTCGTGATGCTAACAAGCAAATTCTCTTTACCAGCTTCAGTTCATCACTTTACTTTAGTTTCAGTAGCAAAAAATATTTCCCCCAGGTTATCAACTCCTTTCTCGTGAACTATATTTCTGATATTGTATGAGATGTTTTTAAGGAGTAATTCGTCGCCGGATCATTCTTATTTTAACTCAGCATGATATGTGTCGGTCGCTCCGTAACTAGATAATATATATATATTTTTTATAATTTCAGTTCTCCAACACATTACCAGAACGGTAACGGTGTGAAAGAACAGCTCTTAGAGGCGATGAAAAACCGTGACAATGCCGAACGAGAAATCAAAGCCCTTAAAATGCAGCTTACCATGGCGGAGGAGACACGTGACAGTGCGCGAAGGGATCTGATGGACTCACATCGGAAAATGCGAGAGTGCGAGGAAGCTAAGGGGACTCAACGAAAAGAAAACTTGGCACTCAGGAGACAAATCAAAGACGAACAAATTGAAAACGGTTCTCTTCAAAAAACTTGCGATGAGCTGAGAGAGAAAGTGAAACAGACAGAGAGCGAGAGAGCTGAAACGAGGCGCGCCCTTGATGATCTTGAAAACAAGTTCCGAGTGTGCGACGACAGCCGCGCGAGCATCACCGGCGAGGCAAACGATCTTCGTAGCCGACTGAACGAGCTTGAAGCGGAGCGAGCCGAGATCAGGCGAGAACTACAAGAGGCGTTGCGTCAGGTGAAGATTCTGAGCAGCGAGTGCTTGCTCGGAAAAAGAGAAGTGTCTGATCTACAAGAAAGGTTAGCACACGAGGAAGCTTTGCGAGAGGAGGCTCGGCACGAGGCGTACAACTTGAAGCAAAACATACTGCATGTTGATAGCGAGAAGGAGGAAGCAAAGCAAAATGCAGCTAAACTGCAACGGAGGTAAGAATTTACCACACAAAAGAGAATCGGTTTAATCCGCAATATTAGACAGAAATGGCAGTTGTTAAAGCCACGCAATCTACACCCCCACGACCATCTCAACAGGACCTATTGCCGTAGTAGATCTGTTTTGGCTGCGGGTCCGGTACACTTTTGCTAAAGTAATTTTCCTGGCACTGCGATATCTGATGGTTGGTACCAATGGCAGCATGTGACAATTTCTTTTTTTACCACAATTGCTGCTAATCTCGCAATCTGATTGGCTAATTTGCCGTTGTCGATAAGAGTCGAGACTACGCTGCTCGCGTCAATGTGTCGCGCGATGCCTTTTTCAGCTCGCCCTCTAAAAAAAAACCATTTTCTTTGACGTTGATATTGCGGTAAAAAACAAATCGAAATGTGGTTTAGAGTGGTCTGTACTCTTATCGACAACGATACGCGTCATTAAAGTGGTCAAAATTCGTTGTGGACTCACTCGGCTGCGCCTTGTGAGTCCACTACATTTTGACCACTGTGATGACGCGTATCCTTGTCGACATGAGAACAGACCACGCTAAACCACATTCGATTTGTTAAGTTGCTCCAAAGCACCATCAGTTTGATTGTACAGTACATTTATATTTGTTTGCTCGATATTTCCAACCAACAAGTCATACGTTATAGCCTTTCATAGCATTCACCCTCGCCAGTCTTATCAAAGTACTTCTATTTGCAATTTTTCCAAAGTTCAAGCTGCGTTTTGTATTTCAGCTGAAAACTAACTAATAGCAACTGCAATCTTTGAAAAATCCTTCAATTTTACTTGTATTCCTACAGGATCAAAGAAGCTGAAGACACGTTTGCCAGCCGCGAGAAAGACTATCAAGCTCAATTGGAAGAATTCAAGCAATTCGAGCAAAAGGCGAAAAACAAGATACGAGAAATGGAGAGCCTCTTGGAACAAACAACATTCGACAGGGAAAATTACAAAGCTCAATTATCTGGGAATGATGGAAGAATCAGTGCTCTGGAGTCTCAAATCGCTCGAATTGAAGCTGCGAAGAACGATTCCGAATTTAAGCTGTCAAGCCTTTACTCAATTCTTCGCCGATCTCTAGGCTTACGATCGCAGTCCCGACCTCCGACTCCAAACGAAGGTAGTCCGAAAAAAAACCGTCGCTCTTTCCGAGGACGATCGCGATCGAGTTCAGGTAAACACAGTTCGGATTTTACATGCATGACCTTATTACCGTAAAGGATAGAATATTTAAAATACTTAGTTGGCTGACTTGCAACTTAACGCAACGCTCAATGGAATTGTTGTATCTTAACCTGAGAAAATATTTACCAAAAGCAAGAGATCCGCAGTGATCCTCTGATCCGCAATGGGAGAGCATCCCACCAGGGAAGTGTCAATATCTTGTTGATTAATGCTCCTAATCGGTTCATTTTCGATACCTTAGATTAGCGTAGGCCCGCGGTGAGCCACTTAGCTTCAGGAAAGTTGCCTGAGACATCATATCAACAAATCAGACCTAACTTCTTTATGGCTTGTTGTTGTTGTTGCTGTTGTTGTAGAAGACTCCTCGGACGACATAGATCCAGACGCTGTAAAATCATCTTTATCAGAGCTGCTACAAAACGTGAAGGAATCAGAAAGAAAGAAGGAGGAGAGTTTAGTGAAAGTGGACAGCTTACAGAGTGCTGTGGCTCATTCGGAGGAAGCAAGAGCAGCGTTAGACGGAAAACTCCGAGACGTGCACCAGGAGATGAATGAGCTAAGAGATCAGAAAAGATTGTTAGAAGAGAGATTGAACAGTACAGAAACTGCGCTCACTCTACAGGTTAGTAAAAAGTGCTGCAGTTACTTCTGTTCTGGCTGGGGAAAGAAAAACTGCCCACAATATTAAACTAGATTGAAGCTAGAATTCCTCGAGGCGTTTATGCTAAATATAGCACACTTGCGCACCTTGGAGCGGTTTTCATTTTAGCGTCGAAAAGCAATTGGTTTTGCCACTACACTACACGATTGGCTTAAAAAACTGGCGCCACTTGTCCATCCAATCAGAAGTAAACCTAAAACCAATCGTGACTTACGCGCACGCGTATTCCCACGTTTTGAGTTAGCTACATGTTATTCCTTCGAGTTTTGATTGGTTCATTGTATTACCTGTGTTCTTTGTGATTGGCTAGAGTGATTACTTTGGTTTTGATTTTACGACACTCAATCGGAAACCGCTCTACTCAGTTCTTTAAATACGTTTAGGCAAAATATGGGGATAACTAGCAAAATGCTGGGGATGTAATCGACAAGTATTATGAGTCTAATATACATGTATGTAAAAGTAAAATGCTCTTGAACGTGGAGTAAAGCGTTAGATGAAACACATTCCAAGCTACGAAATGATAATCAAACCACTATTTTTGGTTGCCAATTCCCAGGAAGAAGCGATACAGAAAACTGAGCGAGAACGAAATGGACTAGATGAAAAACTACAAATGCTAGAGAGTACTTTGAGCCTGTCAGAGAATGAACGAAAGCAACAGCAAGAAAAGATAAGGGAACTTCAGGATACCGAGAAAAGAATGAAAAGCGAAAAACACGCATTGCGGACCCAACTGGAGGCTTCATCGAGGGAAATGACGAAGAATGAGTTGAGGCTTAAATCACTGGATGGCGAATTACAAAGGCAGAAACGAGTGCAAAATGACATGGACGCCGAAAACAAAGAGTTAAGAGAAAGGTTGAGCGGTGCGCTAAAGGTTAATCAAGAATTGAAAACCATATCTCCAGTTTAAACCTCGCAATACAGAAGCTTAACAGCGCTGTGTCAAAAGGCGAGGCGGAAGAAACAAGGCTTAAAGAAAAGATCCAGGCACTTTCTGTTTCTTTGAGTGAAAGCAACAGCAGCTCACATAATTTACAAGAACACATTAATCAGCTTCAGCGTTCCCTGGAAAGCACAGAAGGTGACAAGCGATTGCAACAAGAGAGAGTTGGAGCACTCAGGGAGACTGTCAAAGATTGTAAGAACGAAAACCGCGCTTTGGCTGAAAAAGTCGATTTCTTGGAGAAAACGAGAGAGGACGCTGAGCTTCGTATTAATGACTTTGAAAATCAAGTCAAACACGTAAAAAGTCTCTTGATTCAGCGACAAGAGCGCGAAGATGAACTTCTGAAAAAACTGCAAGATCTTGAAGAAGAAAGTAATGCCCTTAAAAGCGAAAACACTTCTTTACACAAGATGAATTCCTCATTTGAGGTCGAAAAGAGAGATTTAGAAAAGAGCAATTTGCGTATTGGCAAAGATGTCCAGGTGCTTAAAAAGACGCTGGATAGACTACAGAGAGAACGATTAGAGTTTGAAGAATCATTCTTCGAGTCAAATCAAGAAAAAGAGGCTTTAAATAGAACGCTTGGCGAGGCAGCAAAGGAAAACATAGAGTTGAAGGAGAGAGTAGATTCTTTGCAAAGAGCACTTCAAGAAGCCCAAGCCAAGCACACTGAAAGGTATGTCAGTCAATACGTCAAATGAGTCAGTCAGTTCGCGAACAATTTCCGATCGACCGTCAATGCAGGTCAGTCAGTTGGAGTCTGATTAACAGACAGACAAAAAAGACACGGCAGACAAACGTAAGTCAGTCATTCAGTCACTTAGACGGTCTTTCATGCAGTCGAAATGAATCGGTCAATGGTGTGATCAGTCATCAGTTGGTCAGATAGACAGTCAGCCATGCAGCCAGCCATGCAGCCAGTCAGTCAGTCAGCCAGTCAGTAAGTGAGTCAGTGTGTCAGTGAGTCAGTCAGTAAAACAGTCAGTCAGCCAGCCAGTCAGCCGACCAGTTAGCCCGCCAGTCAGCCAGTAATTCATTCATTCAGTCAGTCAGTCAGACAGTCAGTCTCCAGTCATTCATTCATTCATTCATTCATTCAGTCAGTCAGTCAGTCAGTCAGTCAGTGAGTCAGTCAGCGAGTCAGTGAGTCAGTCAGTCAGTCAGTCAGCCAGTCAGTCAGCCAGTCAGTCAGCCAGCCAGTCAGCCAGTCAGTCAGCCAGTCAGTCAGCCAGCCAGCCAGCCAGTCAGTCAGTTATTCAGTCAGTCAGTCATTATTACACCATTAATTTTTATCTGCGTGACGCATTACAATACAAAGTTTATTAACAAGGATATCATAGATCGTTTTACGTCGCGCCTAAACACAGACTCATCTGGACATTCCTTAAAGTGATATAATTTTTATAGCTTACTGGAGGTTACAGAGAAACAACAACAGGATTTAGAAAAAGAGGCTAAGAGGTCACACTTGGCACTGGAAAAGACACAGAAGACATCTGAGAAGCGAGAAAGAGCGTACAAGGCAAAGGTGGAGGCTCTAGAGAAACAGGTAAAGACTTGAGTGTTATTTCCTGTGACAATTTCGATATTAAGGTCTGACTCCGTTCAATATTACTTTGATTTAATAGTTTAACCTAGTTGCTATTCAAATATAGAAAAACATGTTTCAATTTTACTGAGTTCCAGAATCAAAATAATTGCAAATATACTGATATAAACAATAGCCTCCATTTGGCGCGAAAATATTCTCAGATATTTGTCCACAAACTTTACGTGTTCCAGTAAGCGAACTCTGAGCTTTGAGGAACAGAAAGACAGATAATGTCCAAGGACAAATATTCGAGGATATTTTCGTGTCAAATGTTTTGAAAATTGAGGAATTTCACTGGGATATTCCTAGTCAGTCAAGTGATCTGCATGACACGTTTAGACCGATAGCGCGTGAGCGAAAATACTTGATGGATTATAAGACCTTTATTAGGGTAGCTGCCAATTGCAACAACTTGTAGCTTGTGGTTGAATATAATAGCCAAGTCTCTTTAATGTATTATCTAATATCGTGATTGCGGTTTCCACTAAGTCGTGTTAATCGATGTTTTAGATTGCTGTCCTCAAAAGAGAGCTTCAAACTGAGAGAGAAGAGAAGGCAATGGAATCTAATAAGGTTGCAATCAAAAGCGATGAAATAAGAGAGGTCCGACAGTCCTTAGGAAAGTCACTCCAAGCAGTTGAGGAGGACGCAAACAATCTTCGGAGTATGCTCGGAAAATCACTTCGGAAGATCGATCGGTATACGGAAGCTGTCCGACGAAACGAGATACCACCTCCGTCAACTGACACAGACGGATCAACGGTTGACGCACATCCTCGTCAACAAATCGATCAATCATCGGAAGAGGCGAAGTATCTCCGGTCATCGAAGAGACGTACGAGGTCGGCCTCACACATGAACTTGAAAGAGCGCAGCAAGACTCATGGAGTGTCATCTTCGAATCGCACGCCCTCGTCGGATGTCATCGGGCATAGCTCGAAAATGGATCACGAAGATATGACACTAGAATTTGCACCCGAAATTCAATCCCCACTGAGAAGATATAGGAGATCAAGGAAGTCTGCAAATTGATCAGCAGTGGAGATTAACTTGCGATCAGACGTTCTGTCTCGCGCGTGAACAAAACAAAAAAACATAAAAACAGAACGCCTGATCGCATGATAGTGTGGATATTGCATTACCATTAGAACTCGTGTAAAGGTACAAGCTTATTTGTGCCCCCAGCCTGCCAAGATGACGTTAAAAAGTGGGAGGCCAAAAATAGATATTAGAGATTCTCGTAAATCAGGTCCGCGCGAATATTTATTAGAGTAGGATAAGTGTGAGCTGCACGATTGAAGAGTGGATATCGCCTTGATGAAACACAAAATTCTCAAAACGTTTCATTTAATAAATAAATAGGAATAGATGGGCAGAATATATATGTCGAGTATGGTTAACTTGGCAAAGCAAATTTCAAGTTATGTTGCTACACTAGTGTGTAAATACTACAGGCAGTCATAAGTCTTGTTTTTTTTTTTCTTGTTCACATACGTTGTATTATATTTAAGAGTGTGACAGTCTGAATATTGCTCTTATATTGATGGATTAAAGATGAGGTGAAATAATTAACGACGCAGCGCACCTTTTACAGAACTACGTAATGTACTAGCCGTACGTTTAGGACTTTTTTTTATTACATAATCAGATTTTTGTCGCATAGGTTATGATAGGTTCTATAAGACCTGTTATCACCTCAGTATCAAAAATCTCATAGTTAGTGACTTGGTAATTAGTTTTGTGGAACTCAGGCCAATTTTTCGACCAATCATGACTGCCTGACACATGTCGCCCTAGGCTTCCACCCCTGCTATCCGGCTTGGATTGCGTCGATAAGGTGTCTATCCTCTCAATTTGTGATGGCTAGATTCTGTCTTACAACTCGCTTTTAAACCATTCTACTGTCTACAGACAGTCTTGAAGCGTAAGGCGCAAGAAAAACAAAGTACTTTAACATATCTTATTTCCTTGCAATGGCGCCCTTGTTAGTTTATGCATCATTTATGACCGCTTTGTAAGGGGAGGGGACGGGAGGGTTTTTACTCCGATTTAAATATATATAGAAGTAACTGTTATGAAAAGTACGCATCTGATCAAGCGTCCCTGCATTGTATAACGAGTGTAGTGTGCCTCAATTAAACATTAAACCAATAAAGAGGAATTCATATTTCCATGGACTCCATCGACCTCATCAGTGCGATTTATAAGCTTTTTTTTTTTTACTGAATGAGAAATACATATCTCTTGGACACCGTATAGTTAGAGATTGTTTCACTGAGCTAAATATGTGTAACTTAGCCCAATATTTCACCTTCACCTGTCCCCTGGCGCCAAGTTAGCGCATAGGGCAGCCCAATATTTCGGTTAAACGAAATTCGGCTAAAATTCACATGTTTTATTAGCCTTGCTTGTTTTAAATACATTTACATGTATCGTCCATTGTTATTGTGCAACATACATTTTGCATCGTTAACTCCGGAAAGACGCTTTCGGTACTATGGTCCAATTTCAACATTCTTAATTCTCTAAAAACTTTAAGCAGCCGCACGACCATGATTTCTACATCATTTCATCTTTTCGACCTATCGATGAATCTCACAAGCTAATTATGTTGACAAACGATTGTCTGCTTATCCAAACATGACAAGTATTTAATTTTCTGCGCCTTCCGCTATCTTTGTTGTCAGCGCAACTCCAAGGCAACCAACCATCCCTGTAGGAATCTTATCGGATTTCATGTACAATTTGAAGCCGACATTACAAAGTTTGTGGTCCTGCAACAAATTTCAACTTTGAAGCAAATTTTAAAGTTGCTACACTAGCGAAACGATTTGGAACAAAGGCTGTTGTCCGCATTGAATGAACACGCGTGGTAGCCAATTGAGCCCAAACAAAATGGCCGATATTGTTGTCAGAAATGGCTATAACGGCTTCGGCAACACCAAAAAACTCAATTCAAAGAGCCAAGGAAAGCATTCTTCGTTCAGCAGCAGATTAATGGACAGATTACCACCATTAGAAAGCGGCAAGGCAAGCAAAAGTATTTTGTTTTCCGATAAAGAAAGACCGACGTCTCCTTCCTTACAGCCTTCGGTTTCGGATTACGACACTGCAGACATTGTTATTCTTCTCGATGATGAAGTGAAGCGAATTCGCCAATTGAGTATTAACCTGGGAATAAGCCATCACTACGAAATAACTCAATATAACAACCGATTTCACAGCCAAAAACCATGGCGGTTACCCAGGATGGAGAATTCAAAATGTTGGAGGCAGAGTCACAACTGGACTAAGCGAATGGACGATATTAGCAGACTTGACCTTCGGCGAGATGTCGCAACGTTTGATTTCGCCGGCACTGGAAAATTAAGCGTGGACTTAAAAAGTTTGCCGAGGGGACGAAAGAAATTACTTGAACCTGTGGATATACCAACGTTAGGCTGTTCGTATAGATTGCCGGTCCTTAAAAGAGACAAGCAAAAACACATTAGTTAAAGGTCCATTTAATTGCATATATTTATTAAGCTTATTACGTTGCTTACGTGTAAAGGAACAATTTGATCAATGTCATGATTGTTCTTGTTGCGATGAATATAAAGTATAATACAGTTCACAAATGTAGCTTAGCGTCGCTTCATTCACTGACATCCTGTGCCCATTTGCATGCTTTTTTCAAAAACATTTATGCATCAAACAATACTGATTCCAATATCGAGTTCGTTGTGTCTTTGACGTACAATATATCCATGGTTTTCACAACTGGGAGTTCAAATGAAAAAGAATACAAATTTAAACCGACCATGCCAGGACAGAGATTGCACAGACCCCCTGAGATATGTGCAGCCCAAAGAAATTCTGTTTTACAGCTTGCTGAGTTGCGATGGACACGATTCAGTATGCGTGCGAGAGGAAATCAGTGAAGCTTTAGAGATTCATTAGCCTAAAGCAAAAGTGAACGAAAGTTTAGTGAGAGAACTCAAAAGCTTCACGGTTTGATCCCGATCAGAATTAACGGTAGTAAACAGTCAAATGATTATTTGACTTGAACATATCCGATCTGTAGGTTGTTTGTTTACTGAATTTTCGGTGGCAACTGTCCACCTTCATCAGAGTGAAAAAAAGATGTTCCTTGTAACATAGCTCGCGTTTTACGTGCTGGAACACGTATGCAGAGTTAAAACTGGAAACAAAGGAGTATAAGCGCGAGGAAAGACTTTTCTTTCATTCACCGCGTTTGCGTCCATCGTTAAGCGCCACTACACTAAAAAGAGTCAAATAATTTACTTATATAAAGAGCTGAAACAGATCACAGAAGATAAACTTCAAAATCCAGACTTTCGCTAATGTTTCCTTCTTCTCTGAATTCTCTGGCTAAACTGATGAATGTGGAGTTCAGCAGCGCCCTTTTCTTCCTCTTATAAGGCTGCACACCTTAGAGCATATCGCGACATACGCCTGGCGAAAATCTGGCATCCTAAGAGTGTAAATCAGAAAGTTCATGGCTGAGTTTGACAAAGCCACAGTCCTGATCCACATGTGTGCAGTTCCTTGCGGCCTGACCAATGTTTCACCAGCGGCGAAAAAGGAGATCATCAGCGGAAACCAACAAGCGGTGAATATGCTAATCACAATGGCCAGCGTAAAGGCGACGCGGATTTCAACGCTTGACTGATTGGCATTTCCAGATGAGTGAGCTCTAAGTTTATTCCTTTGCTTCCGACGCTTGACCAGAAATGCCACGAGCAACGAGTAAAACACGACAATGATAGCATACATGAAGGTGAACGCTCCAACCGCCAACAGGGCTTTGGGAAATGAGTCAGGAATGGAGACACTTAGGATAGGAACTGTAAATGGGAATAGCCAAGACGCTGTAAGCATAATCTTTAATCCACGGCTTTCCATGATGCTCTTGTAGCGTAGAGGGTACACGACAGAAATAAAACGATCAACACTGATGGCCGCCATGTGAGCCACTGAAGCAAAACACGACACTCTAGATAATGTTTTGTAGATTCGTTCTACATTTGCGGCACAGTCATTAAAGAATGTTATCTTGCCGAGGATTGCAACCAGGAGAGGTTCACACACCATGGTGACGAGCAAATCAGCGATCGCCGAGCTGAACAGAAGGTAGTTTAATGATCGGCGAAGACGGGGTTTGTAGCAACTGCCACACAAACTAGTAAGTTGCTAAATGTTCCAAACACACTCAAGACAGCATTCGTTGTGATGAGAGCGACGCCCATGAGCCAGTGGAAGAGAACAGTCGCCTCCAGAAAAATTGCTAAATGTGTAATTCATTGCAGAAGGCTCTGTCCTCATGAGCATCCGTGAGGATAGGGATAACAAGGCATAAACGTCATTCTGATTTGTGTTCCGCTGAAATGCTCACATCAACTGAATAAAGTGTGAAAAGGTGGTCAAACTTAATATGCGGAAAAATACAACTGAGTCATTATGAGATGCTGAAAATTGTTGGGGAAAAAAATTATTCTTGTTCTTTTTTGTTGACAAGGTTTTGAAATTTTCCCTCTTTGTGCTTGGTTTTGCTTTTAGACCGAGAGCTTTTACGGTAAACAACAAGCCACAATTGCAGACTGCGTACTTCACGTACACGCTATTTTTAACAGCTACTTACGTTTCAAAGAATGTTATTTGAAAGAAATTCATCCTTAGTTTGAGGTGTAATATTTTCATGGTAGATTGAAATGAGGTTCAAACAAGAGAGAAAACAAGAAAGCGGGACGCAAAAATGCAACTGAATTTGCATCTCAGCAATAAAACCCGACCCAGTCGATGTTACTTACAGCTTGTATGCAGTACGTGAGCAAGAGAGATCACTAAGAGCTTTATTAAGAGCGTGCGTGCGTTTGAGTCCATATCACATTCCTTCTAATATCGATATTAGCTTAAGACACTGAGCACGAAAGTGAGAAAACTCAAAAGCCTGAGTGAATGCAATCAGTAGCGGATAGGTGAGCTTTCCCCCGGTTTCCGGAACCTTTCATCTTAACAAAAATTAAAAAGAAGTGTGCGGGTTAGAAGAAACCTGAAAGAGTACTTGACGGCAATCCGGATCTGTCCATTAACAAGCTCTCGCAAAAACCCGCGCTCTTTTATTTCAGTGGCATGCAGCGTTGTGCGATTAACGAAAAACGAGCTAAAACTTACTGAGAGTCTAAGCCTTTTTTTAAGGGGATCAGTGCTATGTAATGCTTGCCCCGAGAGAAATTCCCGTTGTAGGCAATATAAAGGTCGCGCGAAATCTGAAAGAAACCTGAGCCAAATGAACAAAGCGCAATGAATGACATCTTCAACCCACACATCACGTGATTTATTTCCATTCTCAACTTCACTAATAACCATCTTCATTTCCTATGTAAAAGGGCCTCTTGTTTTGGGAGTGCTATTCTAATTGTATATTACAACTGAATTAAAAAAAAAATGAGACTAAAGAAAATAATTAATGTCGTTAAATCTACCAGAGGTTCTAGTTAGGAATTGAACAAAGGAAAAACGGCTTAGGAATGATAATAATTAAAAGCTCTATTAGCTTCTATTGCAGTGATAACTTGCAACTGTGTTGAAAGAGATTGAAAAATATCAAATCGAACTTGAATTATACATATATATTGACAGTAACTCCTGATATTGAAACATTAAGATTCTATAACTACTATTTACAGCTATTTTCAATGAGGAACATTAAGAACCTTGGATCCTCTAGACTGAATTTAACAGCTAAATGCTTAAATATTAGTGGAAGGAGGAGGTGTTGTGATCTTAGGAAAGGGCTTAGTGGACGATGTCAGGTTGTGAGTGTAATCTGCTGCCTTACTTAAGCTCAGCCGCCTACACGGTCGGTATACTTTGAGCTCTGCGCGTGAACTTTTCTACATCCTTAAGGGTTTTTTTTTATTCGCTTTATTGCTGGTGACTCTGCAGTGCCGGCTTGGTAGCTTCGGTGGCCTCATATCTGTCCTGAAAACCTACACTTGGCAATTAAAGAACCCAGGCTCTTGCAAACTTCGCTTCGATCTGTCTTTTTGAATAAAGTTTAGCGACGATATTTCTTTCCTGCGAGGCTGCACATCTTACGGCATATTGCGCCATACGCTTGGCGAAAATCTGCGATTCTTAAAGAATATATCAGAAAGTTCATGGCTGAGTTTGACAAAGCCACAGTCCTGATCCACATGTGTGCAGCTCCTTGCGGTTTGACCAATGATTTACCAGCGGCGAACAAGGCGATTACCAGCGGAAACCAACAAAGGGTGAAAACGCCGATCACTATCGCCAGCGTGAAGGCAACGTGTATTTCAACGCGGTAATTGATTTGCACGGAAAGTGTGCGAGGTGTCTGCTGGTTTCTTTCCTTCCTCAGCTTGATCAGAAATGCCACAATCAGCGCGTAAAACACCATAATGATAGCATAGCTCAGGGCGAAGGTCGCAAGCCCCAGGAAAGCCTTGGGGAAGGAGTCGGGGAGCACTGCGCTCAAGATAGGAACTGTAACGGGGAATGCCCAGGACGCTATCAGCATAATCTTCAATCCGAACTTCTCCATGAAAATTTCATGGCATAGAGGCCACCGGACGACGAGAAAACGATCAACACTGATTGCCGCCATGTGCACTACTGAGGCAGAACCCGACAGGCTGGATAACATTTTGTAAGCGTGTTCCAGGTTGGTAGCACAATCATTAGAGAAGGTTATCTTGCCGAGGATTACTACAACCAGAGGCTCACAAATCATGGTGACGATCAAGTCAGCGATCGCCAGACTGAAGAGAAGATAGTTCGATGCTCGGCGAAGACGAGAATTTGTAACAACTGCCACGCAAACCAGTAAGTTGCCAAATGTTCCAAACACACCCACCGAAGTATTTGCTGTGATGAGAGCAACGCCATGAGCGACTGGCAGAGAGCAGCCTCCCTGAGAAAGGTTAGTACTGGGGTTGCTCGAGGATTGATTCATCGCAAAGAGTCGGCACAAGACCTGCTCAACAATGAATGCAAGAAGATCATGCCGGAATAGTCATTATGTGTCGTCCTGACCACACACTTACGTCAACTGAATAAAAATATACAGAGGTACTCAAATTTAAAAGTGTGTGCGAGTGGACCGGAAGATGCCCAGTATTTTGGAATTCTAGAAGATAGCGTTTTATTGTCTCGGACGACCAATAAGTTACCGTTGAGTAAAAAAGGATTCTATTTTCATTTTCAATTGTTCTCACTGTAAACTTTACTTTGAAGTCCTTTCTTGTGGCATTTATCTGAAAAGCTTTAAGCTCTGCAAGCAGATAGCCATCGCGTGAGCTTCCCTTTGGTAATATCATTTCATTTTAAATTCTTCCTTCTATAATTTACTTATCTTCCAAATTTTCCAATAACACGTCAATTTACATGGAGATCTTTCAAAAACAACAACATAATACCGTTGTCAAGGGCTGATATGGCACAATATTTTTCTGTCATACTTAAAAAAACCTTGTGTAACATTGTCACAATTCATAATATGGCCTCGCCGGTCCAACATACACGAGAATAGGTTCGTATTAATCCATACTGTATACCTCACTGACTTATAAGTGAAATGCTGTTTATTTATCTTCATGTTATCTTTTATTTTTATCATTTTAATGACCTTTCTAGGTAGTTTGCGACCAATATTGAAGATTTGATAATAAACATGACATATTATTTATATTAGTAGCAGCAAAGTCTTCAGCTACTTCCAAGCCTCCCCAAGTTTTTCGTATGTATAAATTTCCGTAATGGACTACTTAGCTTTCTTTTGATGCACATGCATGTCCATCAAATATCAAGGCAGTTTTTTTCATGCACCTGTCTCGTTAACCCGTAAGGTGTCATGGAAGGAGCCTTTAACCTTTTCACGGCGCTGTGTGAC